>Ga0181363_1000204_pt1 | contig 17966 bp, 28 predicted proteins | sample Fa13NDMLBSN_FD_130109 | JGI IMG/M metagenome (GOLD analysis project Ga0181363, IMG submission 130109) | Freshwater viral communities from Lake Michigan, USA - Fa13.ND.MLB.S.N | ecosystem: Environmental > Aquatic > Freshwater > Lake | place: USA: Michigan | collected 2013-09-23
GATTGGTTCTACCACGACGAACAGCGTACTGAGTGGGGCGACCTGTTTGACTCTTACGGGGAATCTTGAGATACTCTTCCATTGTAATACGATCAAGCTGAATGTCTGTATCACTGACGTTAACAACAGCTTCTAGAACATCAATAGTGGCAGAGGTCATTTCATAAGAACTTACGCTAGCAGCAAGAGTAACAACTGTAGTATCGGCAGACCAAAGAAGAACGCCCCTGTTTTGCCAATCTTGTAGCAACAGATTAATAGAACGACGAGAAGACTTAGGATCATGTCCTAAAGTCTGTTCTCCGCCGATCATTTCTAGAGCTTCTTGAATGACCTCATCGATATCCATACTAAAATTGTATGTGCCACTTGTGGACATTACTTGCCTTTCTTACGGCCAGCAGCAGACATGGCAGCCATTTTCTTTGCACCGTACTTCTTACGGCCAATAGCAGCAGCTATGGCAGCAGGGTTCTCAACATTGCCACGAGCGGAGATGCTTTTGGTTAGGTTCTCAAAACGCTTCCCTGATCCGAGCTTAGGCATTTTTTTCTTCATAGGAGGTTTCATAATTTGCTGTCCTATACTTGATCTATTAATTGTCATATTATTTTTTACCTAACTTTAAAGACATTTCTTGTCCAGCTTTATTCTTAGACTGAAGGGGTAAATCTTTAAAATGGTAAACTTTCTTAGAAGATTTAGTATGATTTTTACCTGAATGGATTGAGCCATCAGGCATTTTATGAACATCCCCTTTGTAAGAAGAGCCAGCTTTAGTAAAATGTAACATTCCTTTAGCCATTCTATTTACCTTTTAATTCCGCGTACATATTTCTGTGATTTAGGAGGCATCTTTTTAGAACCTGTAGGGCCTGCCCAAAACATCTTATCCGCCCAGTAAGCTGCGCTTTCAGGACCGCGAGCAATGTTCTTTGCATGACGATCCTTAAATACTTTTCGCGCTTCTGGAGAATAATTGTGCCCCATTTTCTGATCACCAAAGCGAATAACTTTAACTCCGCCTGATGGGGCTTTTACGGCTACGACGCCCTTCTTTGTAGGATGAGAAGGTGTGCGCTTTGGTTTATTTAAACCGGATAGACCTAGTTTCTGTAATTTATTCTTCTCTGCGTCTGTAAGAGCCATTACTTTATCTTTCTAAATCTTTTAACTTTCTTAGCGATAGATTCGGGTTGTTTAACGAATTGTTTGCCCTGTTTCGTTCCCTCTCTCTTTGCTTTGGTGGTCGCCGCATATTCGGTCGGACTGAGTGATTTTATGGCAGCACTTGGTAAATATCTCTCTCCTGTTACTTTGGATGGTTTGCCGGATTTGGTACGCCATTTTTGGTTTGCCCAAGCCTTTAAACTCCTCTGTGATTTAGCCAACGCCATTTTTACTTATACCCTCCACCAGCTTTCTTATACTCTCTGGCTAGCATCTGAGCCTTACGAGCAGACCACTCTCCCGTATCACCGCCCTTTGAACCACCCTTAATCTGTTCAAACAGGCGCTTGCGAAGGCTTGGCTTGGTGTAGTTACCAGCTTCGTTGACACGAGAAGAGGGAGATACAGGACCACCTCCCTTCTTCATAGTAGTAGTAGGTTTACTTTTACCAGCAGTACTTAACGCAATAGCAATTGCCTGCTTCTCAGGACGACCTTCCTTACGAAGCATACGAATATTCTGGCTAATTGCTTTTTGAGACTTACTCTTTTTAAGAGGCATTACTTACCCTTCATTGCCTTACCATAGCCACGCATGGCTACTCCACAGCCGCGAGGAACTACTTTGCCGCCCTTAGCCTTGTAGGCTACTTTACCCCCAGATTTCATTTCGCTTTCTGGACCTTTATAACCACGAAGTTTTGGTTTAATGCGGCCACGTTCTAGTGGTTCAGTATTTACATTACCTTCTTTATCGATAACATCATCTTCATTAACCCAATCTTCAGGATCAGTTGTAAGTAAAGCACCAACAGGCCCTGCAGCTCTTCCTAAAAGTTGTTTAGGAAACTTACCAGCAACTCTTCTTGCACTAGCTTCTAATGTTCTTTCCATATTTCTTGTTTTTACTTGACCAGTTCTTGCTGATCTACCAACAACATCTCCAACTCTAACTGGATTATCTGTTCTTGTTCCTAATAGTCCAGATGAAGTATTTTGGCGAACATCTGCAATATTATCCATACCTCTTGGAGAATCTGGGTTTGCCTTTACAATTTCATATCTTCCACGAACTTTACCAGCCATTTTAATATCCCTTTTTTGAATGTTTCATGACGGAACCGCCGCCACGCATAGAAGCGCCGCAACCGCGACCAACCTTACCGCCCATAGCCATTTTCTTTGAAGAGACTTTTCCACCCTTCTTTAGTCCGGGTTCTGGAGTAGCATAATCGCCAGTACGCATCATTTGCTTTTTAATTTCTCTGACTTTCGCTCTACCAACATTTCTAAGAATTTGTTGTGAGTTCTGACGATCTTCTGGAGTACTCTGAGGATCATTCATAATTCCTAGAGCTTCTCTGACTGAGGCTGAAGAAGTTAGCATAGGAGAAATATTTTTATTTTCCATTCTAGTGGTCCTTTAGTTAGCATTTGGAATAAGAGGATTATCGGAACCGGCGGGACTTGCCGGAGTCTGCATGTCGTCACGGCGGTTACGGCGAGACTGATTCTGAAGCATCTGTAGAGATTGTCCATAACGCTGTTCAAAGAACCCTGCCGTAGGATAATCTTTTTGGAAAATCATAGCTTCCACCATCGAGGCATAAAATAAAGCATCGTAGCAATAATCTGAGAAGTAGTTATCTGGTGCTACGGAGCTAAGAGTTACCGGCCTTGATACGTACACAACCTGTGCATCGTAGGTAGAGGCGGGAGTAGGAGCAATAAGAACGGTCGTATTGTTTCTACGAGCATAATACTTAGGCTCATTCGTGGAAGCGGAAACAGGCCAATAGTCATTAATAAACTCATCAGTACGCAGCAGTAAGTTAATTTTACTGCCGTTACTATTAAAATTGAAGTTCTTAATGACTCGTGTGCCTGTTGGCAAAGTAACCAAATTGTTACCTGAAGAAACTGCAACTGACGTATAAGATACTAAACCATAGTCATCGAGGTCTTTGGTAAGACGTTCTTCTGCGCGGTTGATCATGTTCGGTACGTAGTTTAGAAACTCTGTACCGTCATTCTCACACGCTGCAATAATATCGTTGACTAGGTAAGTATAATTAGCCATAGAAAACTGCTACTGTGGAAGCAGAAGTTGGAGCAGAAACTCTTACTACGCCCTGCATAACAAGACCGCCTTCTGGCAGAATAATATCGCTAGCATCGCAGGCTGTAGTAAGAACAAACTTAATATTGTTGCCCTTAATACTACCATATGGATCGGTAGAAGTTCCTGTAATTAGAAAGGTGCCTACACCAGTTGCGTAAAGCCCACGAATACGGGTATCAGCTACAGTTACGCTTGTTGCCGTGTCAAGGACAACATCGCTACCAGTAGCAAAGCCCTGTCGTAAAGTTGTTGACATTTCAATGTTTCCTCTAGTTATTCTGGAATTTTTACTATTATACCACTAAATTGGGCAGTTGAAAAGACAAAGGAGGGGACAATAAATAATATTTACCGTCACCCTCCCCTATCCTTTACGTTACTATGTTACGTTAGCTTATGCGCCAGCGTTACCATAGAAACCACGCCAATCGGACCAACCGAAGCTGTAACGCTCACGGGCCTTGAAGCGAAGGTTGCCGGTGTCGAAATCCGGTTCCATCTTGGTCTGAAGTGGTGAACGAACGAACATCTTCGTGCCGTTGGGGCAATCGGTCTTGATAAACCAAGCGTTTGTATCGGTGAAACGACGGTTTACGAAGAAGCCTTTTGGCAGAACGCCCTGACTACGAAGAGCGTTGATGTCGTTGACGTTTGTAACACCAGTTGTGCTGTTTGTAGCAGTTGTGGTGCTTAGAGTGCTGTTTAGAATCTTATCGGCAGTATAGACAAGATCAGAAGGAATGTGGAGTGAAACGGCCTGTAGACCGATCAGAATGCCACGATCATCCTTAGCTTTGCTAATTGCAATAAGAGCAGACTCTAGTGAAGCTTCGCTGAGGTCAGCGGCACTAAAGTTGTTTGACTGGTTTCCATCACCAACTGTTGGGTGGGTGGTGGAAAACAGGGGCTTACCGTCGCCGCCAAGATATGAGGTATTGAAGCCGTTGTTGAAAACATCGGCAGCCTTTACCTGCTTGGTGTTAGCCATTGCACGGGCTAGGCCACGGGCACGGACTTTGGCGAAGGTGTCATAAAGGTTGTCTTCCATAGCCTCTTCAGTAACGGCAAAGGCAAGGGCAACGGTCTCGTTGGTATAACGAGAGACATAACCTTCTTGAGCATTGTCATACTGAACGGCAGCGCCTTCAGACTTAACTGGGGCGGAACCGAAGCCTGTAAAGAGAACCTCTTCCTCAAATGCGCGGTCTGATTGTTCGACTGCGTATAGAGAAGCATGTTCATTATCTACATCCTTGTACTCAATACCGAAAACTGCATTGAGACCGGGAAGTAGTTCTTTGGCGATACTCGCACGATTAATAGCCATAATTTATCTCCTTCCCATTCATTAGTAAGTTGTAGAGGTTGCATCAGCCAGAGCGCCAGTGCTTGCAACAACAGAGATGAAGCGATCTGGGGTCTGAGTGATACGGACTTCTAGAACTGGGAACGCACGTTCGGCAGCAACGTCGATGTTGTTTCCGGGTACGTTGTAGACGCTGATAGCACGAACAGGAGCTACACCCGCTGTACGTGAGGTTGCCTTAACACCAAAACCGGAAAGACCGGTTACGGTTGAGCCAGAACCAATGGTGACATCAAAGTTGAAAGAATTGAGGTCAGCAGCGGTAACTGAGGCATCAGCCTGAACAATGTATGTGGCTGTTGGATCATCAAGAACAAAGGCATAAGCCTCTGTTACTGAGGTGCTTGCGGGCCAATACTTTGAGAATTTTGGCTCGCCATTTGCAACGTAACGGCAGCCTTGGAATACACCAAGAACCATATCGGTTGTGCTGACAATACGCTCGACTGTTCCGCCTACATTTCGTACAAGGTCGCCAGTGAAAATATTTGTGGCATATGCAGAAGAAATTTTATATTCTGAATAGCCTGTGCTATTTGCACCAGAACCGCGAATACGAGAAGGGCGAAAACCATTAAGTGCTTTAGAAGTGGACATATTACACTTTCCTTTCTATAGTTTTTCGCTATACAAGTTATAAGACAAGTTCGGTTTTTTTCTGTAGTTACAAGTAGCACACTGCTAAGTTACTGGATTAGTCTTGAAATTTAGGAGACTTACCACGACTTACTTGTGTCCTGCTTGCGTTAGATACTGGCATACCGGGGACATTCTCGCGTAAAAGCTGGGAATTAACAGCGGCAACCATATCTGAACTACGGGTCTCATAGTACTCTTGACGAGATTCAGCCAATTCTAGAGGCATTTTGGCAAGGGCGAGGTCACCACGACAGACCGCGCCTAAATATCGTCCTTCCTCGCGCACGAATGAGGAGGCAAGCATTTCTGGGACTTCATCTTTGCCTACAAACACCCAACCTTCGGCTTGGCGTTTACCGACATTCTGATAATCTTCCTGATTTCGTAGAGATACCCGAATCCAACGGAGAGTAAAGCCTTCGTTTTTGAATCTCTCGCGTACTGTTTCTGGAATTTCAAGCCAATTTGGCTCTTCATATTTCATCTTACGACTGGAAGCTTCCCTAGTACCTGCTGTACGTGCATTAAAACGTGTATTTGTCATATTTTTGTATCCTCTCTTATCCACGCTGTCTGGTTATTTTTTAAAAAACCGTTGTGTAGTCGCCGTCAGCTTGCTCTGCTTTGAGCTTTTCTGCGGCATACTGTTCAAGGGGAATACCCCACTTCTGAGCCAATCGGACATCCTCTTGAGTGAGTTTGACCTTTTTGCCCTTAGAAGGCGAGGTTTTAGGTGTGCGTGACGCACCCGAGACCACTTGAGCAGAATTTGACGTAGAATCCTGCAAACGAGCTACAGGTTCTGAGGAACTTTCCTGTTGAACCTGCTTAAACTTATTTGGAAACTGACTACGAAGGCGGTTGTCAATCTCCTCATAATATTCTTCATCCTCTGGACTATAACCGTCAGCTTTGAGTTCGGCGTCAATAGCCAAAGCGGCTGAAGTCATAACCTGATCTTTACCAAACCACTGATTCTTAGAAGCCCAATCTAGAGCTTTAGGATCATACTGTGGCACATTCTGTGTCGCCTGAACAGCCGCTGTATTACGCTTGGCTGTCTGAGCGGATTCTGCTGTATAACGCTCCCATGCTGCCTTCTTTTCACGGAGGGCGATCTGTTCGGCATAGGATCTGCTCAGTTCTTCCTGAGCTTGTAACATTCTGTCGGCATCACCGCTTTCTGCAGCAGTCTTATAAATCTGCTTTGCTTGGGTGATACGGGCTTCGATCTGAGATTCTGTACTGTCAATCGTTGTTTTTACAGTTTGACTGATCTCTTGATCTTTTGTAGAAACTGACTGACGCAGATTTTCATTCTCTCTACGAAGCTTGGCAATTTCTTCTTCGCGTTCTTTGCGCTGGCGAATGAGTTGTCTAATTCGCTTTTGAGCGCCTTTGGTTTCAACGCCTTTGAGTTCTTCGGCTGGCTCTTCGGAGTCTTCTTGATCTTCTTGGTTGATGACTTGAGCGGCAGCTTCTTTTTCAACGGGCTGTTCTTTTTCTTCTGAGGCAATACTTTTGACATTTTCTAGGACCTTCTCATCTTTTTCAATCTCAAACTCTACCTTTTCAGGGGCAGCGCCTGTATCAACGTCAATGGTAGTCCAATTATCTTCTTCTTTTGTAGCCATAATAGTCCTTTCTTTTCACCGTTGTAAGCGAGTACAACGCTAACGCTATTTAAGTCTAACTATAATACACTAAAGTTTGTGAATATACAAATTTAGTTTAATTAGACAAATTATAGGTCGTATCTAGGGTCTTTGGGTCTTCTACGGTCATAATAACCTGATCGTCAAAGACCAAAAGTAGCTTTACGCCCTTATATACAAACTTCTGACCGGTGTGTTTACCGTAACAAACGTAATCCCCAACCTTGCACCAAGCTCCTAGAGGGAACTTTTCCTTGTCTTTGTAGGCCAAATCCCCTACTTTTAGAACCTGTCCTACGGTTGTAAGGTAGGCAATGTCGTCTTTCACCTTATCCGGCAGAAAAATGCCTCCCTTAGTCTTCTCTCGAAGAGAGACGGGGCGAATAATGATATGAAATCCGGGTACGTTAGGCAGTTTCTTAGGGTCTAGAGTAACTTCCTCTGGGCTGATCCATTCGGCGTTATCTGTACCCCCTTGTAGCGAGGTCATTTGCATTTTTTTTTATTATTCCTCCTCATCAACGTATTTTTTAATATATTCGTGAAAAATCTCCTTAGATTTCTGTAGGCCGCTGATGGTGCCTACAACTTCACGATACGTATAATACTCCGAAGCATGGCCGTTCGCAAGGTAATCTTTTAACTGTAGGATTTCTGCGTCAACCTTTTTATTGATTTCGTCCCATATTGCCATTGGCGTTGGTATCCTTTACCATTTCCTGAATAAGATCGGCAGCCTTGAGAGCCTTCTGATTGTCAGCAATCTGTTCTGTTTTTAGCAGGTCCATGATTGCATCTAGCGCGGCAATCGCCTTCTTACTGTTTCTGTCTTTTTCTTTTTCTTGGGCATTACTGGAAGTTTTAATTCCTTCTTTGATCATATTGACTTTCAGAGCAGCTTCCTTCAAGTCCAGTTCTCTATTCTTCATAGCAGCATCGACGGACTCTTTGGCGATCTGTGCCTGAACTTTGTTGTTTTCAATTTCTAGTCGCTGGCCTTCAAGAGCAACCATCTGAGCCTCTGGCGTCTGCATCTGCTGCATTTGAGCCATAGCTGCATTTGCCTGAGCAACCTGCTGGGCTGCTTGAGCAAGAACCATTTCCATGACACGAGGATCGTTTGGATTGACGCCCGCTTCGATAGCTGCTGGCCCATACTGTTGGATCATCTGCTGTGCAACACCGTTGACCTGTTCTTGATATTTCATGAGCATGTGTTCCTGCATGTTGGCCTGTAGCACAGGAGCGATACGCTGCATCAACGGATTGGCACCGTTCATTGGGTCCTGCATGTAAGCCATCTTAGCCTGAATATGAGCATCGTGGTTTTGACCCATGAATGCTTTAATCGGAAGTCCTTTAACAGACGCTGCAATATCGGAGATAGGATCGAGAGGAATCGGCTCTGGTTTTCTCGGCATGATCTTATCGAGATTAGGAAGATTGGCAGCAGTTAGAATAGTTCTGTTTAGCTCTTCAATGTTGAACATTCCGGGAGGCGAACTCTGAGCAAGCTGTAGAGCCATTTGTGCCATCATCATGCGATGGGCAGACGAGGGAATGTTAGGATCGGAGATTGGTAGAACGTCAATCCTGCCGTCAAAGTCCGAGCGGTAAATATTTAAAGTGCCATTTGGAACATCGCAAAGAGATTCTTCCGGTAGGTACTCGTAATTGATACGAGAAAGAATCTTAAACTCATCTCTCTGCGCTTTGTGTAGACGCTTGTGAATGGCCGAGAAGAACTTGCTTGAAGCCTCCAGCAGAGCCATTGTCGTTCCTACAGGACCGTAGCTCGCAGCGTCTGCCACAACCTGTTCTGTGCTGTCGGCAAACTTTTGAGCGGTCTGGGTAATGAACCCTAACATCTGGAAGAGGGTCTGAGACGGTTCCTTGTAGGGCAGCGGAATGATCATGCGCGAAAGATCGTTACCTACCGCTTCTACTTCTTTCCACTCACCGGGCGAAATAGGATCGTTATCACCTACAATTCGTGTGCCTTTGGCTTTGAAACCGCCCGGGAGATTGGCAAACTGACCGGCATCTACAAGGCTACGCATTGCTGCTGTCGCTGTCATGGTCAGGTTTCCGAGGAAATGGATTAAGCCTAAGCCGTAGAAGCCGAAGCCCGGAACAAACCTATAGTGCGTAAAGAATGTTTTCTTTTCTCTGCGCTTATCGTCCTTATCGTAGTTTCTACGAATGGAAAGGACCTTGCGGCTCTGCTCTTCAATCGTAACGATATAGGGGAGAGACAGGTCGCCACCTTCGGCAAATTGTTCTGGTAGGTCTAGATAGCAATGCTGCTCTAGCAGAACATACTGGGGGTCATTTTTTGAAGAAGGGGAAAGACCCTGAATCGTATCCATTTTCTGCGCCATAGGCGTTTGGGTTGGCATCGAAGCTTCTGGTAGCTCGATGTCAGCGTACATGCCAGAAAGAACATCACGCTGCAATTCAACCGGACTACGATAGATTACCTGAGTGTAGCGACCTGCTCTGCGTAGGTCTGAAGCATAATAATTTACATAAAATTGGTCGATAGGCACGAACTCGCTGACGGGGCGATTGAGGCTTGCGTCGAAATAAGTTTTCTTAAAAGCAGAACCGATCAACGGAAGATGGAACAGCATACGCTCGAACTCGTCGAAGTATTCCGGCATCAAGTCCGTCAACTGATAATTCATAAAGTCTTTAATACGATTGGCTTGAATCTGCTTGTCGTCCGTCACTTCACCAATGATCTGGGTCTTGACAGGACCGGCGGGCGGGAAAAGCTCTTGAATGGCTTTCGACTGGAACTTGACGGCAGACTCGATAAGGATCGGATGAACGGCTGTGCAAGCGCCCTCGAAAGGCTCTGAAGCTTCTTGCAGCTTCAATCCTAATAGATCGAAGCCGCGCTCGAACATAGACTCCCATTCTGCACGGGAATCCTTGTCAGTTGTAAAGTTGTCATAAACCTGTGTGGCAATTTCATCTAGAACATCTTCATCGAGATCATCGATAAGGTTTCTATAAAACTCTTCTTCGGTCTCTTCAATCTGTTCTTTGGCACGTTCGTCTTCTGGAGGATTGAACTCTACAAGTACGCCACCATCTTCTTCGTCATAAGACATAGAAGCTGTGCTGCCGTCTTCCAACGGCATCGACTGCTCGATTTCAATATTCAGTTCCGCTGCCGGAATAGGATCAAATGGGTTTCTTTCTGTAGCCATTCTTCTATACTCTTCCCTTCTTCTTTATGCTCTATTCTTTTAAACATGAAAAGAACTTAATTAAATAATAAATTAAAATCTTTTACTATAGTTTAAAAGTATACTTTTGTCATCTCTATTTTTATCGTATTGAGCAAGTACTCCAATAGACTGATCTCTATTTATCGCATAATCTAAATTTGCATTATAAATAGGATTTCTATTCATTGTGTTATACAACGCAGAAATCCCTAATTTACTTTCTTCATTAAGAGGTATGTTTGCTCCAATAATACCTTCTCCGTATGTTTTATCGCTATTAGAATTTTGAGAAGATGAGCGTCTATTTCCTGCACCAACTTCTGCAAAAAAAGGACCATAACCTAAACCAGACCTACTAGATATATCAACTTCATTTCCTTCGTAGGGTAAAGATGTAATAGAACCTTTTATTGTTCCCCTTAAATTTAAATTAGAATCTAATGGAAAAGAAGCTTGTCCAACACCCTGTAACTGTGTTACATACTTTTTATAATCTACCTCTTGAACAACTTTTGTTAGTAAGGCATTTAGTTCTGGCGTTGATAAAACAGGTTGCTCATCTATACTGTAACCGTATAGATTTTCTTGTAAACCTAAAATACCTTTATTGGTTTGTTCTTCAGCCAATTTTTCTTTCCAGTATACAAAAAAAACTATTAATTAATAATACCATTAAACTCGCCAGTATGCAACTCTCTTTTTGTTATTTCTAGGGTTCTTGTCGTCCTCCCAGTCTGGGTCTTCAGGGTGTAGCAAGCGCCAGCTTTCCTTGACATAGTGGATCGCCATTGTCGCGGCGTCCACTTGGTCATCGTGGGGAGCATAGGGAAACGTGATCATTTCGTCCAAAAGATCGTTTGCCCATTCCTTGTACTTCGGTAGCCAGACTCTGCCAGCCTCCAACATTGGCGTTGCCGCATAGACACGAGAAACCTTATCCTTATCTGGCGTATATTCCAGTACTGGCAGCCCTGCTCGCCTCATGTCCTGAATTAGCGACTGCCCGCTGGCCTTCTTTTCAATTACGCAGATATCCGGCCTATGCTTTTGAAACTCCTGCTGGGCAATGCGGCGAAGCTCTGGATATTCAAACCTGCCCTTCACGTTCCCTAAAAGGATCAGATGGCTGGCAACGACCTCTCTACCGGTAAAGTCGTCCTGTTCCATATTGCGAAATATGCCCCAAGTCTGAATTACGCTGAAGTCTGCGGTATTCTTCGTGGAAAAGGCGGTATCATAGGTTTGAATGATAAAATCGCATCTTGGAGGCTCCTCATACTGCCAAAACTTGATCCATTCCTTTTTGATCATCCCGCCCTCGTCTGGGGTAGGGTTCTGCATATACAGGCTTTCCCAGTACTTGCTGCCGTTGGTCGAACGGATTTCCTGCTCGTCTAGCTGTAGAACCTCGTCAGGCTTCCACTCGGGAAAGTAGGAAGTGCCCTCAGGAAGCCCTAGAAGCTTTGCAGAACGCTTGTCCAGCCATGCAGGGATAGAAACCACCTGCCAGCGATCCTTTGGCGGTATATCCATCTTTTCCTCCTGCTTGAGGAGCCAGCCGCAAAGATCGTCGTAATGATAACGAGTATTAATAATAATAATGGCACCGTTGGGCATCAAACGGGTACGTAGACCGGAGGGCCACCATTCCTTGATGTACTTTCTGCCTGCCGAACTGATGGCGTCTTCTTCGGACATGGCATCATCCAGAATGGCGATATGGGCACCACGACCGGCAATCTGGCTTCTTACGCCTGCTGCATAGTAGCTGCCACCTTCGTTGGTCTTCCACTTGCCAGCCGCTCGTACGTCCTGTCTTAGGAGGACATTGGTGAACATCTGCTGAAAGTCGTCCATGCCTACAATGTCACGCACCGATCTACCGAAGTCGCTCGCCAACTGGTCCGAGTGGCTGATCGACATGATCTCGTGTCTAGGGTTTCTACCGATGTACCATGCAGGAAACAGCTTAGAGCAGACAACAGACTTGCTTGAACGGGGCGGTAGAAAGACCATCAAACGCCTAATCTTACCTTCTGCGACCTGCTGGAGCTTGTCTGCCAAGACCTCAATGTGCCTGCCCATCTTAAAGTCAGACACAACCGTAGGAGCCACCTTTCTGATAAAAGACAAGAAATCATTGTTGCTTTGTCTGGCAGTTAGCTCTTGTAGAGACCTCCTCAAAGACACTAAGGTATTGAAAGTAATCTCTTGTTCTTCTGGAACTTTGTTTAACACGCTTTCAATGTTGATAGCCATATTCAAAGAAATCCTTATTTTTTTTTTTGTAATTTTATTTCTTAAGTTAATATTTTACACGATAACTCTTGTGAAGACAAGAAAAACATGTTAAACTTACGTCGCGGTTGGAGGGAAGAGTCTCTTAATAAGACTATTAATAAGACTCTATATAAGTCTATTTATAAGATATATTATAAAGATATATATAAAGTCCTATATTAAGTATAGTCTTAGTCATAGACTAAGTAATAGACTAAGTACTGGCGAAGCTCCCTCTCTTCCATTACTGGAAGTTTTTAAAGGACTCCGCACCGTTTCATTTTTTTAGTATAGTATCTGATTATAAACCTTGTTATTTTTTATAAAATTTTATGTAGCCCTCTTTGTAGAAAAAAACAAAGGGGGTCTTTTTGTATTAAGGTTTTGTTAATTTTTGTAATTTTATTTCTTGATTATTTACCCTAGTTATTTTTGGTCTATATGGCTCAGGGGCATATATATATACAAGCGCGACGCCCGTTTTTTTTGCTGGGGTCAGCACAAAACGTGAACAAATCGTGAACAAAATCAATGGGAGAACAAAACGTGAACAAACCAAGCTGGAAAAGAACAAAGAACAAAGTAAGAACACCTCACGATCTTGTGATAATGCCTGCCTTAATTTCGCCACAATTCAAATCTATTCCATCTTTTGTCAGGCAATGATGCCCGACATGCTCTTTGAAATGTTAAACCTTGAAAGGAAATACCATGCCTAAGCTTGCCAATAATCGTTCCGCCGTCGTTATCCTGTCTCACCGTGACGCGCTCGCTGATAACAAGCCATTCCAGTTTGATGGTGAAGCGGTCGCGGCGGTTTACAAGAACGCTTGCCAGAGTCTGCTGAATAATTACCTTGAGGCAAACAGGATCACGCTAGCCGACGATACTGTCGCCGCCCCGTTCATCACGCGGATCAAAACTAAAACGGGCACTAAAATGACCGTCGGCGGTTTCTACGTCGCGCCCAAGGCGAAAGCCCCCAGCGAGCCCGCCCGCAAGGCCGCTGGCCCATCACCGGAAGATCTGGAAGAATACCGCGAGTTCCTGAAGTTCAAGGCCATGAAAGCACTATCTCAAAAGACTAAGTAGTCGATCAAACAAGGCCCCCGCCAAGTAGGTAGGGGCCTTTTTTTGTTCTCAGTTTGTTCTCCTTTTGTTCTCATTTTGTTCTCCTTTTGTTCTCATTTTGTTCTCCTTTTGTTCTCACACCTATCACTCACCTATCATTACAAACGAGGCGGGTGTAGATAATATCCAATATTTCAATAGTATATTGTCAATTACGATTGAGAACACTTCATGAACAATATGGGAACAAATCATGAACAATATGGGAACAAATCGTGAACAATACTAGAACAAATCAAATTATTGTGAGTGAACATAGGGCGAACGACGAGAACAAAACGTGAACAAAACAAGAATATAAATAATTATCTATATAAAGATATCCTTATATACCCCCTCCCCCGCCCCCTATTATGCATGAAAATACACCGAATACCCTATGGCACCCCCTATGTCAGTGCTATATTTAAGTATTTATACAGTGTATATACAGTGCTTATACAGTTTTATACAGTGTATGACGAATTAGGCTGATGTCTTGATAGTAAACCTTCAAGAATAAATATATAATAATATCAATTACTTAGCATAATAGAACATGATGAAAACAGCACACCAAATATAGATAAATTATATATGATTTAACACAATACTAAGTATACCCTTCATCAATGTTCCACATAAGATTTCCAATAGGCTGCCGCTGTTTAGAGCCGTTCCAAGAAGCGCGGCAAGCCATTGATCCTGCAGCGAAATTTTTTTCGTTGACAGGCGCTGCTGGCCGTGCTTTGCTTCGGGTCAAGACAGCCCACCGACTTACAATCTAATCATCTAAAAAGGAGAGACAACATGACACTGATCGCCGACTACCCTTCAAAGAAGGTGTGCAAAGAACATATCGGACAGCCTCTTAAATATATTGAGACTTCCTTTTTCGGTCCCGAATATAGAGAAAATGGCACGTTTGTTGTTGCAAATAGACCACATATTACCGGAAAAGGTCGAGAGTGGTTCGCAGAAATTACGATGAAAGACGGCCTGATCTTTAAAGTTTCTTAGAAAGGGTGAATGAAATGTTGATTAGGTCTAACTTTTTTCGTGAGCCTAACAGATTTACTTTCAATTCCTCAGGCTTTCTGATTATTACACGCCGTCTAGTTATCGCTAGTGGTCTGTATGCTGATGTCTACAAGTTCTAATCACATAAGAAAGGATACTGGAACATGCTCGTCAAGGAAGCTAAGACTTTCGGCAGTGTCTCAAACGGCAATACTAAGATGCCCGGTACAACATTCGCAGTGGACGCCCTAGCTTGCCCTACCGGTAGCAAGCTGGCCAAAGTACAGGGTAGTGTATGCTCAAAATGCTACGCCATTCGCATTCAAAAGATGCGCCCGAGTGTTGATCAAGGTTATAAATCTAATCTTGCAAAGTATCTGGCAAGTGATCGGAAGGGCTGGGTTGCCGCTATCGCCTTTCAAATTATCCGGCAGAATACTGACGGACACCATCGCTGGTTCGACGCTGGCGATCTACAATCAATTGAAATGCTTGAGGATATTATTTCAGTCTGCAAGATTACACCAAACATCAAGCATTGGTTGCCGACTCGGGAAGTTAAGATTGTTTCCGATTATCTCAAAACTTACGGCGCTTTCCCCGATAACCTTGTGGTACGTGTATCGTCTCCCATGATCGACGACAAGCCTCTCATTCGATATGGCAATACGTCAACGGTCCATACCAAAGGCGAGCCCCATCATGGCGTAGAATGTGAAGCTAGTAAGCGTGGGAATAATTGTGGTCCTTGTCGCGCTTGTTGGGATAAGACTGTTCCCAATATTTCATACCCTAAACATTAAGGTAGGAACATGATTACCAAAACAAAACAAAATTGGAAGATTGGCGCGACGGTAAACGTGGGCTTTCTCAAAGGCTTGACAGTCAAGGATATCGTCTTAACGCCTTACGATTTCCAGCCGGATGAATATATCCTTGAAAGCGAGAAGGGTATTCGATACAGTTTTGTCCCTCACATAGGCTTGTGCCGTATCTAAAGAAAGGCTACTGGAAAATGTACCGCATCATCGAATTGACAGACGACAAGTATCCGGTAAAGGTGACTGTAGGAACGTCGTATTCAACCCCAGACGTAGCTATGGACTACATCGAAAAGACCATTGGCGAGATTGTCTACTGGGAAGAGGACGATTTGCACCCTGATTTTTACGATCTTTTCGTAGCTACAAAAGGTGGCTTGCAGGGCCGAGTGCTGGCCATTGAACCAATCATCTAAAAAAGGAACTGAGCTATGCCTAACTCATGGAAGCCGGAAGTCCAGACTGACAACACCGGCAAATGGTACGGTAACGGCCTTCGCTTTGCTACGGAACAGGAAGCGAAAGACAGCGCCCATGACCTTATGATGCGTTGGCTGGCCGTGAATGATACACGCGCCGAACCATCCGACGATCCGCCGAATTATTCCTATATCAATAGGGAATTGAAGGCGCTAGTTTAATATAGAATTGTGTCCGTAGATCAACTGGATAGATCAATAGACTTCTAATCTATAGGCTGCAGGTTCGAGTCCTGCCGGACACGCCACCCTCTAAACATGGAGACAGGGTAAATGCTGACAACGATCAAGTTTATAGCTGAGTTTCTTGTCGTCTTAGCGTTCATCGCTATGATACTTGCGTGGGTTTATCTACTGGGCTATTCTGTGGACAACCTGTACAACATTGCAGAACAATAGGGAGACTGTAAGATGTACGCAACCTTCTACGATCCGTTGACAATCGAGGACTATAATGAACTTCAATATATCTGGAGTATGGCAAAAGACTATGCGAAGGAAACGCTAGAGCTAGGCGATTGGGAAGCCTCCCTCTATGCCGATGGCATCATGCAGGAGGAGCTAGAGGAAAAGGAATATATGCGAAAGTTAGGAGAATAGAAAATGGCTGGTTATATTCAGAAGGTTTCGCACCATGAGACGAGAGAAGATGCTGAGAAGCGGCTAGCGGAGGTGCGGGACTACTACTGGGGCTATGCTCCTCGGCTGGTAGGTATTACGCAAGAGGAGGATAGCCGGTGGCGCTGTCATATCGAAATGATGGACAGTTGTGACTAAACCCTGTATAGTTTCCAACGCTACAACCTGAACAATTCTGAAACACACACACACAGAAAGAGAGACTACTATGTACGACAATCTGCTGAACATCGCTGATCGTAAGGTTTTCTTCAATGTCTACGAAGAGCCTATCAAGTCCACCTTTTCAGGCTCCGATATGCTGGGCTATAAGGCGCTGATCGGTCGCAAAGGTAACGAACAGTGGCCCATGTCCGTTGTCAAGTCTACCTATCGCGTTGTAGAAAATGAAGAAATCCTTGTTCCCTTGCACAATCAGATGATCAAGTATTTCGACCAGTCGGTGACGGAAGAAATCGAGATTATCGACCGTGTTGCAAAGCAGGGCAATGTCTGCCTGTCGGAATATGTCCTGCCGCGTATCAATGGGACCGTAGAGACGGACACTGGCCACAAGACGATAATTGGCCTGCGGTTCATTCTCAAAAATACGTTCAATGGGTCGGGGTCGATCACGCTTTACGGTGGTGCTATTGATTTCTTCTGCACGAACGGTCTTATTCGTGGCGAGTATGATATCACTAGCCGCAAGCATACCAAGAATTTCTCTGTCGATGGTTTTATCAAGGCCTTCGACGATTGTATGCTGCGGTTCAATGAAACCGTCACCATGTACCAACGCTACGCCGACACTAAGCTGACGAATACCGCAAAGGTTCAACAGCTTTTTGAGAAGTTGGTTTCTCCTGAGAAAACAGAGGAGGCCAAGCGTAAGAACACTTTGGCGGAGCGCCTGTTCGCCCAATTCACTGACGAAGTGGGCAATCGCGGAAGCAATATGTATAGCGTTCTCTCGGCGTTGACGCACTACGCCAGTCATGACGACGAGCGTTTTGCCCTTCGCTCTAATGCCGACGAAGATAGCTTGCACAAGCGGCAAGAACAGGTTACCAAGTGGCTGTCGTCGAATGTCTGGAAGGACTTTACTGTCGCCGCTTAAGTATGGTAGAGGAAAAGGGAGGCGGGAGCCTTGTGCTGCCGTCTCCCTGTTTCCCTTTATAGTGAGGGGAAAATCACCTATTATTATTCCTTTCCTATCCTAAGTGCCGTCCTCCATGTGGCGGCACGACCTAAACTTAAAAAGGAAATAAACCAATGAAGTCTGTTAAGGATCAGATCAGGGATCAGGTCTGGGATCAGGTCTGGGATCAGGTTGGGGATCGGGTTTGGTATCGGGTCAGAAGTCAGGTCAAGGGTCGGGTTAGAGATCAGGTCTGGGAGCAGGTCGAAAGTCAGGTCTGGGATTGGGTCAGATATCAGCTAGAAC
>Ga0181363_1000209_pt1 | contig 17581 bp, 34 predicted proteins | sample Fa13NDMLBSN_FD_130109 | JGI IMG/M metagenome (GOLD analysis project Ga0181363, IMG submission 130109) | Freshwater viral communities from Lake Michigan, USA - Fa13.ND.MLB.S.N | ecosystem: Environmental > Aquatic > Freshwater > Lake | place: USA: Michigan | collected 2013-09-23
ATTCTGCGACTGTCGCAAACAGGATGTTCACATCAAATTCACAGCTTATAAAATCTCTTGCCGATCTTGGTCAAGCCGATCTCACAGGCCCCGTATTTGAATATTTGGCTCCAATTGCACAGCATATCAATAGTGCGCTTGGAATGATCGGGTTGTCGCAACACAGAATTTTTCCACAGCAGCTTGCTGATGCAGAAGAAGTCAAAAAGATTCAGGCTGCTCTCGCCGGGGATCGTGCTCAGGGAATTGATCAAAGGTCATTTCAGGCTCTACAGACAGTTCTTTCCTCCATCCCCGGAAACATCAACAGCCCGGAGGGAAGGGCAAAAATTGCAGCAACAATGATGATTACAAATCAGCGGGCTAGGGATCTGCATAATTTTGCAGATGCGTTCAGAAGCAGGGTTCAAAGCATCACGGGCAGCGAATCTCTTGCTGGCGTTTCTGGAAGAAATGTTGATCAGATGTTCTCGCAAAAGCAAGATGCTGAATACAATCGAGAGCAGGCAATTCTTAGTAGGCTTATGGTGTCTCCTTGGCCGGGGACAAACAAGTCTGCCATGTCCTTTATTTTTGAGAACATTTCCAGAATGAATCCTAATGAGATCAATGCTCTTGAGCGTCAAATTGGTTCGCCCGGAATACTTCGGTACTTTAGGTGAATTATGACAGATCAAACAAATCCAGAGTTGATGAATCAGATAAACTCCTTCAAGCTCGCTGAAGGGCCAGAGTCATCTGGTCAAAGCGATTTGATGGGGCAAATCGGAAAGTTTTCTCTTTCAAATTACTCTGAAGCTCCACGGTCTCAGCCGGTTGCTCGCGCGCCTGCATCCGTTGCCGTTCCTCGACCTCGTCCTGAAAGCTCTGAGAAGCCCGAGCTTTCTTGGGAGGAGACTGCCAAGGGTGCTGCGTCTCAACTTGTTCCGTCTACGATCAAGATGGGCAAGGATATATATCAAGCGGTTACGTCTCCAGTTGAGACTGGCAAAGCCATTGGTCAACTTGGATCTGGCGTCTATTCCAAGCTTGAGGGATTTTTTGCAAATCAAGATCCGCAGCAGAAGAAGCAGAATGAAGCCTTGCTGGATGCTGTTGTTGCGGATTACGTCAATAAATATGGATCAATGAAGGAATTCAAGAGAGCATTAGCAGAAGACCCGGCATCTATTCTTAGTGACATTTCTCTTGCCATCACAGGCGGAACAACTGCTGCCGCCAAGGCTACTGGTCTCGCAGGCAAGACCGCTGGTATGGCTGGCGCGGCTGCGAAGGCTCTTGAGCGAACGGGTCAGGCAGCGCAGTTCATTGATCCTTTGTACGCTGGCGTCAGGGTCGCGACCCTTCCAGTCGCGGGTGTGGCAAAAATCGTTCCGTATGTTGAATCCTTTCTTTCAGGCTCCTCTGTAGAGTCACTCAAGGACGCTGCAAAGGTTGCTAGGTATGGAACACCTGAGCAGAGAGAAATTTTTAGGTCATATCAGACTGGCGCATCCAGACCGCTTGAAATGGTGGATAGCTTCAAGGATGCTCTCTATAAAGCATTTGATGAAAAAAATGCAAATTTCTTCAAGTCTCAGCAGGCAACTTTTGGTCAAGCTGGTATTCCTGCAATCAAATTTTCAAGCAGAATTGATCCTGCAATTTCGGATGCAATGAAGCTGGCATATTCTAGAGATCCTGTTACTGGGCAGATCATTCAAATTCGCGGAGGCGCAGCAAATGCGTTGAATGATGTTGTCAATAAAGTAAATGAATTTAAGTCTGCCGCGCCCGGTTCTATGCATTCTACGCTTGAGGGTGCTCACGTTCTCAAGATGGCTATTGATGATATTGCAGATGGATTCCAAAAAGGCACTCCCGATAGAAAGGCTGTTGATATAGTCAGGGATTCGGTCCTCAAGACAATTACAGATGACCCAAAGATTGGAAAGCAGTATGCCAGCACGATGAAGGCATATAATGAAGCTAGGGAGCAGCTTAGAGCAATTATTTCTGAGTTTGGAATTGGATCTGGAAAGAACCAGTATGCCGCCCTAAAGAAGATTTTGAAGATCAAGGACTCTGAGACAAAGCGTAGTCTCCTGTCTGAACTTTCAAAGCACAATCCAAATCTTCCATACATGGTCGCCGGTGCGGAGCTTAACAGCATATTCCCGCATGGTGTCAGGGGTGCCATCCTTGGCACGACCGGACTTGGTGCTGGCATGGCTGGCGTTGCCGCTGGGTTCCCAGTTGCAGTTGCGGGGCTGGCAGCGCATTCCCCGAGGGTTCTTGGAACTCTCAATTACGCCGCTGGCCGGGCTGGTCGTGCAGCTTCTGCTGCTACATCCCCCTTGGCTAGGGCTGGCATCTACACCGCTTCTGCTCCAGAGCGTGTGAGGGGAATCGAAGTTGAAGATCAAGGTTTGCAAAAGTACTTGCAGGCTATCGGCATGGTTGAGAGCGGCGGCAATCTGAGGGCAACCAATCCTCTGTCGAATGCTGCTGGTCGATATCAGTTCATGCCTGAAACATGGCAGTCCATCAGGAAGAACAATCCTGACCTCGGCCTTCCTGCCGACCCAAGGACCGCAACGGCTGAACAGCAATTTGCTGCTGCAAAAGTTTTTACCAATCAGAACTTTGAAGATCTTCGCAGGAGGCTTGGAAGAGAACCGGGGTATGCTGATCTCGGTCTGTCTCACTATTTCGGCTCCGCTGGTGCTGCCGCTCTATTGAAGCTACCTGATGGAACTAGGTTTGATGGTTTGCCTGAAGACTTCTGGCAGAAGCTGGGGGCTAAGTTCACGAACAGCACTCTTTTGGCGCAGAATCCCAATCTGAGAAATCAGACCATTGGCGGCATCAAGAGGTTCTATGAGAACCTTATGAGAAAGAATGATCTTCTTGCTCAAGGTGGTCGCGTCGCTCGCGCCTCTGGCGGGCGTATCCTCCATGAAGACGCAGCCGACAATCTGATCCGCGCAGCAGAGATTGCCAAGAAGGGTATCGGCAAGCAGACTGAAGCGATCCTTGAGAAGCCCGATGAGCATGTCGTGCAGGCTCTCGCAGTCGCCAACCGTCATATCTGAGGTAGGTCATGTCCAACACGACAAACAAGAACATCGAGAAGCCCGCATACAATTCGTACATCGATAGCTGGAACACTCCAGTCAATGCGAATTCGGACATCATCGATGCTGCGCTTGGTGCCACGACCTCGCTCAATGCGACGGGCGGAAGTGCGACGCTGACCGCTGCTCAGTACCAGTCGCTGTTCCTGTCGATCACAGGGGCGATCTCCGCGCCAGTCACATACACCATCCCCTCCGGTGTTGGCGGCCAATGGATCGTCTACAACGGCACGACGGACTCTTCTGGCGGTCCTCATGCGATCACGATTGCCTCCGCTGGCGGGGGAACCAGCGTGACGGTGACGAGGACGTTGCGGACTATCGTGATCTCAGATGGCACCAACATCCGCAAGGTGAGCTACGTCGAGACGGCTGATCTGCCTCTCTCCGTGACGAATGGCGGCACGGGAACAACGACGCTAACGGCGAACAACGTCCTGCTGGGCAATGGGACTAGCTCGCCTCAGTTCGTGGCTCCGGGGACGACCGGAAACGTCCTGACGAGTAACGGCACGACATGGCAGTCCACGGCCCCGACCGTGACGGCAGGAGTCCCGACAGGCTCCGTGACCTCCTACGCTGGCTCTACAGCCCCGTCAGGATGGCTGCTCTGTCACGGACAGGCTGTCTCTCGCTCGACCTACTCTGACCTGTTTGCGGTGATTGCCACGACCTACGGGGCTGGCGACGGAAGCACGACCTTCAACCTGCCGGATGCTCGCGGGCGAGTTGCGGTCGGCAAGGACAACATGGGTGGCACTTCCGCCAATCGCATGACGACCGGCGGAAGCGGGATCGACGGCTCTACCCTTGGCTCTGCGGGCGGCACGCAGACGCACACGCTGACCACGGCCCAGATGCCCGCGCACACGCACGGAGGAGTTCTTACACCGACTGGCGGCTCTTCTACTTTGTTGTCCTGCGGCTCAAGCACTTCTGGCGACACCGGATCGACCGGAGGCGGCGGCGCGCACCAGAACACGCAGCCGTCCATCATCTTTAATACGATCATCAAGATTTAGCGCACGGTAACAGTAAGCTTGTTGTGAAGTCGAAATTTGTTCCCGGTCTTCTCAAGTTTGGTGTAGCAAATCTTGTGATGCTCTTCACAGTATGATGAGCCTACCTTCATTGGCGCGGAGCAGAACAGGAAGGAGGATGGCTTGCCGTCGTTTAGGACAAAGCGGCAGGAGTTCTTTCTCAGTTGAGAGAATCTCAGGGTCTCTTCATCCATATCTCAATCTCCATCCATTGATGCCATGAACATGGCAGAGCTTCATCTGCCGATGGTTCATCCTGTTCCCGTTCGACGCGAGGCAAGCCTTCATATGGGCTATGCCTGCGTAGATCGAGTAGATGCAATCCTTCCTGATGCGCCTGTAGTCGAAGCCCAGATGCTTTGCAGCGATGGGAAGCACTTGGAAGACGCCTGCTGCCTCTTGGCCCGGTTTCCCCTTGCCAAGAGCATCGCAGCGCATCCTAGACTCCCTCCTCGCTATCGCTATGGCAGTCGGAACCCAAGCCTGTCCTAGCTCGGCTCCAGCCACCATAGCGACCAGCGTGGTGACGGTCTCCTCGTCCGGGACCGATGCCTTAGCCGCGCCTGCGAGCAGGCATGCGGACAGGATTGGAGCGATGATCAGAATAGGTAACCGTAGCGTCATCGGACTTATCTCCATCATCAGTATTCTGATGCACGACGAACTCCTGAACCTTCCCGATATGCGAGGTGTTCAGGATCATGTCGCCACGATCACGAAGCAGGCTCTCGCCGTTCGGTCCCTTCATCCTGTAGATGAGGCGAACAACGACGAATTCGTGATCGTTCAGCATGTCGCAGAATTCGCTCAGGCTCGGTGCCGTATGATCGACAGTAACCTGATGGACAGAATAGCCCTGAGCAGAGGGCATATTCATAGTGACAAGAAAGCGCATTTTAGTCTCCGTTTCTAAGAACAACTGTTCCGTCTAGTTTACGTTTCCATTTCGATTGCCTGCTCCCCGGAAGAGGGGATCGGCTGCGGGCAGCACCGATGTGTTTCGCCTGCTGCCGCTTGGCCTTGGCTATGCGCGGAACGTCAACCTTCGCTGTTTGTACACGATGGCATTTACGGTGTGCAACGAGCCAGTTTGACTCGTCATCCTTGCCGCCAATCTCCAGAGGGATCTCATGGGAAACGTCCCATTCCTCTCCGATCTGTACCTTGGCGCGGCAGAGATGACAGATGCCGTTGTGGCGCAGGAAGATTGCTGTCCGCGTCTTAGTGGACAGGTGCTTCCTCATTGCACGGTTTCTCCCCTTTTCCGCCAAAAATTCTCGGTGGCATTTGAATATTCTTCGCAAACAGTTAGCCAATGGGCTGCAAGTGAAGCAATGATTTCTGTTGCCTCATCCTTAGATGTTGCTTTTGCCAAAATTGATGCGGACATGATCTCTATCATTATATGAAATATTTGATCGTCCATTTCTAACAATAATATCCGATTATCCTCCTCCAACACTTCAGTAATCATTCCGTTGATTACTTCTGAGACAGGAAAGAATTTTTTCTTTGTCATAACTTCATCTCCGCTCTGCGGTTAGCTTCATGGGATTGCCATTCGGAGAACCTCATCCGAATGTATTCAAGTTGAACCTTGAGCATGGAGGCCCGCTCGCGAGCCTCCACCATCGACTTGATGTAGTCGCTCCATTCGGTCGAAGACTTCACGCGGGTCTCTGCACGGTTCACCGGCATGTCACCCTGCGATGAAATCATCTTGGCGAGGACTGCGCTTTTGCTTTCCTCCAGCATGTTCGCAGCAGCGTCTGCCTCAACCCACTTCTTGGCAATGATGCGAAACTCCTCGCTCAACATGATTTAATCCTCAGAAAGGAATATCATCATCAAGATCAGCAGCCTTGTTCTGAACAGGAGCCTCCTTGCGCTCTTCCTTCTCCTTGAAGGCAAATGAGAAGAACTTCTTCCCGCTCTGGGACTCCTTGACCCATCCGTTGATCCAGTAGTCCCTGCCTCCGATCATGCAGGAGCCGGTGTAATCGGGGCTGCGCTCGTTGTTCTTCCGCTCGTTGCGAAAGAGAGTGCCGCTGTTATCACGCTTCTCATATGCCATCGTCGTTCTCCTTGTAGATTTCATTGAGCTTGGAAATCTGAGCATCGATTTCGCCCAGAAATATCACGACCTCCTTCTCCAGATCGGAGATCATCTTATCGTCTCGCATGAGACGCTCGCAAAAGTATTGCAGGTGCTTTGGCATTCGGGGATCATAACTGACGTAGTCGCACCATGATGCCGTCGTGCAAGCCATCTGCCATTGCATCTGCGTGATGTACTTGGCCGGGATCTTCCTCGTCGTGAGCGTCTCGATATGCGTCGAGGTGTTGGGACACTTGATCTCAACCAGTCCCTCGACGCCGATCCTGCCGTCTGGGCTTGCACCAGACATCACGACCTTGGGATGCTGGACGAATCCGACCTCTTCCACGATCAGCCCGGTCTCATCCTCGTACCGGGCGCGCGCGAACGGCTCCTGCTCGATTCCCCATAGAATCGCAGCGTTCTGGAAACTTTCAACAGGCTTGCCGGTCAACCGCTCTACTACCAGTTCAGCGGCGTAGTTCGCCCTGCTGGCCGAGTAGCCGGTCTTCGTGCGAGCGACTACGTCCGCGACACGCGAGGCAGTCACCCGCCCCGCGCGCGCCGCGAACCATTCTGCGGTCCTCTGCTCCATCACTCGGCCTCCCCCTCTGGGTTTGAGCGATGGTAGTCTGCCGTCGCCGCGATCCCCTTCAGGATCTTGCGATCCTCCGGGGCGAGCGACGAGCGGTCGTTTTCGTGGAGGCTATCCCACCACTTCCGCAGTTCCTCAGTACCCTTCTCCGCAGCCTCGCGACCGGGGCGCATCAGGGCGGAAGGACTGCTCTTCGGCTGGCGGGGAGGAGCCGATCCGACCGCAGCGTTGCCGTCATCATCGTCCGCAGCCAGCGACAGGATCGCAGACAGGGCATAGCGACGCGCGTAGGTGATCGCAGAGCCGATGGACTGAACGTCGAGCGGCAGCGGATTGCCTTCCTTGTCGAACTTGCGACCGACAGGCAGGCTCAACGTGTTGCTGACGTATTCGCCGCTGCTGTGAGCCAACACCGTCTCGACCGAGACGAAATCCCCCTGCGTCGAAGCGAACTGCACAATTGACAGTCCGTTTGCAGCAAGAGGCTCGCGGATGACCTCTCGCAGAGCGTTCAGATCCGCGTAACGCGACTTGAAGTACGGATTCACGCTGCCCTTGCTAGCAGCGTCGATCTGCCCCTGCGCGACGGCAAGAGCAGCGGCAAGGTTGGCGATAGAAGCGGTGCAATGCATTTCAATTCTCCTTGATTGAACGAACGAAATTGATGAACTTTTCTTTCATTTTGTTTTCGTCTTCGTCCTCGTACTTGAGGACTCCGATCTTCCTATATCCATCGTCATATTCGTCTTCTGGTTTCCCTTGCTTCCATACGTTGTCGTTTTCGTCCCATGCATAATAGATCCCGTCTATCATGAAATTGAAAACGATCCCGTCGTCATCGAACGGATTGCGATCAGATGGACACGGTATCATAAACCCTCCTTGTCTAGCTTTTCGACGTATTGCTCGATCTCAGAGATCATCGCATCGATGACCTTGAGCTTGTTGATGTGTGCGTCCCGAGCGGCATGCCAGTCGGCTTTGGCCGGATAGTCGCGCCCGTGCGGCTCGCAATCCTCCAGCCAGCGGCGCGCCTCGCGCAGACCATGCAGCGCGTTGATCTGCTGGCCGATCAGCCGGGCGCGGCTGGTGCCATTTGTGTGGATGTGCGGCATGATCATGATGCTCACTCCTCCCCGCCAGCACGGTCACGGAGATCGTCAAGCACCCCAACGAGCGTCTCGCCAAAATCCTCTTCGAAGCGCGCGAGCAGGCCGCGCGCGTCATCCTGAGTGTACTCGCTGCCGCAGGAGCAGCCACGCTCTGTAACAGCGATGATCTCCGAAAGCCCCTTTCGGATCTGCTCGCGCAGCCGGGCGCGCACCATCCTGATGCGGTCCTGCGCTTCGATAGCGCAAGCCTTGTCATCTGCGACATGAGCGTGGAAGACGAACTGATCAGCCATCTCAATCTCCATCAGTAGAGCCGCCAATGGCAGCGGCATGGGCGTCGTGTAGCCTATGCGTTTAGTGCCGTCAAGCACTCTTTTACGCGGGCCTCGCGCATGGTAGGTCGGCATCATGACCAAGCAACGCATCTATCGCCGCCGCGACGCAGCCCTGCTCGATGCCATCGCAGCCATCGGCTCGCAGTCTGAACTGGCGCGCCAACTGGATATCTCGCGCGCAGCGGTTTGCCATTGGCAGCGTGTACCTCTGCGCCACTTGAGGCGCATCGCGGAACTGACCGGCATCCCGCGCGAGCGGCTGCGCCCGGACCTGTATGCATGAGATCCGCCTCCTGCTCCCGCTGCCGCCATCCGTCAACAGGCTCTGGCGAAGCGGTCGAGGCAGGATGTATCGCAGCGCAGAGTATTCCGCGTGGCGAAACGAAGCTGTGTGGTCAATCAAGGCTCAGGCGCGCGGCGCGCGGATCGATGGCGGGTACATCATCGACGTTGCGTTCCAGCGACCTGATCGACGCAGGCGCGATCTCGACAACCTGCTTAAGGCTCTGAGCGACGCTCTGGTGGATGCTGGAGTGCTTGCTGATGATTCCGACGCGCAGGAGATCCATCTGTGTTGGCGCGGCGAGGGCCGAGCCTGCGAGGTGATCTTGGCCCCTGCTGGCTAAGCCATTGATCTAGGCCAAATCTTTCTTGCAAAATAGTTGTTGACCTGCCCAGCGGGCATAGGCACTATGCGCCTCATCGGCACCGTTGTGGTGACCGAGATTGAAATAGGAGACTTGAGATGTCCAAGACCATCAACCTCGCCGACCGCTACGCGATCCTGAAGTCCGAGTCGGATCGCATCAATGCGGAACTCGATCTCGTCAAGACCGAGATCAAGGCGCTCGGCTGCGAGACGCTGGAGGGGACGCATGTCCTCGTCACGCTCTCGCTGAGCGAGCGCAAGAGCTTCGACGCCAAGGCGGCGCAGGCGTACCTCACCAAGGAGCAGGTCGCGGCCTGCACCAAGGTCTCGCAGGTCGAGACGATCAGGATCAAGCCCCGCGTGACGGTCGAGGCTTGACATGCCCGGCGGGCAGGAGTTAGTCTCCTGCCCGCTACTTCCTCAAACCCAAAGGAGACTTGAGATGCAGTTCATCAACCTCACGCCCCACATCATCACCATCCGCCGCACCGGCAAGCTGGCGGATGTCCTTCTGGATGACATCATCGTGCCGCCGAGCGGCACGGTCGCGCGCGTCGAGACGACCGAGACGCTCGTCTCGACCGTCGATGGCGTGCGCTTCATGCGTCGCAAGTTCGGGCGCATCCACGGCTTGCCGCGCCACGCGGACGGCACCGACAACACGACCGTCGCCGTCCTCGTCAGCAGCATGGTGCTGGCGGCGGTCCCCGGTCGTCCGAACACCTACGCGCCCGACAGCGGGCCGTCCGCGATCCGCGACACAGCGGGCAACGTCATCGCTGTGACCCAGCTCGTCGCGGCTTGACAAGCCCAGCGGGCAGGGTCCATGATCCTGCCCGCTACTTCCTTTCGATGGAGATAGACATGATCTACGTCACGACCGATCACAACACGTTCCGCTCGCAGAACCCACACGCTGCCGCGCGTGTCGCTCACGCATGGCGCAAGCTGGGCCGCGATCCTCTGATCGAGGTCGTCATCGGCGGCGGCGCGGCCCCGCTCCAGTTCCTCAAAGTCGAGGTTTCGCGGCTGGTGAGAGTCACCGCTGCGGCGATCCGCAACGCGCAGGAGCAGGAACTGTGAGCCGCGACGAGCGTATCGATCTCTGGATCGTCATCGTCGGTCTCGCTGCTGGCTGGGGCTTCCTGCTTGCGGAGGTGCTGCTATGACCGACCTTCCGCGCCACATTGCCGACCTGTGCGGCGTTGTCCTTGACGCGCCGCGCGCGCGGCCGCAACGTATACAACCCTCAACGCGCGTCGAGGAGGAGGATGACATCACGACGATCTACCTCGACAATCGCCCAATCGGCTGGGTTACGCGAATTCGCCGGGGAGAATATCTGGCCCGCACGATCCGGGGTCAGCGCATCTCGACCAATAGCAAGCAACTCGCAATCAATTTCCTGCATGAGGAGAATCAATAATGTCCTACGATGTCCACCTGCTCGACTTCAATCGTCATGACGCGCGGCAGACCGCTCACGATAATCAGCAACTCCTGAACGATGTCACGGATACCATCAATCCCGTGTACGATCTCCTGACGGAGGCCCGCAATTACCTCGCGTCAGATAACTCTGCGGAGGGTCGTCGCATCGCGCAGGAGATCGAAAAGATCCTGCCGTCCATTCTCTCCATCTGTGACAGGGTCTGATAATGGCATACATTTCTGGACAGGCCGCGCGGGAGGAATTCCGCGCGCGCCTTTTCGCCCTCGACCTGCTCGACCGGGAGGCTGCTCAGGCGCTCGGAGTTCACGACCGGACGTTGTACAAGTGGCTCTCTGGACAGCGTCGCATCCCCATCTCAGCGGTACGCCTGCTCGACATGATGATCCTCCAGAAGCGTCATGCTGCGATGCAGCAATCTGTCCTTGTTGCACCGCAGCAGGAGCCTGTTGTGCAGCGCACAATCGGGAAGGCTGGTGGAGAGGGGGGAAGGGGGAAGGAGGGGGACTATAGGGGGAGGATGGGGGAAGGGGGGTGAGGTTCTTGATTGTTATTTCCCCGCCAAGGAAGGATCTATCACCTGTTCATGTATATACCTGTTACTACAGGTACAGGTTATAGACGGGCTGTTACTAAATTCTACGGAGCTAACTATGCAATTGCGTGATTACCAGATTAGTGCGATCGAAAGTTTGCGGAGTAGTCTAGCTACAGGACACAAGCGTCCTGTTGTTGCGCTGCCTACTGGCGCGGGCAAGACCGTGATCGCAGCCTCGATTATCCGCATGGCTCGGGAAAAGAATCGGCGTGTTGCTTTTGTCGTGCCGTCGCTGACCCTGATCGACCAGACCGTCGCTCGATTTGAATCGAATGGCATTTGGGAGATCGGCGTCATGCAGGCGATGCACGAAATGACCGACCCGAATATGCCGGTGCAGGTTTGCTCGATCCAGACGCTTGCGCGCCGAAAGGTGCCGGATGTCGATATCGTGATCGTGGACGAGTGCCACGTTCAATTCAAATTCCTGATCGAGTGGATGGGGCGCGAGGAATGGAAGAACATCCCGTTCGTCGGATTGTCTGCGACGCCTTGGGCGCGCGGCATGGGCAAGGTCTGGGATGATTTGATCATTGCCACGACGACGGAGGAACTGATCCGCATCGGTCACCTGTCGCCGTTTCGCTGCTACGCGCCCGCGCATCCCGATCTCAGCGGAGTGAAAACCGTTGCCGGTGATTTCGATTTGAAGGGTTTGAGCGAGGCGATGCAGCGTGGCGCTCTGGTCGCGGATATCGTTTCGACATGGATGCAGCGAGGCGAGGATCGACCGACCGTGTGCTTCGCGGTGGATCGGCTGCATGCGAAGAACATCTGCGACCGCTTTGTCGAATCGAAGGTCGCGGCGGAATACATGGATGCGTTCACTCCGATGGAGGAGCGCAACCAGATTATCCGTCGCTTCTCTGGCGGGGAGACGAAGATCCTCTGCAACGTCGGTGTTCTCACGACAGGCTTCGACGCTGACGTTCGTTCCATCATTCTCGCTCGCCCGACCAAGAGCGAAATGCTCTACGTTCAAATGATTGGTCGAGGGCTGCGAACTGCCGAGGGCAAAGACCATTGCCTGATCCTCGACCATTCCGACACGACCGTGCGGCTGGGCTTCGTGACGGATATTCGCCACGACGTTCTCGACGACGGGGTCGCGAACAAAACAGCGAAGCCTCGCGATGCGGTGCCGCTTCCGAAGGAATGCCCGAAATGCACGTTCCTGATGCCGCCTCGCACGAAGGTCTGTCCTGCCTGCGGGCATGAGCGCAAAGCTTTGAGCGGCGTCGAGGAGGTTTCTGGTGATCTGGTCGAGCTTACGCCGCGCAGGACCGTGAAGGCGGCACAATGGACGATGGGCCAGAAGCAGGCATTCTTTTCGGAGCTACTGCTGCACAGCAATTTGCGCGGCTACAAGCCGGGCTGGGCGTCGTGGACGTACAAGGATCGGCTCGGCGTCTGGCCGGATCGCTCGCTCGCGAAAATACAGGCGCAGAGCATTTCGGCTGAGACGGAGTCGTGGATCAGGCACCGGAATATCGTGAGGTCCAAGCGCAAGAACCGCGAGAACCGGGAGAATAGAAATGTCGGATGAAGTGCCGATCAAGGAAATGGCGCGCGGGCATTGGTCCTACCTGCTGCCCCGCCTTGGCGTCCCGGTCGAAGCCCTCAACCGCAAGCACGGTCCCTGCCCGGCGTGCGGCGGCACGGATCGGTACCGCTGGGACGACCAGAACTCAACCGGAGGTTACATCTGCTCGGTCTGCGGGGCAGGTGACGGGTTCATGCTCGCTCAGGCTGTGACCGGCAAGTCGTTCGGAGTCCTAGCCAAGGAGGTCCGGGGCCTGCTCCGGGATGCCCCTCCCCCCTCACAGACGAACGGCAGGGTGACCACTCCCGATAGACATGCCCTCAATCGCGTTTGGAGGGGGTCTACAGCGCCGGAAGCAGGCTCGCCCACCTCCACCTACCTCTCGACCCGTTTGGGCCGTTTCTGGGCCTCGCAGGCGATCCGGCAGCACCCGTCACTCCATCACCCGGACGCTGACCAAGCATACCCTGCGATGGTAGCTATGGTTAGTTCACCTAACGGTCAGGCCGCGAGCCTGCATATGACGTACCTTGATCCCTCTGGCGCGTCGAAGGCCCCGGTCGATCCTGCGCGGCGGCTGGCGGCAGGCAAGATCCTCGACGGATCGGCTGTGAGGCTCTGGCCTGCGCGAGCGGTGATGGGCGTCGCGGAGGGAATCGAGACTGCCATGTCGGCAGCGATCATCTACAAAATGCCGGTCTGGGCCTGCCTGTCGGCGGCGATGCTCGCGAAATGGGAGCCTCCCGCTGAGGCGCAGGAGATCGCGATATTCGCGGATAATGACCGGAGCTATGCCGGTCAGGCTGCTGGGTATCGGCTGGCGCAGCGGATCGTGGCGAGCGGCAGGAAGGCAACGGTTTTCGTCCCCGACATTCCGGGGACGGATTACAACGATGTTCTGCTGGCCCAGAAAAGCTAAGAGGGCCTTTCGGCCCCCCGCTCCTTCAAATGATGCTTTGTTCTTCCCTCGCCTTTTTGAGGTAGTATTTTGCGCGCCATTCCATTCCGCCACCGCGATAGACGCGCCCCGAGTAGCAGGCCGCGAATTGCCTGCCCCGCTCATAGTCGAGCGACGCTTGGGAGTTGGTTATCTCGCGCCAGCCCGCGCCAGCCCGATAGTCCGCGACGCCAAGGCGGAAATGTTCGCGCCTCGCGACTTCGTAGATGTTGATCGTCCGGGCAACTTTGAAGTTATTGATCGACATATCAAGTCTCCTCTGAATGAAGTAGTGGCGGGCAGGAGCGCACCCCCGCCCGCCGGGCAGGTCAAGCGACCTTTGGCCGCTTGATCACGGTCTGCCGGACGCCCTCACGCTCGCCATGCTCCGCGACGGTCGCGACCAGCGAGAGGTTCGCGCCCTTCTCGCCAAGCTCCTTCGACCCCTTGTAGACGATCACGTTGCCCTGCTGATCATCCATGACATGGATGAACAGCATCCCGAAGGCGCTCTCAAAGCCCTTCACGAAGCGGATCGTGACGTTGAACGAGTGGCGATCCCCGATGACGCCGACATGCTGGCTTCCGCCATGCCGCGCCATGTAATCGGCCTGCCGCTGCGCGCGCGCGTCGATCTGGCCGAGGAGCTTCCGAACGAAGCCGGTCTGAGCCTCGCTGATCGAGCCGTAGCGAACCAGCTTGCTGACGATATCGCAGATGGTCGCCTCTTCATACTTGTAGCCGCGACGGACCTGCTCGTCCGTCTCCTGCGCGATTGCCCAAGCCTGCTCCAGCCCGGCCTCGCGGAGGAGTGCCTGCGCCCGGAGCTTGCCCGCGCGCGCGAGACGGAGAGCCTCGGCCTCGGTACGCGCGCGGCGGAAGAGGCTATCGACCCCCATTTCGACCTTGGCCGCGCAATCTTGTCCCATGCGAACGTACACGTTCGACGCCGGATGGTAAAAGACTGCGGTGGTCAATGCATTGCTGTTGCCGCAAACCATGCAGACGCCCCCGTGCGAGTGCTGGCTGAACTGCGCTCCGGGATGGCAGGACATATGGCTGTCGAAGTCAGCCTGAGCCTGCGCCTGAAGCCAGCCCGCCTCGACCGCGTCGAGGTCGTGCTGGAAGATCGCCACGAATTCATAGTCCTCGGGGCGGATCGCGGAGGGACGGTGCGCGTCGGTGCGAGTGGTCATGTCGATCTCCATCAATGAGGTAGTGAGGCCAGTATGCCCCTGCCCGCGGGGCAGGTCAAGGGGCAAAAAAAGACCCCGCCGGATCGCTCTGGCGGGGCCTGATAGGCTCAGTACGCCAGCCCGGCTTCTCGCCGCTCCTCCGCTGCCCGCTGGCCCTCGATCCCCTGAGAAACATAGGCGTCCGAACCATAGGCCGGATCGATCTCGGACCAATGGTCGAGGTTGAGACGCCTGCCGCTCCGGTGCGCGGCCTCGATCCGGTCGAGCAGCCTCTGAGCGTCGTGCTGCGCGGAGAACGACTTCTCATGCTGCCAGCGACGCCCGCAGGGCTTCTCAGCCCATACGACCCATCGCTCCGCGTAGATCTCGCCGCGCGGGTTAGACATGTCTGCCATCTCGGGGTTGTAGCCGACGCGCGCGATGTAGGACGAGAGGGTGAATTCCATGTCGATCTCCATCCGATGAAGCGGGCGAGGACCATCCCCGCCCGCGCGTGAGCCTCAGAAGTGCGGATCGCGATACTCCTCGCGATGCCCGATCAGGAGGCCGCAGCCGCCTCCCTGCGCGCGCCAGCCACGCTTGCCGAGCCTGTAGGTCTCGACCGAGCCATTCGGGTCGCGGCTGTACTCATAGCTCTGAGCCTCGGTGAACGCGCCGTTATTGTCGGAGCGGCGGCTGCGATCACGCTGGACGCGCACCAGCTTGCGGCTCTTGCTGACGTAGATGATCGTCGCTGCGTAGCGGTCGCTCCACGCGAGGATGGTCACGCCCATGCCGACCGCGGGGAGCGGCCCTATCTCTCGCGCCGCAATGTGATTGATGAGGGATCCGGTTTCGGTGCCGAGCTTCATTTCAAGTCTCCTTTTGAAGAAGTAGCGGGCAGGAGCGTACCCCTGCCCGCCGGGCAGGTCAACAGGAAAGATGCAGCCAAAATCAATGGGTTAGAAGATTTCTCGCGGAAACCCTTGGCAAGGTCAGGCTCTCGCTGTAGGTAGCGATCATGGCTCTGACGCTGCTCCTGATCGCATTGTGCTTGCCTCTGGCTCCTCTCCTGTGGCAGGCGGCATGGATCATCCTGCGCGACAGAGCAGAGCAGCAGGACAGGGGGATCTGATGGCTGCTGCTGCTGACGAGCGGGATACGTCGCTGCCTGCGGATGCTGCTGCGGGAGGGACAGCGAACGTCGCAATGCCTGCGCGATCTGGGACAAGCCGTGACGCCCGGACCAAGCCACTTGAGCCTCAAGCTCCTCGCATCAGCAAGCCGCGCCAGAAGCGGACACGCGCTAGTGTGGATCGTGAGGCTGGTGCGGATTCTGCTGGCGCGGGGAAGCGTCGCGGACGCTACAGCGCACCTCGCACCTATCCAGATGATGCACAGAACCTCCTAGGCGTCTCTCAGCTTGAGATAGATCGAGTAGCGTCTCTTCCTGACCTAGACCTGTTCAAGCGTCCTGTTGGTCGTCCATCCCTCTATCATCCATCAATGTGTGAGCAAGCCATTAGGCTCGGAGAGAACGGGAACAGTCTCACGCAGATCGCTGTTAAGCTTGGGATTGACAAGGTGACTTTGCTCACTTGGGCAGAGCTACATCCTGAATTCTCTACCGCTTTGAAGGTTGCACAAGATGCAGCTAAAGCATGGTGGGAGGATATGGGCATGATCGGGCTTGTGTCTGAGAAGTTCAATGCAGGTGTATGGTCCAAGAGCATGTCTGCTCGCTTTCGTGATGAGTACACAGAGCGCAGGCAGACTGAGATTGCAGGCACTATCATCGAAAAGCGCGAGCTAACGATCAATGCGAGGAGCCTTGAGCCTGATGCGCGAGAGGCTCTGAAGCAGGCTCTGCTGAGCGTGAAGCGGGCTGTTGATGGAGACGATGCGTGATCAAGCACGGCTGGCATTGGGAGTTCGGCTGGTTGAGGCGCGTTGAGTTGGATAGTCACAACCCTCGACGTTATGCGTACGAGATGCCATGCGGGTCGATCACTTACTCGTCCGATCCCTTCCACATCACCGGTGCCTATCTGGTTGTCGAGGGAAGTTGCATTTCGTCTAGGCGCGTCAAGTTCGCGCGGGGGAAGAGCGATGCGGACGGACCGCGACCTGTTGCTCGATGATGTTGTGCGGCTACGCAGGCAGGTTGATGCCCTGCGAAGTATTGTGAAGTTGGGGCTTGACTACGCTCTACACGATGCGATAGACCGCGAGTATCGCAGCTCCACAACGGCTGCTGCGGCCAACAGCGCGAGGGCTTCGTTTGAAGCGAAGGCTCGTCGCATTTTGCGAGAGGACTACTGTCATGTCGAAGAAGTTCAAGATTGAGAATGGCATCGAGATGCCTGCGCCGCGCGTCCGTGGCTCGCAGGAGGCTCTGGTCGAGGCGCTGGCGTCGCTGGACGTTGGTCAGAGCATCTTCGTGCCGCTCGACTCCTGCAAGACGCCTGCGGCTTACGTCACGAAGGTCGCCAAGGCGTCTGGCGCGAAGTTCACCGCGCGCAAGGCCGAGCAGAAGGACGTTCTGGGTCATCGCATCTGGCGCTTCGCCTGAGCGTCGAGAAGGACGGGGAGTGGCTTCGGCCCTCCCCGTTTTTGTCGAGGACTGTTTATCTTTGGATAGGTGATACATGAAGACCAGCGTTCATCTGGACAGGCACAAGACCGACTTTGGATACGATTTCTTTGGCGGTGAATCTTTCAAGGGCGCTCCTCGTCCTAATTTCTTCATTCTGCGCGTCAACCAACTCAACATCTTCCTCTCGCCTGAGCAGATGATCAAGCTTGCGAGTGTTGTGAATGAAGCTGTGAAGGAGATTGAGTCGTGAGCGACTTCTCTCAACTGATGATCGATGCGGAGGCCAAGCCATGAAGTACTGCCCCGAGCTTTCCCCGCAGCGCAAGGCGCAGCTAGA
>Ga0181363_1000212_pt1 | contig 17390 bp, 18 predicted proteins | sample Fa13NDMLBSN_FD_130109 | JGI IMG/M metagenome (GOLD analysis project Ga0181363, IMG submission 130109) | Freshwater viral communities from Lake Michigan, USA - Fa13.ND.MLB.S.N | ecosystem: Environmental > Aquatic > Freshwater > Lake | place: USA: Michigan | collected 2013-09-23
CTAACCGCAGTTCCGCTTACTACCAATCTTTGGTGTAACGCAAATACAACCGCATCACTAACCCACATCATTGAAGGAAAGAGAACTGTATGAGTGAACTATCTCCTTGGCCAATGACCGTAGAGGTCGATACAGACGTTTTCGTTAACGTGACAGGAGTATCTGGCAACTCATACGTTATAGACGGTCGTATAGGCATAGAATCGCTTACAATCGCTAACGAGGCTAATGTTGAGGCAGAGTTACCTGAGTTATGGCTTGTTCATACGCTTGACCAAACAATCGAGTGTCCTCCTGACCCATTGCCAGAGCCAATTGAGCTAGAAGTTATACCAGAATGAAGGCTGGTTTAATAGTGCTAATTGCATCAATCGTGATTGCACTAGCCGCAATACTCTCCTTCCACTTAAAGCAAATTGAAGGTATGAAGAATCATCCTAAAGTTGTAGAGGTCAACTCATTTGATATGGATGAGGTTTTGCGTAGCCATAGCAACATTGTTGCGATTCTTGGCACTGGTTCAATGCGTCCATTGATTCCGGCTGGGCAGCCCAATGAAACTGTTGCTTGGGCAGTTGTTGATAACACCAAAGACTTCAACTTACTTGAAGCTGGAATGGTGGTTGTTTTTAAGCATAAGGATAGTGGATTCGTAATTCACGAATTGAATATGCTGGATAAAGATGGATGGATTAGTTCCGGTTCTTATAATGGCTTTTACGACTCAGGTAGAGTAACACGCGAAAACTTGCGTGGAGTAGTAACCTTAATCTACAAGCTGAAAAAATGAACATTATCGACATTCTTTTTAACGCTGCTGGTGGTGGTGTTGTTGGTTCCATACTTCACCTTGGAACTTCATTTTTTGAGACTTGGCAGGAAAAGAAGAAGGCTGAAACCGAGATCATGCTGATGAACGCCAAGGTTGCCGCTGCCGAGAAGCAGTCGGCTTGGGATGCTTTCACCGCATCACAGAAGACCAATGAGGCGATCCAGATTCCGTCTGGTGCGGCTTCGTGGGTGGCCTCGCTTATGGGCATCGTTGAGGCATTGCGGGCATTTACTCGTCCAGGCCTTACGTGGGCCTTGCTCGGCGTCCTTTCGCTCGCCTACTTCAAAGCATCCGAGGAAGTACAGGCAGGAATGATTTCTGAACTTCAATTTGCTGCATTCACCGCTATTTTCTGGTGGTTGGGTAGCCGCTATTCTGCATCTAAGAAATGAACTTAATTGAACGAGTTAAGCATATATGGGAGGCATTTTGCTTAACCATTACAGGAATTACAATTTCACAACTGAATACCTATCTAGGGGCAATTTCATTGCTACTTGGTATCAGCTATCAAATTTGGAAGTGGCGCAAGGAATCTAAATCTAACTAACATGAGTAAAACTGGCGAAAAATATAAGTCTAAGTCGCAGGAAATGAAGCATGAGCGCAGCGAGGGAAAGCGCGAGCGCAAGATGGAATATGGTTCCGACAAAGGCATGAAGTGCAAAGATTGCTCAAGCAAACGTAAAAGCTGCTAATTATGGCAATACAAGGAGAAGTTCCAGTTCAACAAGTGGTGCGTGGAGACACACTTTCTTCGCGTGATTTCACCATTCTGGTTAACAGTGTGCCTCCCACTATCTCTTCTGCCACTTTTGGGGTTAAACATGGCTCTACGACAATTTATGGGCCTGTTTCGTGTGTGGTCGCATCCAATGTCATTACCCGTCCCGCCATTGCCAACACGGTAACGCAAGATTGGGGCAAGCAAAGCTACACTTGGGATATTCGCTGCACTATTTCTGGTGTAACAAAAACTTGGATTAAAGGTAGCTTCGCAATGCTCCGTAGTGAGCAAGAAGTTTAATGTCTGATGCTGTTACAGTTGAGACAACATCCCAAACGGATGACGTTTCAATTAGTTTCGTAGAGTCTTCTACTCCGGTTAGTGTTAGCTCGCCAATTACGGTTGATAGCGTTGTCGTTGAGTCGGCTGCTAATGATGGAGCCGTAACAGTTAACGTAACCAGTGAAATTGATGCTGTAAGCGTTTCGTGTGATGAGGTTGTTCAACCTATCACTGTAAACGTATCTAGTGACTCTGATAATGTTAGCGTTGAAGTGGCTACTGGTGCTGCGACATGGGTTAGTTCTTTTGACACGGTTAATCGTAATTTAAGCAGCTATCCATATCAAATTAACTATTCTGGTGATACAATATCCTCAATTGTGTTTAATTTGGGCTTAACTACGATTACCAAAACGTTTGGATATACCAGCGGAATTTTGACCTCAATCGTATTATCTGGTGACACGCCACAAGGTATTTCTTTAACAAAGACCTTCGGTTATACTGGCGATAAAATAACCTCTGTAACCTACACCTAATGGCCCTTACCGTATCAACGAACAAGAACTGGTCTGACTATGAGGCGACGAGCACCACGTCGCTGGCCATTGGAAGCGGCTCGCTCACGGCCCTTTCGCTGACGATCACCACGGGCAAAGCATACACCGCTGGCGACGACATCGCGCTGGTTCCGACTGCAGCGAAGATCCCGATGATGCTCATCGGCACCGTGACGAGCTACGACGCAGGCACTGGAGCACTTGTGGCCAACTGCACGCGCATCGAGTCGCAGATTTCGTCTTGGGACTTGGTGAGTTCATCGACCAACACCGTTGGTACTGGCGCAAAAACTTGGATAACCTACAACGGCAAGTCTGCTCTCCTCGCCGCCTCCGATGCAATCATGGTTGGGCGTAACTCGACCAACGGTGGCAATCGCATGGTTGGCACAGTGACGAGCTACAATAACGCCGACGGAACGCTGGTCACAAACATCACCTCGACCATCGGATCAGGCACATCGCTAACCGATTGGATCATTGTTTCGTCCGGCACGTTTAGCGCGTGGAAGATCGTGCCGTCGCCAATCGCCACCATTTCGCTCACGGGAAATGCAGTGCTGACTATCGACATGGAGCCGAGCTACCCCGTCGGATCGTTTCAGTCGCTTGACCGAGGGCGAGTGCTGACGAGTAATGCCAGCACCACGACGCCATGGGTGGTCAATTTCGGCAGCAAAAACGCCAATAGCGCAAAGCTCTTTGACCTCCAGACTTCGGGCGCGTTCGATGTTTCTGGAACGGGTCGAATCACGGTCAAAACAGGCGATGGCACCGCAGGGCAAACGATTGATTACAGCGCATCGCCGCTAACCAAAATCGACTGGCCTGCTATCGAGGTGGAGACTGGAAACGGCACTGGAGTTTACCGTCCGTTTTACGTCGCACTCGACAACGCCACCACTCGCGGGTTTACGGGCGGCGTGCTTAATCGTGGTTTTTCGGCGTCGTTTGTTGAGGCTACCAACGCCACAATCACGCTCACCACAGCTAGTCCGACGGTAGTTTCGTGGGCTGGCAACACGCTCAACCCCGGCGACAAATTCCGCTTCACCACGACGGGCTCGATTACTGGCATGACGGTAGGCACGGATTATTACGTTTTGCATGACTCCTTCGTGGCTGGCACTAGCTTCAAAATCTCGGCCAACCCGCTTGGCACGCCAATCAATGTCACTGCGCAGAGCGGCACGCACACGGGCTACAGCATCCCCGCAGTCGGCAGCGGCGACCACGGCAATATCGCGCTTTTCAACCCGACCACGCGCACGCTGAAATTTGGCAACGGCACTCGCGGCAATGTGATTCCCAATGGTGCAAAAGTTCGCGCTCCTAACATCTACTTCCAGATGGATCATCCGCGCACCGTGCTGCAAACGGCTTACGCATCAGGCGCGTCTGGAACTGGAGTTGCACTCACGGTGGGCAAGGCGGGAAATCTATACACTGGCACAGCACAAGGATACCACATCAACGGCGAGGAGATCACTGCAACGTCATCTGGCAACGTGCTCACCACGGTGGCTCGCTCGCTCAACGGCACGGGCGCAATCAGCCATGTGCAGGGAGATACAGTTTACACCGTTTACAACGCTACCACCAACCGCGCCGCGACTGATACCACAGACGGTGGCAAAGTGACATGGAGCGGCTGCGCTTTTGGCCTTGGTGTTTATCCGTTTATCGGCAATCCACAAACCGCCAGTTTCACCGATGTATGGGTCGTCGGCGGATTCCGCACTGATTCTGCGACAGCGGATGTTTTCGCGGACGGCATTTTTAGCAGTCCATATCCTTGTGGTGATGGCGGCATACAATTCACGTCCATTCTCGGAGCCACGTCAGTTAATCGACTGTATGGTGGCACAACAGCCAGCTCCACAAACTCTGGGCCGAATGCCGTTTTATTGTCATCGCTGCAAAACGTAACAAAGGCGGATAACATAGAGGGCTATTGTTTGGCGCGTAATGGCACGGCAAGCCCGAGCGTGGTGAGCATCAATACCTGCGTGTTAAACGCTTATGTTAATGACGTAACCGTCATCGGCGGTCGTCTTAACGTCCAGAACTCAAGCCGACTGGAAATTGATGGAATTAGGCACAGCGGAGAGTCAAACGGCATTGCATCAACCCAAGTTTCGACTGAAGCTATCATCGTCCAAAACGTGCAGTATGGTGTTTACCGAAACATCTCAACTGTAGCGGGCGGCGTAGGCCCTCGCGGGCGATTCATCACGACGGATGCCAACTGCTCAAACAATGTATTCCACACGCTTGCGATGGACGCCTCTAGCAATTCACAGGCGATTATCGTTCCGTCTGGAAATAATAACATCGTAGCTCGCGGAACGTTTGGCGTTTTCCCTGATCGCGGCGCTACTACCTCTGGCACTGGTGCCATGAGTAACACATCGACTGGCGACACCTGCACCATCCGCGATTGCCAATTTACGCCGGGAGATTCCTACGGAGCCGACAACGGCAACGGTGCTTGCGCCCGTGCGTTCATTGAACAGTCCAGCGGGCACTCGATGTGGTGGCGAGCCAGCCCGAACGCCTTTAACGGCAATTATCAGGAGGTTGGCCCGTTCCACGTTCTGCTCGACACAGGCACTAAGGCCAGCGGCACGCTATGCAATTCGTTCAGCGTTGAGGCGAGCCGCGACATTTACGACCTTGGCGGCTCAGCCTACCTAGATAACGGTGGCACCGTGCTGCTTCCTGTGGCTGGCGACTACATTATCCAAAAGAGCTACCAGAACCTGCGCACAATCACTGGGTTCACGGGCACCGTTGACCCCGAGGATGTGAACAACGCCAATCTCGCCTATTCGTTTGAGATGGTTGGGCATGAGGGCACGTTCACGGGCACCTACACCGCGCTTACCACGGCCAACTTAAACGCCGCGCTCGCTGCCATCAGCGGTTACGACGACGAGAATGGGTTCAAGTTCCGACTTAAGATCGAGGCCACGGTTTCGGACGCAGCCAACAAGTGTATTCAAGTGCGTATGTTCACGACGAACAACGCATCGGCAGTCCTGCCCATTGGCTATTCCGACTACACGCTCACCGGACTATCGGCAAACACCACGGTCGGAGTGTTCGATGGATCAACCGAACTCAGCTACACCGCGTCTGCCACGGGCAGCCTGACGCTCTCGCTCCCCTATGATTTTGATGGGCTCATGGCATCGGCGCAGATCAAATTGCGCTGCCTGTCGTGCAATTGGGATGACCACACGCTGAGCTACAACCAATACTCCGCCAGTCGCGCCTCGTTGCAAACGATGGACACCGAGATCACGGAAACCAACGCCGCCACCATCGCCGCTTACACGGGGCTAGAAACAACGCCCAAGATCTACGACCGCTCGAAAGTGTGGGGATGCCTGCGGGAAAACCTCACCGTTGCGCAGGTCTTCACCAAGAGCGGCACCGCGCTCACGACGACGTTCAATGTAGTCATCGACAAAACCGCTGCATCGGTGTTTTCAGTCACAGGTAACACGGTTACGATTAAGGCCGATTACGTTAATGTTGGAACGATCACGACCACGGGCACGCTTACTGCGGTCAATGGAGCACTCATCCAAATCACCTACACGGCAGGGGGCATAACCTATACCTACGCCACCGCCACGGTGAGTGGCTTCACGGTCGGATCGCGCATCCAAATTTACAACGTCACGACCGCCACGGAGATTTACAACGACGTTCCAGCCGCCGAGCCATACGTCATCAACTATTCCAACGGGTCACCATTCTCCGCTGGCGACTCCGTGCGGGTGCGCATTGCCTACGTTTCTGGCGTGACCGCTCACTTGGCCGAGGAGTACACCGCAACCGCTGCCGCCACTGGATGGAGCATCGTAGATGACTTAGCCCCTGATACCGTTTACAATGCCCTCGCAATCGACGGAAGCGCAGTTACTGGATTCGCTGCCGACTACGCTAACGATGAGATCAATGTTACTGTTGCAAGCAATTGGAATATGTCAGACCTCTACGCATGGTGGGTTTATAACATGACAACAGCACAAGGTATAGCCGAGTTCTTCGGCGGCCTAACTGCCTTGGATTTGGGGAACTACCGGATCAATAGTAGCGTCGTAAATCTATACCTCGACAACATTACCGCGACTAATCTTCGCCAGCTAGACAACCGCCGCATTTACCGCGACGACGATGAATACCCAGTCAAGTCATCCGGTGGTGGCGGCATGGATGTGGTATGGCGTAACACCATCCTAATTGCTGAAACTGGAATTAGTGGTCTTACACCAGAGGAATCTGTTACGCTTTCCAGTTTGGCTAGAGAGACAAGTGTCCAAAATATATTAGCCTTAACTGCGTGACCTAGTTGGTAGAATAAACAAAATGCCTCGCTATTCATCCAACGGCCCAAGGGACGCTCAAATTGTTGACGATGCGGATATGGGCTTTACTAAGCTCAATATGCGTATGCGGGCAGACCAACTTCCAGTTGGAACGCTTGCTCGCAGTGAAAACGGGAGGCTGGACATTGATGGAAGTTGGCAACCGCGCAAGGCGATAGATGTTTTCGGCCCTATTCTAGCAACTGGAAATGCCCTACAGCTTCCATTTGATTTGGATGATGCTGGAACTCCTCCTGCACTATCTGAAGATTTAACAGGTGTTTACGGTGCTGGATTGTTTAGCAATCCGTATAGTACTGGTAGTGACTACATTGTTTTGGCTGGGTCAAATAAGGCTGTTTTCGTTAAGGTTAGTGACGGAACAAGCACGGATGTTGCATATCCGGCAACTGACGGTGTTACGGCTGAATGTGACGTTCTTCAAGCATTTAACTATGTCTTCATCCTGCGTGACGGGGAAGTTGCATTTCAGTGGGCAGCTACAAGTGCAAGCATTACCGGATCGTTTACATATGTCTCAAAAGGTGCATACACGCAACCTTTAACATTTGGAACATCCGGCAACTTTGCCTGCACAAATGGACTAGTGACTGTAACTGAGGCATCTCATGGATTGAATGTAGGTGATGAGTTTGTAATTATTGACCCAGACGGAACTGGACTTGTTGCCAATGACACTTTTAGAGTTGCTACATCGGCAAGTGGCTCATTTACGTTTTACGCGAATATCCCTGACCATTCCAGCAAGACCATAATCTTTGGAAGAAAGCAAAGTGTGGGGCTTGGATTCTCACACATGCCTACGCCACCTTGGGCTGTTTACCAGTCGCGCCGTCTTTGGATGCCGTACAAGTGGACAATGGCTGGAACTAGCGGCACTCCGGTTATCACTTCGCGCAACGTACTAGATGAACTCATTGCTTCCGACATTCTTGACCAAAACACTTATGACACAATCCAAGATCAGTTTGTCATTGCTTCTGGTTCTGCTGATTACATTGTCGGCCTCAAGCCATTCGCGGATGACGGGCTCATCGTATTCTGCCGTAATTCAATCCATTTGGTGCAGGGAACAGTGGACACTTCTACGGCGCAAGTCAAAGAAATCACCCGTGAAGTTGGTTGTGTAGCTAGACGCTCAATTGTTACGGTTGGGAATAGTGTTCTATTTCTTAGTGATAACGGCATCTATTCCTTGGACTTTGGAGACCTCTACAACCTGCGTGGGGCATCTCTGCCGCTAAGTGAGTCAATTTCGCCTATAATCGCAAGGATTAACCCTTCCTATGCGTCCAAAGCGTCTGCTGTGTTCCACGACAATCGCTACTACTTGGCAGTACCACTTGATTCTGCTGTAACCAATAGCACCATTCTGGTTTACAACTTTCTCAATAGTTCGTGGGAAAGCGTTGATTCCGTGGCTACTGCTGCCGCTACAGCATTTGATGCCCGCTGGTTAATTGAAGCTGGTGCAAGTGGCATCAATCGGCTGTTCTATGTGTCGGCAAGCGGAGCGATCCATGAGGCTGATGCGCTAGACTCGTTTCAAGATACGCTTGCGCTAGAGGTGGCGCAGCCAGAAACGCAGCATGATGTTCCGTCTGAAGTTGCTTTGCGTGGATATACATACGGCGTAATTGATAAGAAGGGGTGGAATAACGTGGAAGTTCATGTGGAAAGCTCTGCTTCCGTTGCCAGTAATGCTAGTCTTAGCCTAGAAATTGTTAACCCTGATGACTCTGTTCAACTCGAAAGTATTACAGAAATGCTTGGTTCAACGCTGGCAGCAAACGAAGATGCAACGCTACGCACTCGCACAGGTAACTATCGTGGCTATTCCGGTCAGTTGGTTTTCACTCCTACTGCTGGTAGGCCAAAGCTAAGAGCAGTAAAGATTGGTGCTGCTCTTGCGATGAAGTCTCAACAATCTAACACCTAATTTATGGCACGCTTTACTAAGGGTAAAACCTTCACATCGACGGAACAAGTAACTTCTGCTAAGTTGCATCAACTTATTGATGATGCAGCTATTGCAATTGATACATTTAACATTATTTGGCCTGTTGGATCAGTTTACACTAGCGTTCTTTCGACTAACCCAAATACACTATTTGGATTTGGAACATGGACTGCGTTTGGTGCAGGAAGAACACTAGTTGGTTTAGATGCAGGCCAGACGGAGTTTGATACAGTAGAGGAGACAGGAGGCGCTAAGACGCACGCTCTTTCCACGGCAGAGCTTGCTTCGCACACACATGGCATAAACATAACAACCAGTTCTAGTGGTGCGCATACCCATACATATTTTAATATGGGTGGAAGCACAGGGGCGTTCTTGTCCTCTGGTGGGCTTGGAAATAACGGGGGGCAAACATCGGCAACTGATAGCTCTGGTGCGCATACTCATTCCGTTTCTGGAACAAGCGATGGCTCTGGTAGTGGAACGGCGCACAACAATTTGCAGCCCTACATAGTCGTTTATTTTTGGAAGCGCACAGCGTAATGAACGCAATCCAAACAGCACTATCCATGTATGGTGCTGAGGAGTTTAGCCGTTTGCAGCGTCTTTACACCATGTATGGGCATACAGCAACAGGCCCAGACTACATTGCCTTTGCTCGCCCTTGCTGTGAAGCTAATCACGAAGAATTTACCGAAGACGGACACGACGCATGGTTCATTGAATTAGTTGTAGGAAGTGGTAGGATGGATGAACTGATAAAGAAGCTGCCTTACAACCTTCCACGCATAGGCTGGAAACGAGGATTTAAAGGTAAGGACAACGTACGCTTTTACGACTTGGATAAACTTAAAACAATTTTAACTCGATACTAATATGGGCGGAAAAGCACCAGCAGCACCAGCACCAGTTGACGCAGCTAAGGCGTCTGGTGAATACTTATTCGGAAAAGACTTTGGTAATTACCAAGGCGTAACTGACCCTGCATTGCAAGCTAAGTTACTTGAGGCAGAGCGCGTAAATCGTCCTCAGTATGCCGCTCTCGACTTGGCTGACATTAACACCTATATGCTTGGCACAGGTGGGCAGCAAGGCGTAATTGGTCTCACGGAGCAAGCTACGCGCAAATCGGCTGAACTTGACCGTGAGGCGCAGGCCATGCAGCGCGAGCAGGACATTGCCAGCCTTAGCAAATATGGGGCGCAGACTACCGAAGCTCTCCGTGCGGCAGACCCCTATTCCAAGGCCATTGCCGAGGCTCAACAGGCTTATGCGCTAGATGCCTTCAATAAGGCTGGGCAGCTCGGCTTTGAGGATCAGCGTGCGGCTAACCAGCAAGCCCTAATGCTTGGTCAACAGGCAGGTCGTACTGGTAGCAACTCTGTAATTGCGGCGCAAATGCTCAATAGGCAGAACGCTCTTGCTCAACGTGCGCAAATGGCGCAAATGGCAGGACAACAGGCTTTCGGATACAACCGTGCGCTGTCTGGTGACATTGCCAACGTAATTCTTGGTCGCCCCAGCAATGCTTTGGCTATGGGCAGTCAGTTTATTGGTCAAAGTCAGGGCATGGCGCAGAATCAAGGGCCGAAGCTGTTTGACCCCAATGCTGGCGTAAACTTGGCATTGCAGAACAATGCAAATCAGGCTAACTATCAGGCTGCTACCTTTGGAGCAAGTCAGGGCATGAAAGGTGCAATTATGGGAGGATTGCTTGGTGCTGCCGGTTCTGTTGGTGGAGGTTTTGCCGCTCGCTGCTGGGTTGCGCGTGAGGTTTATGGAGTGGATAGCCCTTCTTGGCTGCTATTCCGTGAATGGCTAACACTCAAAGCTCCAATGTGGTTTTTTGACCTTTATATGAGTCATGGGGAAAAATTTGCCGCATACATTTCTGATAAGCCTAAATTGAAGAAACTGATTCGCTGGTGGATGGACGGTCGCATTGCTAACTATCTAAAGAACTAACCTATGCCCGCTTTTGGATCGACAATTAACCCTGCACTTGGCCGAGTTGACTACACTCCATACCTGCAAGGCGCAGCACAGGGCGCAGCCCAAATTGGGCAAGGCATCCAACAGCTAGGTGCTGGCATTGGTGCTGCCATAAAGGACTTCTCTGAGCAAAAGAAGATCAATAAGCAGAAGGAGTCGGTTATCAAGGCCAGCATAAAGCAGCTAGAGGGGTTTGCGGAAATAGCAGCATCACTACCTCCCGCTGCGCAAAAATCTTACATGGGGACACTTCAACAGCTAAATGACCCTAGCGTTAGCGTTGAAGATAAGTTTGCTTTATCCCAAGGAGCAACTAAAACACTTACCGATTTAGTTGGACTCGGCTATGAGACACAGGACAGACAAATGAAGCAGAAAATAATTGAATCTCAGGTTGCTTCACAAAATAAACAGCAGGCTATTGAAGCTGCTAGGAATGCTTTAATTCTAGGTAAGAATCCAGTTGGTGTTTATAGTCCAGAAGTATTAAATGCGGCTGAAGTTGGCAGGATGGAGTTTGAAGGCAAAATGGCTCCTAAGTCACAAGATGCTTTCCAAACTGCTAAATCTGCGTTTTTGGCTCAAAACCCTAGTGCTACACCAGCTCAATTGTCTGAGTTTGTATCTAACTATCAGGGCAGATCACAGCCTAAATATGTACTGTCTCCATCTGAGCAAGCGCAAGCTGCTGGACTGATTGAGTCAGAAAAGCTATCGGCTAAGTCAACACAGGATAGATATGACGCATTAATCACTTCTTTTGAAAATGCGGATAAGGCATATAGCTCTGCTGTTTTATTTGAAAAAGCTGCTTCTGGTGGAAAGGTTAGCCAAGGAGCATTTGCTGAACCAATGCTTTTTTTAAAGAAAGCTGCGGAAGCTAGTGGACTTGCTTTTGACGTAGGAGCAACAGAATCATCGCTTGCTAAATCAGGCATTGCTGGACTTCAGACAACTGGTGTTCGCGCAATTATGAGTGGGCTTGGATCAATGTCAAATAGTGACCGAGAGTTTGCTGTAAGCGCACTTCCTGCAATTACAAATCCAGAAAAAGCTAACGAATACTTTAAGGAACTTGCTAAGGAAAATAAGAAGTTTGCCGATGAAGATAGAAAGTTCATTCGCCAGTTAGAGCGTGATAAAGTTAAGAAAGATGAAATCTTGAGGCAGCTAGATGAGCGAGTGCAAGGCCGAGAAATTGCGTCATCTGTATATGACCGTGTTATTGGCGGAAAGCAAAAAGAATCAGTTTCAACCAATGCCAATCAAGGTTTTTCTGGTAAGTCAACTGAGTCTTTACAGGAGCGTCTAGCTGAACTACAAAAAGGCCTATAATGACAAAAGAACAAGAGATTGAGGCCATTCAAATTGAGCTTGAGTTGCGCCGTCGTGCTCAAGAGCAGCCAGTACCGCAGGAGCAAGTTTCTCAAGGTGAAGTTCCATTTGGAACACAAGCAGCATTACTTGCAACGCGAGCAATTGTTAAGGCTAATGAAGCTACTCCTACTGCATTGCGAGTTGCGCCGTCGGTTGCATCATTTGTATTAAGCAAAACAGGACTAGTTGGCTCTGCTATCGGTGCTGGTCTTGAGGCTTCTGGTGAAACTGCGGCCGAAGCACTTGAAATGTCGCGTGGACAAAGGCCGGAAGGAATTAACCCAAGGGAGATTGGTGCAGCAGCAATTATTGGGGCAACTCCAATGGCTAAAAAAGGAATTGGTCGCATTTCATCCATGCTATCCAATGCTACATTGGCAACTACTTTCAATGAACTATCTAAGTTTGTTGAAACTGGTGGAGTTGAAAAACCCAAAACTATAACAGACTGGATTTCTAGAGCCGCACCAGCAGTTTTCTCTGGAACTGCCGCACTTGCTGCAAAGCAAGGTGGAGAGGTTGTAAAGTCTCACGAAAAAATTAAGGAATTAAGTAAAGAGCGTTTTGGTGGAGGTGTATTGATTAGTGAAGTTGTTGGCGACTTAAAACTAGCTCCATCTATTCGTAAGTCCGAGGCCCGCGCAATTCAACGTGGCAATCAAAAGGCTGTTGAGCTTTACAATTCAACAGGAATGAATCTTGGTGATGCTGTAACTGAGGCGTTCAAGAACTCTCCTGATGCCGCTAAAATAGCGAACTCGCTTGCCCCTCATATTGGTGAAATTGATAGGCTTCAATCAATTGCAGCTAGGTCTTCTGCTGAGGCGCAATCATTGGCTGATGCCGCAGCTAAGGCGGCACAAGAAGGAAGTGTGGCTGCAAAGCAAATCATGCACGACGCCCGTGTTGCGTCGGTTAAGGCTTTTGCTGATAAGGCAACGCATGACGCAATGCTCAATAAGGTTTTTGGTGCTGGTGTTCCGTCGCTTTCTGGGGTATCTCAGGGAAGTCGTGAACTTGCTATGGCTGAAGCTGGAAATGCCGCGTTTAACGCAAGAAAGGTTATTACGGATAGCCTTTATGACGCATCTGGAATTAGCATAAACACACCAGTAGTTAGTCGTTCTGACATAAATGAATTTGCTGACTTAATTAAAGGAAATGAAGCAAGGAAATCGTTTATTGGCCAAATGGATTCATTGTTTGGTGATTCCGATACGATTACTAGAGAGGTATTTTTAGAGGCAAAAAACAAGATTGCTGATAACTTGGTTTCTGCTGGTGCAGAACGTGGTATAGCAAGTAAAAAAGCGGGAGAAATGTATTCTGTGCTAAAGAACGCATCAGAGCGTTTTATTGCGCGAGAAATACCTGAATCCGCTGATGCTTACAAAAACGCAAACAAGGCGTTTTCCACAGTCATTGGAAGTGAATCAAGTGATGTGCTTAACATGATTCGCTCTGGCGATGCTGCTGGCATTGCTTCACTCATTAAAAAAGAGGGTGCTGGTAAAACATTGTCGCAAATTGAAGAATATGCTTCAGCATTAAAGAAAATTGGTGGTGAATCGTCTTCACAAAAATTCACCAAGGATATTTACACTGGAATTAGAGATGCTGTTTTTGATTCTGCAACAAATAGAACTAGTGGATTTGTTTCTGCATCCAAGACTTTTGACCCTCAAAAAATAGCTGAGGAGCTAATGTCGTTGCACTCAAAGGGATTCCCTATTGAGGCACTTGGTATGGGAAGCATTAGCGAAGTTAGGTCAATGGCTAAACTGGCATCCACTGGAACAAAGGGAGGCTATACATATAAAGACCTTAACGCCATAATGAATGAGCTTCCAAGTGTAGGCATTGATAAGGCAATTGCCAAAGTCGAATATGATGCGATTCTTAAAAAGCAACTAATCGAAGGTGGTTTTTACGAAAATAAAGCCAAGATTGCAGAGCGTGCAAGGGCTGCACAAAAAGCTGGATTAGATTCCGCTTCCGCTCAATCAAAGCTGAATGACGCATTGAATGATCCATTGATTAAGTTACTGAACTCAACCGATCTAAATATCAGTAGAGATGTAGCTAAAAATGCAGAATGGGCTTCTTCGCTACTATCGCTTGATCCTAGTGTAATTCGTTCATTTACCGACGTAATGGGAGCAAGCGGACGGGCTGGACAAGTTGATGAAATAGGGAAGGCCGCAGCTAAGTCAGTGATGTTTAACTTCAGCAAAATGCGTACTGCTGGATCGTCAAACTTAAACTCTGCTGCAATAGCTGACTTCTTTAATAACCCTAAAAATGAAAAGCAGTTGTCCAATTTAAAGACACTGATGGGCAAGGAGTCATTTGATAACCTGCGTAAGACATTTGTTGCTCCAATTGAGCGTATGCAGGCAGGTCTAATGGCTGTTGAGCCAAAGGAGGTAATTGATGTTGGTGCAGCTCAAACTGCTGCATTTGCTAGGCAGTTGGCCGCTGGAAAGAAAACTGGCGACATTATATTTGTTAATGCGTATAAACGTGCGCTTGATTTCATGGATAACAAGTATTACAACACGCTTCACTTGCTTTACATTGACCCAAAATGGTCTAAGAAGTTTGCTTCTGCTGGGTATAATTTAGATAAGTTTTCTAGTGCAAGTCCAGTTAATGCAACTGCTATTAAGCTGGTTAACGCACTTGATGAACAGGATAACCAGCAAGAAAAAAGCCCCCAGTAAAGGGGGCTAGTGTTTAGGCTTTTCCTGCAATCTTAAACTCAACTCGATCCACTCCGTCTTTACGGACTCGATGTGGCGTAACTTCAAACTCGATTACGCCTAGTGAGCAGCCGGGATAGAGTGCATCTACACCGTAAGCCTTCTTTCCTTTTTCGTAGGTTTTAAGGAAGCTACCAGTTCGGCCTAGATATGGCTGGCGAGCACGAACTGCTACACCACCACGCTTGTCATCCACAAGACGCATACGAGGGAAGCTAGGCATAGTTCCTTTTGAGTGGGTGTGACCCATAAGGTAAATGTCTGCGTCTGCAACCTTTTGCATGTCCTCAATGGCGTTAAAGGTGGCTCCAACCGTGCGCCCACCACCTTTACCGTGATTAGCGAATATGTCTAGTGATGTTGTTTTGTTATTTTCTCCTTCAATCTTAATGGCTAAACGAACTAATCCCGTGCAGCCTAGATAACGTGCGCCGAGTGCATGAGACAGAACGTGGTCGGTATTCTCGCCATTCTCCAGCTCATAGAAGTGGTTGCCGCCAAGCATACCGATAATTCGTCCTTTCATAAAGGAGAGTTCGTTTGCCAGCGTTTTAACAACTCCCTTGTAAACATTCTTCATTGTGGCCTTGGTTGTGTCGTGCATACCACCATTAGCCAAAATTTGACGCTCTGACGTGGAGCAACCGTCGCAGTAGTCGCCCATGCCGAAAAAATAGGCGTTCTTTTTCTTCTTAGCGTAGGCTAGAAACTGCGTCCATTCCTCATGTGCAAATGCCTCTGATTCGCGGTGAATGTCGCCAAATGGGATAATGCTAAATGTTTCATTCAACTTAGCGTTAATCGTAACAATGTGTGTGCTGAATAGGCCGTCTGTTTTCATTTAATTTCTACTGGTTCTAGTTTTAGTTTCTCTTGATCCAAAAACATACAAGCTGCGTGCAACGCATCGCGGTTATCGTTTGTGTGGTAATTATTGCCAATCTGCTTTCCATCCTTATCCATCCAAACGTGTCCTAGTGGCGTTAGAATGAGTTTATAGCCCATTTCACTGGCCTTTTGGCACACTGCCTCACAATACAGTTGAATTAGCCTTAAATTCATTTATGTAGCGTTTGATTGTTGTGTGGTGGCATCCAAAGCGAATTGCTGCAAAATGAGGGGTTGAGTTATTCTCTTCCATCCATTTAATCCACTGAATTACGTCTTTCTGCGTGTATTGATGCTGGCGACCTTGCTTGCGAGCTGGTATGCCAAACTGTTTGCGAATGGCCCGTCCCAATGTTGTGCTGATACCAAATTCAATTTCGGCTGCGTAAACGCTGTTGTTGGCAATGAATTTAGCAATAAGCTCGCGTTCAGCTAGTGTTGGGTGGCGATATACGCCCTTGTATCGCTTTGGATCATAAGGCTTATAGCCCTTTGGTGCTGGTAGATTTATCATTTTGTTTTTTGTGTTGTTTTCTATCTATGTTCTCTTGCTTGGACTTAGCCTTATGGCACTCCTTGCAGATTGCGACAAAGCCTTCTTTCTCGCACCACAAGTTGCGCATAACCTCATTCCAGTCGTAACCAAGAAAACAGTTTGTCCACTTGTGGTCAATAGGAATTACAGGATTTATGTGGTCTGCGTGAAAATTTCCCTTTGGATGCACTTTCTCACAAGTGGGGCACTTATGTAACTTGCATGGTTTGCCTGTCTTTGGGTTAATTCCATCGCCAATGTAGGCTTGTGAAATTGCTTGGTATTTTGCTGGCCACTGTGCCCTGCGCAGGGCCGACATTGCAAAACTGCGCATACGGCTAATCGACCATTGTCCGTTGTTGAACGGCTTTTCAGTTTCTTTTTTCGTAGGCATCTTTAACTTTCTGCCATGAGTGACGGTCGCAATCACCGCCAAGTGTTTTGTAGTCGCATTTTAATGCTCGATCTTCATCGTCTTTCAAAAATGCTTCATCTAGCTCTGTCTTAATCAATCGCTGCACTCGCTTATCAAGCGTATTCCAGCTTAATGCTAGACGTTCAGTGAAGTCGCTAACTGCGTATGACTGACGCCCTAGCATATATCTAAATGACCAAAATACTAGGTCGCTTTTATTGAAGTAATTATCTGTTGTATATTTGTGTTTTTTCATTGTTTTACTGATTCAGTAAATCTTACTGTGGAGTAAAATTAACATTCCACTAGAAGTATGCAGATTAAGGACACCATCCCTTGCGCAAAGGCAGGATATTCCTTAACCACAAATCGTCATTTGCGCAGATGCACTAGTGGAAATTGGAGCCGACGGCAGGGATTAAACCTGCGACCTTCTCATTACAAGTGAGACGCTACTATCACTGAGCTACGTCGGCAAAGGAACCACCAGTAGGATTTCCGCCTACATTGACGGCACTCAAGCCGTATCTTTCGATGTTAGATGATGGTGGTAAATTGGCGGAGTGTGCAGGATTCTCACCTGCCGTGACGCTCTAATATTCCGTGCGTCTAACGCTAGGGTTGCGATCCCTTAGAACCATCGCGAAGGCCGACACTCCA
>Ga0181363_1000214_pt1 | contig 17266 bp, 20 predicted proteins | sample Fa13NDMLBSN_FD_130109 | JGI IMG/M metagenome (GOLD analysis project Ga0181363, IMG submission 130109) | Freshwater viral communities from Lake Michigan, USA - Fa13.ND.MLB.S.N | ecosystem: Environmental > Aquatic > Freshwater > Lake | place: USA: Michigan | collected 2013-09-23
CTACACCTGCAAATGTGATTAAGAAGCAGGTAGCTTGGATCGCTGATCGTTACCTTATTGTTTCTTATGGGGATGAATTACTTACACATGCAATAATACTGGATACTATGTTAAGTAGGCTAGGGAAGCTTAAGATAGACCACGTATCTGTGTTTGAATTTACTCTGTACGACCAGACTATATACGAAACACCTAAAAAGAGTATCGGTATTCTAAAGGCTGATGGTACTGTAGTAGTTGTGAACTCTGATATTACAGCAAGTAACTCCAGCGGTGTGGCAATACTAGGTAAGTATCAGTACGTAAGAGAGCGTCTTATTCAGCTTCAGCGTGTAGATGTAGAGAATATTCCAGATGCTAACACTTTTACTTTGCATGTACTATCGAGTCTGGACGGAAAAACTTTGAGCTCCGCAGTAGCTGGATATGCTACGGGAAATGCTGGGCTTAGTAAGACATACAACTTCCATGCTACAGGTATAAATCATTCATTGCTAGCGAAAGGTAATTTTAACTTAATTTCTGGTATCCTTTCCTTTAATATAGCAGGGAAAAAATAATGCCTAGATCATTTAACTTTGACTTGGGATTAGGGATAACTCCAGATCCTAAGTTAGACCCTAAAGTATACGATGAGTTCCAGCGAGTGTATAACAGCCTACGTCTCCTAGCGGATCAAGTAGCTGGTGACAATATGCTAGATTGGGTGGACTACGCTGCATCAAGTACTATATTGGGTTGGAGTTCCTTCACAACTAAGGAGCTTCAGTATAGGTATCTTAACGTTAATACGGTGTTAGTGCAATTTCGTCTTATTGGCACAAGTAATAGTACCAGTGCTTCATTTACACTGCCAGTGGATAATGTTACTTACTTGGCTTGCCCCGCTGGATTAACAGGGGATAATGGGGTATTATCTAGTACATTAGGCCAGGTGATATGCACCTCAGCTGCGAGTCTAGTGCAGCTAAATAAAGATGCCACTGGAACTATCTGGACAGCCTCGGGCATTAAGTCTATTGCAGGTCAATTCATTTATAGGGGTAATTAATTATGAGTACACCAGCTTCTGCATTAGGAAGTTTAGCAGGTGCTAGCGGAATAGAGGCGATTGGTAACTTAATTGGTATTGGCCCAGGTACAGGGAAAGGGAAGACAACTGTACACGCTGAAAGTGAAGCTAAGGTAAATGCAGCAGAAAATATACAGGGGATAGAGAAGACCCGAGGTTCTGAAGATTCTGCAAGTACTTCAGTGACAGATGCATTGAAGGCGATAAATACTAGCTCATCTGCGAATAGGCAATCTAGGGAGTCTATGCTAGAGACTGCGGCTACATCTGGAACTGAAGCTACTACAGGGCAAGAGTCCTCAACAGCCAGGAGTACAGCTAAGGGTAAGTCTGAGGCATTAGAAACATTCTCAGGACAAGAGAATATTGTAGAGCAGCGAACTCTATTAGATGTTCCTGCGACTATGCGAATCATTAACTTAATGCTTCAAGGGGATGCAGGTATTAAAGGACTACAGGAGACTGCTGGAGGAGAGCGTGTCGCTGGGCTATATAACTCATCTACAAATCAGCTGTTGCTAAATAACTTGTTAGCTACTGTAGGCGGGGAAGTTGCACGAATCTCCGCCCCTATAGTTAAGAAAGAGGCTTTAGGAGAGACTAGCACTAAACAGCAAATGTCCAAAGAAGAGCTCACGGATGCAATTACTGAAGCATTTTCTAATATGTCGAAGAGTTTCAGTACCACGGCTGATAGAGCAGTTAGCTCTACTAAGGACGAAACGGAACGAGCTTCTTCAAGGAGTACGGAAGATATAATGCAAACTATCCGAGACTCTTTGACTAAGGTGACAGCGCAAGATGCATCTAGTGAGATACTTAAAGCGCTTGAGCAGGTACAGTCTCAGACTATGGACAGCAAAACTAAGACTAAAAGTAAGAGCGGTCTATTGGGATTATTTTAATCTAATACGGATACTGATATCATGGCTGATGTTATTGAAGCTCTACGTGCTAGTACTCAAGAGATTGAGGGTGCTAAGCAGCGTATGCAAGAAATTAGTAAACAGCAGGAAGCCGCAGGAACAGTGCTTGAAGGAGCTACTGCCTCTGGTACGGTCATGGGGCCTCAAGGGGTTACATCCGTACAAGCAGATGCACAGCGTCGTGCTGGAGAATTAGAAGCTCAGACTCGCACTCAACGACTGGCCAACACAGCTAACTACGAGGAAGTTAGCAACAAGTTAATGCAAGTACTTAGTCAGCAACGGGAGAAAGCTCTAGGGAAGTTACAGGAGATTGATGAGATCAATAGTAGTTCTAATCCATTAGCTCATATTGTAGGCTTAGTGACAATTCCATTTAAAGCTGCACAGGCACAGACAGCAGCAGCTGTGGGAGACGCCGCCCATAAAGGGCTTATAGAACTTAACCAGGCTATGCAGTCTTCCGCAAAAACATCTGAGGAGATTAGCACTAAGATAACGGAAGCCTCTAATGCTGACCTCACAGAGGCATTAGCTAAAGACCAGGTAGCAGCTGCTGCAAGAGCTAAGATACAGGCGTTAGCTACAAGTGCGCATAACATTAGAAACATCCTAGATATGAGTGCACAGCAGGTAAATAACAAAGTACAAGAGTTTAATATAGGTGAAGCGCAGTCTATGAGAGAGCTACGAAAAGCTCAGATTCAGCAGATCATGGAACAGCGAGAACTTATTGGGGATGAGAAGCAAGCCAGGACACTAGCTATAGACTCGATTAACTACGCACTGGCTAAGAATAATAAGTCTCCGATTCCGGCGGATCAGGAAGTGTCTGTACTGCGTGCCTTAGAGTCTAAGACTCCTCTAGGTGATATGTTGCGGAACTTACAGCAGCAAGGTCTGTTAGGGCGTATATCTGAAGATAAGTTCTCCCAAGGGAATACTCCGGCGGAAGCCCTACAAGCAAGAACTGCACTGGGTTATCAACCTATAGATGCTGTAGAACAAGAGTTATTAGGTGTAGTGGACTCGTTGCTTATTAATGCTCCTGAAGTGAAAGCAGCTAAAACAGCACAACAGAAAATAGATGCAGGAAACTTAGCTGTACAAAATAAATTACTGCAGGATCAGGAAGATATAAGTATTGAACCTAGATCACTAGCTAAGCCTATAACTTGGGATACTATGTCCAAGCATGCAGCATTTAAGAATGACCCAGTGTATAAAACTGTACTCGCTCCGCAGATTACACCTAACATAGCTAAAGATCACATAGCTCCTAATGATCTCTTCAAGCGCCTCAATGAGGCGATAGCTCAGAAGCAAATTAGCATTACAGATGCGGCGCGTTTCCAGCATACATACGCTAATGCCAGTATCTTACTAAACAATGATCTGGCACTTAGAAAACTAACTGGATTGGAGCAAACTAAGTTCACGGCTAAATTAGAGTTGCCTAGAGTTCGTACTGCTCGCTTCGGTATGGATAAGGACTCAAGTATATTACATCGTATGTCTATTCCTGCTGCTGCATTAGTGGATGTAACTAAAAGCTTATTTCCTCATATCTTAGATTCTGTGGATCACACAAATGAAACTCAATTAATAGAAGCCTTCACAGCTGTACAGGCTAATAGACTAAGAGAGCCAACTAAATAACCTTACTGGACTTCCACTATGGCTAACGAAATTTCAGAACTTCCTTCTTACATGTCAGCGGCTAACGCTCATACTAACCTAAATAACGGAAACGAAAGGGATCAATCCGTTCTGGATGCTGCTTTTGATGTAGCTACTAAGTTTATCCCCCTGTCAGTAGGTTCTGGTGTGGCTCAATTGTATAATATAGTTCCGACTATAGGTAATTGGGGAAGCCAGAAAATTGGCGGAACTGGAAAAGAGTTCGAGTATGTGGATTACGGTAAGGTAGTTAAGGAGTTCGACTCTGATCTGAGCAAGTACTATACTGAGCATCAAATGGGTACTGATGCACTAGGATTCGCCATTGGGTCTCTTGTGCCTGGAATGGCCGGAGTTAAGGTACTACATGCTGGACAAGCTACGTTAACTAAGGCTATATCCTCTGGTAATGTAGGTACTGGGCCAATTGGAAAATCTTTAGGGTTATTAGCTCCTCAGAGGGAAAAGCATATAGAGGCAGCTGCTGCTGCTCTTCAAGGTGCTGGTAATGTATTCAAGCTACAAGAAGCTAATATGATGAAGGCTATCGTATCTGGTGTTGGGCAGAATGCACTAGAAGGTGCGGCATTTACTGGATTCGTAAATGCTACTATGTTTCAATCTCCAGTACTTAATGAGCGCTCTGTAGATGACTTAGTGTTTGACGTGCTCACTGGTGCGGTTATTGGCGGTGCAGTGGGGGGAGTTATTAGCGGTACTATCGCAGGCTATACTGTGAAGAAAGCCGGAGCGCAAGCTGAGAAGTCTTTAGCTGCTTATGGGGTTACTGACGCACCTGTAGCTTCACTTACTCCGTCAGACAGAATTTTATTTAATGTGTCTCAGCTAGAAGCTAAGGCTAAGTTAGACCCTAATGCTGTTGGAGAGACTCTAAAGGAAAGCGCAAAACGCCTGCAAGACAGTACCAGGAATGCACTGCTTACTGATATTCGTACAGACTTTCAGAAGCTTGCTGGCGGAGATACGGCCTTAGCTCAGTTCATGTACGATAGAACGCTTGCAGGAACTAATGCCAAAGTCGCACGAGAGCAATTATTAGGCTCTAAGTCCATTGGGAGACTTAATCAAAGTAGTGCGGCAGAGAAGCAGTACGGGGCTATACGCAAGAAACTTAAAGAGAGTGGTGATGATATAAGCGTACTTACACCTGAAGAATCCAGTATATACAGAAATACTCAAGTATCCTTTGTTAAGATTCGTGGCGAAAACGCTGGTATAGTGACTGATGAACGTCCAGCTATTTTAGGCCTTGCAGACCGTATAGGTGCTAATCAATCCATTACACTCACTGATGCAGGTATCAAGGTAGGCGATGATATGTATCGTCACGCTAACAGTGTACATAATCCTTTTGATGTAGCTGCTGAGTCTTTGGTTACTGTACAGTCACGTTATCTGTGGGCATCTTTAACCCCTAAGTTCGAGGGAATCCCTACTATATTTGAGCGTGATATACCCTTGCTCACTAAGGCGGTAACTGAAGGATTGGAGAGTATTAAAGTATTACCATCTTCTAAGGTACTAGGGGAGATATACAGCTTAGAAGGGCAGAATGCTATCAAGGAGTTTACTAAGCGACAGAAATCTTCAATAAGCTCTGAGTTAGTGCAGATGCAGGATGTGCCTATTACTGCACAGGATTTTGCAGAACGCGCAGCAAGTCTCCTAGGTATTAAGTTTAGTACGGGCGAGAAAGGTGACTTAGTCGGTATTGTAGGTGATAAGTATACTGTACTCAAGGCTGGGGATGTACGTAAGCGTTCCTTAGCTGCTAATATTATGGAGCTAAAGAAACAGGAAGGGCACTCAATATTCCAGGCTATGGTGGAAGGGTCAGGTGTGACTGCACAAAATGCACGATCTATGGCAAATGACTTTGCCTCTCCACTTATGCAGGAAGTTATAGACCTCAGTAAGTCCAGGAATCCTACCTTATGGAAATCAGTAAAGCCTGAGCAGATTGCACGTAGGCAAGACCCTTCAGAATTGTTTGCTTCTGCTTTCTCTTACCTTAGTGCACATCCAGAACGCTTGCGTAATATGCCTAATTTCGAAGCATTCGCAGGTCATCTAATTCGGCCACTCCCTCAGAAAGTAATAGATACTGTTATCTCAAGAGCATCCAAGCAGTCCTTTGCTGAAATAGCGGAGAGGCTTGATATGCATGAGAACATATTAAGAGGTGTATACACTGAGAAGGGTATGTTCGCTAGGGCTACTGCACAAAAAGAGTATGAGGAACTTCTGAAGGCAGCAGGTACTAGAGAATCGCAACGTGTGGCTCATGTAGATATGTTACCTTCTTATGTTAAGGTAGTCTCAGACACACCCATGTTGCAAGGGTTAGATGGACATACCTTGGAAGCTATGACAGTACTAAGGGCTAAGGCAGAGATGTATGATATGGATGTTCGGAGAGCTTCTGCTCAAGTACTTAAGGAAGAATTCCCTGACATTGCTGATACTGTATGGCTAACTGGTGGTAACTCTGGGCCAGGCTTTGTAACTTCTACTGTGGGAGACCCAGGTACCAGAGATGCACTTTCAGCTTATGTAGGCCAACGTGTACATAACATAGCAAATGATAGGAAGACAGCAGTAGCTGATCTTATGCAGCCTACACTGATTAAAGTAGGTAACGACACTGAGGCTGCTATTGAGTTCTCTGTACTGAATGAGACTATCAGATCAAAGCCTGGTGTTTATAAACTAGCTGAGGATAATTCAGGGCTTATAAATGCTGAAGGTGACTTTGTAAAGATACAGAACTCTAATACACTGGAGCTTGTAAAGCTTCATATTGCACAGAACGGAAAGAATACGGATGAACTCTCTGTATTGCGCAGTGCAGAAGGAACGCAATTTAAAAGAGACAGAGACGCCTTTTATCCAATCCCTAGGAACCTTAGGGATACGCCTCATTACGCCTTGGTAGTTGATGATTCCGTAACTGGGCAAGGTCACTCCTCCATGATATACGCTAAGGATGCGCAAGCCCTGGAGACACTGAAACAGAAAGTTCTTTCTAATCACCCAGAATTTAAGGTGCTCAGCAAAGGAGAATCTGAGGCGTACTTTAAGTCTCAAGGTAAATTCGAGTGGGAACGAACCATAAGTGATAATTACATGAATACTGCGTTAGCTCGCAGCGGTTCCTCTGCGTCTCCATTACCTATTACTAACCCACAAAAGATCGTGGAGGATTTCTTAGATTGGCATCTTGCCAGACAGACTGCACTTGTACGAGAGGCTGTGTCACTACGCTACTCTCGCCCATTAGCAATGCTTCGAGCACAAGCTGAGCCGCATATAAGCGCAGCTAAGAGTACATTCGGATACCTCAGTCCTACAGCGTATGCGGAAAATGCGGTAAACAATCCAGCTACGAATACTATGAAGCAGATGCTTAATATCCAGAAGATAGAAGAGTATCCATTCTGGACTACGGTTAATAAAACTCTGGATGAGAAGTTCTCCAAAGTGTCTCAGAGCGTTAAAGATTTATGGGAAACTGCTGTACACCCAGAGCACTTGGCTGAGATAAATAAGGCACTCCAGAAAGCTGGGTACACTGGCCCACTCATGGACGATGCACTATATACAGCACTTAATGGTACTGTGCCTAAAGGGGAGCTTACTGCTATTGTAGCTCAGATGAATGGGCTGTTAGGTTCTATCGCTCTGAGAGCTGACCCAATGAATGCAGCTGTGAATGCAATAAGCCACCCAGTCTTATTTGGGGCGGAGTCAAAAGCTGTCACTAATATTATTAAGAACGGTAGTGATGATGCGGCTAATGAACTAGGAAAGCTTAGTACAGTTAAGCTTCCTGGTACGGATAGTTATGTACTGTCTCCGCAGAAAGTATTTGCTAAGAGCTTAGAGCGGCTTAGAACTAACCCTGAGATTAAGGAGTGGCATAAGAAACACGGTTTCATTACTACCATTATGGATCAGTATGACCAGACACTAGATCATATCGCCATTCGGGCTGGTGACAATGTAGGCTCTCTAAAAGCTGGTATAGCTAAAGCGATGGCTACTGCTCGTGGAGTAGGTCATGGATTGGAAAGACTAACAGGAAATAGATTAGCTGAAGAGTTCAATAGATTCATAGCTGCTGATTACATGAAGCAAGTTACTGATGTAGCAGTTAAGCACGGACTTATGAAAGAAGTTGATGCATTACCTTATATTAACTCATTCGTGAATCGTACTCAAGGGAACTTCTTGGCTGCACAACGCCCCGTATTATTTCAGGGGCCTATAGGTCAAGCCATAGGACTATTTCAGACTTACCAATTCAACTTACTTCAGCAGCTATTTAGACATATAGGAAATAAAGACACATCTAATGCACTTACTATGATGGGCTTACAAGGAACTATCTTTGGTCTGAATGGGCTACCTGCTTTCAATGCTATCAATACCTATTTAGTAGGTACAGCGGGAGGAAACACAGAGCATAAGGATATATATCAAGCTATATTCGATGGTGCAGGTAAAGAGGCTGGAGAGTGGCTTGCTTATGGTGCATTCAGTAATATGTTAGGTGTATTTGACCCGAGCCTAAAGACTAACCTATATAATAGGGGAGATATTAATCCAAGGTCATTGACACTGGTTCCTACAGACCCGGCTAAAGTTCCTATAGTTCAAGCTACTGCTCGTTTCTTCGGTAACATGTATGACTCTATGCAGCAAGTGGCTATGGGGGCTGAACTATGGCCAACTATGTTAAGGGCTATAGAACATAATGGACTATCAAGACCTCTGGCTGGAATAGCTCAGGTAATCGGAGGGATGACTAATGAGTCCGGGCGTGTGATAGCTACCAATCAGCAAGGTAATGTTCTCATGTCTCACGATTTGAATACTTTAGTATCCGCTGTCAGGGTTCTGGGCGCTAAGCCTATGGATGAAAGTCTAGTTCAAGACGCTATGTATCGTATTAACACATATAGAGCACATGATGCGGCCAAGCGTCAGGGATTAGGGGAGGCTATAAAGACTTCTATACTGGGCGGTAGTGAGCCTAAAGGGGAGGAGTTAGAGAAGTTCATGCATTCTTATGTTAGATATGGAGGAAAACAAGACGAGTTTAATCAATTCATCGCAAGGCAATATAGGAACGCTTCGCATACACAAGCGGAGCAGTTACGCACAAGACTAGGTAGTAATTCTTATTTACAGACTCTTATGGGTGGGGAAGGGGGAGAGTAACATCATGAGCTTAATAGAGGTAATTTTAGTACTTATAGGGCAAATGTTCACAGCTGGTGCTATATATGGTGCTATGCGTGCTGACATTAGAAACTTGCATGCGCTTGTACAAGATGCCAAAGAGTCAGCTAATGAAGCGCATGCACGTCTTGATAAACACTTAGATAAGTGAGGGGTAAACAACTATGGCGAATGAAAGTGATGATTTGATTCCTTATTACTATGGATGCTAAAACTATGCGGATGAGTGATAGGGGTAGGGAGTTGCTTACACAGTGGGAAGGTAAGTCAGCTAAGGTGTATAAGGATTCCGCAGGATTACCAACTATAGGAGTAGGTCACTTACTCACTAAGGATGAGTCAGCTTCTGGGAAGATTCTGATCTTAGGTATATCTACTAAGTACGGTGAAGGGCTTACAGCTAGTCAGATAGACCAGCTATTAGTACAAGACCTAGCCGGTGCTGAGGGAGTTGTGAACAGTGGGGTTGAAGTGGCACTCACGCAGAATCAGTTCGATGCTTTGGTATCCTTTGTATTTAACGTAGGGCGAACAGCTTTCTATAACAGCACACTAAGAAAGGTACTGAATGCAGGAAAATATAAAGAGGTTCCTAATCAGCTACGTCGTTGGAATCGTGCAGGTGGAGTGGTTATAGCAGGACTTAGTGACAGAAGGGAAAATGAAGTTAAACTTTTTGAGGGAGTAGCATAACATGAAGAAGCTAATATTATGTGCATCTGTAATCCTGGTACTTTCTGGGTGTCTCTTGGAGGAAAAGCTTAGTGAACTTAACGATAGATACTGTGCAGAGACTAACGAAGAGAAGCGAAAGGTTCTTATTCGTCTTATCCAGGTTAAATTCCCTGAGTATCCAGAAGGCGGACTCTGCAAGATAGAGGAGGTTTTATAGTATGGGTAAATTTGTTACTAAGCTACGCGTGGAGAAACTGACTGAGAAGAACTGGGAACTACTGGAAGCGCTTATATACAAGTCAGAGACACTGGATGATTATATATTAGTTCCTAAAGGGTTTGTTACTAACTTTGCTTCAGTGGATAGATGGCCGATTATATACTGGTTATTCGGTGGAGTAGGTGATGAAGCAGCAACATTGCATGATTGGCTATATAGCACACTGTGTCCACTAAACATATCTAAGGCTAAGGCAGATAAGATATTTCGGGGTGTGATTGTGGAAAGTCTTACGAAAGATGGTGTGGCTAAGTGGAAAGCTGTAAGCAAAGCTTATGCTATGTGGGTAGGGGTTAGAATAGGCGGAGCTTCTCACTGGAAGAAAGCAGTATAGAGGTAGAGATAGGGAAGTAGCCCATCTACTCTCCTATCTCCAAGCTTACTGCTAGTAGTATGAACTTGCTAATCTATGTATTTCATTTAGTGCCCACCTAGCTTGATCCTTTATACATGCATTCACACGTAGTCTGGAAGTGGCTAACTTAGTTAGGTAATCGACACCATTGATAATTAACTGCTCTTTGACGACAAATGGGAGTTCCAGCTTCTTTTCCAGGAATTCAATTCTACACTCTACGGCCCTTTCGGTTCTCTTATGTCTACGTGCTATCGCTTCTATAGGTGTACCCAAACTAAGCTCGGTATACAGTGCACTATCTTCTGTACGTGACCAAGACTGTCCATGCCTTGCTGGTATACTAAAGTTCATTTTTAGTTTCCTTTCTCTCATAATAAAGAAAATAGAATGCTGCGATAAACCATAGCTGGCTAATCAATGGTACTATACTTTCCTGTACATCAGCAGCTAAAAGAATAACTGAGTATAATAATAACCACGCCATACCTATTGTTGTGCAGCTTAGTGGAAGACTCATTTCTCAGCCTCCTCCATCCTCGAAAGTAACAAGTCTTTAATCTTAGGTTCAGGCTTCCAGTAATTAACACCTTTCAGAACCTTGCCGCGTTTATCTTTTATTGGTTCACCGTCTTCTCCAAGCTTACTCATGTTTGACTCCATTATAATATCAATAACCTCCTCTAATGGAATCCCATATTTCATAGCTTCACTGCGACAGTAGATTGTAATATCTGCCAGCCAATCTGCGATGGCCACTAGGACGTCCACGTTCTCAGTCCGATATTTGTGTATATCCTCGATAATATCAGTAGCTTCGTCCACTTCTTCGCTTAGTATGCACTGAAAGTTTCTAATTGTGTGAGATACATTACCATAAAACTGCGGAGTATCATTAACCGGCAAATCATACATCTTATTCATTGCTTTAATCTTATTTTTAAGCATATTAACACCTCTCCTTTAGTAATGTATATCCTACTATATCCACCATACTATCCCTATGTTGCGGGGAATTCTTTAGTCTGGCTACTTTCAGCAATATCATCATATCACATACTTGAGTGGCAGATATATCAGTATCTAAATACGCTGACCAGAGATCCGCAATCAAGCACAAATTTTTACTTGGTGCACCGTAAGTAGCTTCTCTATCTCCGAAGATTATTCTTTCTGCCTTTTCTGTTATACTAGGTAAAGTTCTTATAGTTAGTGCATCTTCTACCGTTGCCCAGTAAGTAAGGAAAGCTTCTTTATCTAATACTCGAACTAAAGAGTTGCCACAGTATATAAGTTGCCCAGTAGCTAGATCAGTATCTACATCAAGCATTACATTACCTTTCAGGAGTTCAGTTTCCGTTACTTCTCTTATAAACTCAAATGAGCATGAATCATCCATAGTTATCTTCTCCAGTTATTAACACACCGTTCTAGTTCCGTTAACCCCGTATAACGTAACTTCGTTATGCCGGACTCTCTAGCCGCCTCAATCGCTTCCGCTTCAGTGACTACATAACCTACCTTATACTCATATCTCCAGTCGTATGTAGTAGCGAGTAACTTTATCTTAGCGTTGGAGCAGTTTAATAAACCTCTAAGTTGCTCTAATGTCATACATAGCTTCCTTATTGCAAGGTAATCAGTAGTGAGCGTTTCTTACGTAGCTTGTCTGTAAGAATAGTACACAGCTTATTGAGTTCTTCTTGACTGTAGTAACCATCAAGAGCTACCTCACAGTAAGCAGCTACTCCAGCCAACATTGTTTCAAATGAGAAATCACCAAGGGAGCCTATCTCTATAAGCTCTCTCTGTAGTTCTGGGTGGTGAGTTATCTCTATATTGAGTTCTATGCGTTCCATAGGGAATTCTACTAGATAGGCCATGGTGTATAGTACCCTTCTAATAAGTTCAATATACTGTGCAGCCACTTAGTCTGATGCATAGCGTCATCCAATGCATTATGTCTAACACCTAGGAACTCTGGCTCTAGTTCCATAAATTCCGGGCGCATATTTTTTAGTGTGCGTAAGCATCTATTTTGTCTGAAGTCCCATGGAACCAAGATAAAATCTTCCTGAGATGTATACTCTGTAGTACCTAGTATCTCGGATACTGTACCTAAAGTAACTGCTTTTATTGTAAGGTCTTCTATAACCTTTTCTCCATGAATAGATCGCTTAACAGTATCTTCTACTTTGTTCCTCGGCCCCACGTACTCAATGATACGTAGAACACGTATAATGTCTTGTTCCATAACTTATGCTCTCCCCATATATAAATTAACTTTACACTACAATACTCTTACGCTCTTCCTCTGTTAGGAAACTAAAGTCCACGTTAGAGTTCCTATTTATTGTGTCCGCTGACTTACTTATCCAACCTCCTTGTACTCGCATTACTTTATCCGCAAGCTGTAAGTTAGTCATTAATTCTCTAAGTCTATCTATACTTTCCAAGTCATTATAGACTTGTTTCCACAATTCTTTATCACTAACTATTGGGTGCGGAGAATCCTCTAGCACACTTATTATCTTGTTTGTTATGTCAGAGTGCCTAGCTTTTCCGAACTCTCCCAGAGCTTTAGGCATAGAGTGTTCCGCATGAGCTAATATTGTATTCGCCTTGAGTATGTCTTGTTCCGTAATCTCTTTCGCTAATCTGCTTGCAGTTAGTATCGTACTTATCTTGATTAAGTGAGTAAGTCTTCTGTTTCCATAAGACTCAAATCTTATATCTCGTACTCCAGGGAATGTCTTGTATATCTTGTCTAATAATTTATACGCTGTGGCTGTGAGTGTCATAGCGCCAGTGATACGCTCTCTCATTAAGTGGAAACGCTCTATAAGAATACTGTGTATCTCTTCATTAGGTTGAGGTGGAATCGTAAGATGTTTTCCAGTCTTGTCTCCGTGAATGAGCAACAGGCGTGAAAATATACCTTGTCCAATGGCCTCCACAGGAAAAGCCAGAGAGAAGTTCGTAGAAGTATTACCTGCTAAGATACTGATCGTAGGGTTATATATGCAAGCACTTGCAGAGTTCTTTACTCTACTCTTGAACTCTCCTTCATAGTCCCACATATTCCCTAGCTCAGTTAGGAACTCTATATTTCCATTACCTACGAATACATTAAATTCGTCTGCGGCTATAAGAATCTCCGCATCTTCTCTATTAGAGCCACCGAATAGGTTAGTCTCTAATATGTCCTGAGCAGCTATGATATTAGAGTCACCGGCTAGGTCTAGTAAGAATGCTTCCTTACTAGATTTTCCAGCGGCTATCTTAGTGTAACCGGCACTCTTAATGAAGTTAACAGCTGCTTTAATAGCTGTACTCTTGCGAGAACCGGCTTTACCCATGAGCATTACATACATATTACAATTGATCCGAGCAGACCCAAAGGGTAGCCATACTCTACGTCCTAGCCACGCACCTATAATAGTGAGTAAACACCATCTATGAAAAGTGTTCGGAGGTTCACTGTCTACAAGCCTTGCTAAGTACAAGTCGAATATATCTTCATGTTCGTAACGCATACATAAATTATTCCACAGTGATTTCTATTTCCCTGGATGTAGGGTCGTACATTGCAGTGGCTAGTTCAAATGCAGTTCCACTATGTAAGTCAAACATCACTACGTCTGGATCATTATTATCACCTGTAGCTAATCCAGCTAGTATTTCTATTAGTTCACTTCGTTTCATAATCTATATAACTCCCTTTATATTTCCGCCCAACTTAGAGCACCTTTGTTATCCTTGCCTGCTTTAATAGCTGCGGGAACTGTGAACGTTCTTATCTTCCCATCATAACCTTTTATTTCTACAGGTATTTCCATACACTCTTGAACTTTATGCGCAAGGTATTCATGCCCGACTCTGAACTGATGCAATATACTGTCATGAATTTGCGCGCATAGCTTAAAATGCTTTCCAAGTTCTTCATCCAAGGCTATAGCATAGAACACTAACATATATGCTTTGTTAAGTGTCATTGCGTTAAGACTCTGAGACACATGCGCAACATAAGCATTCTTAGCTCTCTTATCTGCACTAGGGTCTGAAAAGCAGTAACGAGTAAGTCCCATTATACGCTCTTGGGCTTCCAAGTTCCAGTAGGGCGCTACTGCTTCTCTTATCCATCCTGGCATATTAGTAAGCTTATGAGTTGCACGAGAAGCTAAGACCTTAGTCTTTATAATCTCTGCTACAACTGCGGGGTAGTAAACAGTACTTAGTCCTGGATATGTAGCATGGAATCTGGATAACAGTTCTTCTGCTATTTGCTTTGCTCCCCAGAACTTAGGAAGATTAAGAAGTCTAGCAGCCTTATATATGTTCTCTTCTCCCATAGTTTCTACAAGTACATTAGCACCCATAAGGTAATTAGCCCCATGATTTACTTTCTTCCCTAACTCACGACGTTCCTTATCCTTTACTTTATTCTGTACTACGTCAAATATATCTTCGTAAGTCACACCAAAGAAGCTTGCAGCATTCAAGGAATGAAAATCTTTATCACCGCTTACTGCTGCGATAAGCCGCTCTTCTCCAGCAGCATAAGCTGTATCCCTACTTTCTGCTTGCTCAAGATCAACTTCTGCAATATGAAAACCTTCATACGGAACTAAGCTATACTTAGGTAAGCTGGCGCCTCTGGTTATATTCTGAACATTAATACCACACCAGAATGCATGCTCCCTAGAAGCTAATCTGGAAGTATCAGTACCGTGTGGATTCAAACTGTATAGGATAGTACCATTAAATTCTTTTCCCGGAGTCAGGTATGTACTGTTTAGTTTCTTAGCTTTCTGTATCTTAGTTATCTGTCCTAATATGCGAGCATTCAAAGGATGCCTGAAGGCAGCTTTCTTAAGACTCTTTTCGTCCGTACTTTTATCCGCTATATCCTTACAGCCCAATACGGTTAATAACGCTTTCTTTTGTTTCGGACTCCCTGAGTTAAATGCTCTAGTTCCGAGCATAGAGTTAAGCTCTTGTTCTGTTTCCTGTATTACTTGACGTTGTGCAGACTCAGCCGTAGCCAATGCTCTCATGTCTCGCTTAATCCCAGTAAGTTCACTTAGTATACAAGGGAATACAAGAGGAAACTCATTAATATAGTTATGCTTTGCCCATACTGGCATTTCATTTATCATAGCTAAACAGCTCATAGCCGTCGCCCAAGTATCCTTAGCATTATATAGTAATTTATCAGTATCCGCTAAGTCTTTCCAGTATGCAGCCTCTCGAACAAAGAAAGCCTGGAGGAAGCCTAAGTCTTTAGGAAGTTCTGAATACCAGCAATGGAATAGATTTGCAGTATCCCATAAATAATTATGCAAAGGGGCGCCATAGCGCATAAGATAGTTAATATCGTACTTACCGTTCTGTAGTATCTTATCCGCAGGTAACAGATTAAATCGTTTCATCCACTCTACTGAGTAGCTATCCTTGATGGGGAGTACAAAAGAACGACAAGTGTCATTAAATACTGCTGTATAGCCTATAGATGTAATATGTACTTGCGGTTCTTTAGCAGTTTCTATATCCACTGCAATAAGTTTAGCGTTTCTGTAGTGAGCCAGTAAAGCAGGTAAATTCTGTGGTGTAGCCAGCTCCCAATTAAATGCAGGAAACTCTGGCCAACGCTTTGGGTATACTAGCTTAGAGATGAAGCGTTCAGCTAAGAACTTTCCGTAAGGTACTGTTACAAGTTGAGCAAGGGGATTCAGTATTACGAACTCAGTTCCCTGCACCTTGAAGTAACTTCCAGCGTAGTTAGCAATGGAAGCCTCAGAACTGGATATATTTACTCCTACAAGTTTCTTAAGTATTGCAAGATTAGTTGTAAGCACTCCGTTAAATGAGTTCTTTTTTGCAGAAGCTACTATCTCAGTTAAAGTTCCCGGAGTTATAGATGAGTTAAGTAACTGCACTTCTGGGAACTTAGTTCGCATCAATGCCTTAAGTGTAGGCAAGAATGGTTCATCTTGCTGTGTACTAAGCAGCAATAAGCGTACAGGATGTGTTGATATCATAATTGAAACGCCGTATATTCGGCTTCTGTATTGCCGTTATTATCTTTCGTTGACGCCATTCTTACTGCGATCAAGCTACCTCCTGGGGTTGCAGGATAACTAGAATTGGCAATCTCAATTTCAGCCCCATGCCTCTCCAATAACTCCTTAAACTCTTTTCTAAATGCTTTCTCGCGTTCTTCTGCTGTAATCATAGCCTTAAGTCTCCTATTCACCAAACATAGTTGCTTCATACACTTCAGCTTCTTCTTCAGTCATGAGTCCGTTATCATACATATATTGCTTGGCATTCTTTATCACAGTTTCAGTTACGTCTGTATCAGTGAGCCAGAGTTCATAATCTCGTTTCCTTATCTCATTCATAGATAGGTGCCCAGTGTCTGTACTCTCCACAGGTGCTGATATAGCACCTGAGCTGCTATTAATATCCAGCTTTACTAGAGCTAACTTTAGCTTTGTATGCAGCTTCTTGCTAGTATGCACTTCTGAGATGCAGTGTACCAGTTCCTTAAGCTCTGAAACATTAAAAGAGATTCTTATCTTGTCCATTTTAAGCCCTCCTAGTAGGGTACAGGTCGATGTAACTTAGCTTGCACCTGTACCCTTGTATGTTACTTAACTGTTACTTACTCAAAGATTACTGTTACAATATCACCATACTGCTTAGATGGATCTTTCTTATCCACGCGAACCTTAGTCACGAATACGAGAGAACCACCTTTATAAGCTTGGAGTGCTTGATTGATCGTAGTCGAGGTCTCATCCAAGCCCTGTTGCTTACAGAACAGAGTAGTCAGTGCGCGTAATGCACCTTGGCCGTACTCATTGTTCATATTGTAGGTAATTTCAGTTTCATCACCTGGTTTAGGTGCAGTATCTTTCTCTGGGTTGTTAAGTTCCAGAGTCTCGATGCACTTCAGCTTAACACGAAACATTGGAATCTTAGGCTCACCGTTACTCAGGCGTACTTCA
>Ga0181363_1000215_pt1 | contig 17252 bp, 35 predicted proteins | sample Fa13NDMLBSN_FD_130109 | JGI IMG/M metagenome (GOLD analysis project Ga0181363, IMG submission 130109) | Freshwater viral communities from Lake Michigan, USA - Fa13.ND.MLB.S.N | ecosystem: Environmental > Aquatic > Freshwater > Lake | place: USA: Michigan | collected 2013-09-23
GCGAAAGTCGGAATTACGATTGTCGTTTTATTACGATTGTAGTTATAGGAAAGAATACATGCCTATAGGAACAAAAAGAAAAGCCCCACCTTTGCAACGAAGGTAGGGCTTCAAGGTAATCCGTCCACCAAGACGAATTAGCTAATTCCGAAAGCTATGCTTCAAACCAAGTCTTGAAATGCAATTCAACGAAATAGTAAATCAGCGCAGCAACGGCACCGACAAACATGATCCGCATGATTTTCCGATTGTCGTGTTTCATGGTCCGTTACTTCCTATTGAACAGGGTGTAAATCCCGCCCCACTTCTTTTTCTTGCGCGCGTGCGATCTCGCATTCCAGCTTTTCAGACCACCGCGTGCCTTCGCGATCTTGCCGAGTTTCTTTGCCTTTTTCTTCGCGCTCATGAGATCGCCTTTTGCAAAATCGCTTGCGGCTTGAACATCGTCAGTCCCACGGCAACGAAGATAAAGCCGAGAATGATCACGACGCCGCGAATGAAATAGGCGGCGAGTTGGCCACCGCCCGCCCCGCCGATCACGCCCGCCGATTGCGAGGCATTAGAACTTGACGCCACGTCCGCGCCCTGGATGCCGGCACCGGATGCCACTTTGCCGATCGCATCGCTTGCGGTCTTGAGCGCATCTTTGCCACCGGTCAGCGGGTTCGGCACGCTATCCGACCATGCCTTGTAGCCGGCAGGATCGAGGCGGATCGGTTCGTTGCTGGCGCCCATCCCGAACTGATCGAATGCGAAATTGAAGTCGGCCATGGGGCGCTTTCGTTCGGGCTGAAGAAACTACTAACGCCCCATGTCCGTCTCATGAATGCGAACGGGCCGGACGCATTATGAGCTAGTGCTGCGGTCCTGGGGCGCAGAAAACAGGGCCATGACGGGATTGGCGATATTGCGCGCCCGATCCCATACGGCAAGGCGAGCATGGGCCGGCTGCGGCGGCGGCGACCCGGCAATCATCGCCTCGGAGATCGGCGCGACGCTGATATTCAGCGGGCGAATGACGGTGATAACCGGGATTGCCATGTCAGCACACTCCGCATTGATCGTTGGATGAAAGAGGCGAGCGTGAGCCGCCCTGCGACGTCTGAGGCATCATCAATTGCATGAAGGTCGGCGGCCCCCAATTCGATCCCATGTAAGCGGCGGGCGCTGCCGATGGGAAATCGACAACGCCACCAGCGTCGCCGGTCGAATGGATCACGGCAGCGACTTCGCGGCGATAGGTGATGACGAGCAAAAGCGCTGCGGCGAGAAGCGCAAGAATGATGGTGGAATGACGATCAAAATTCATAGTACAATCGTCCTTTTACCCGAAAATCTTGCTAAACCAAGATTGCGTGGCTTGTTCCTTATTGGCCGCGATCTGTTGGCCGGCAACACCACCTTGGATTTGCGCCCAAATATTGTTGGTGTTGGCCTGGATGTTCGCCACGTCCGTCTGGCCCTGCGTAATGATGCGCGTGGTTTCCAGCGAGTTGTTACCCTGGGCGATCATAAGATCGCGCATCGCATTCGTGGTCGCAATCGACGTGTTGCTGTCGATTTGCTTCATGGTCACGCTGGCATTCGTCTGATTATTGATAACTGACGCTTGCAAGGTATTGGCGAGATCGGTGCTATCCGCGCCACGCGTGATCTGCAAACCCGCAATCTGCGAGGCCAGCACATTCGCGGCATTCTTGGAATTGGCGTCGATGTTCGCCAATTCAATCGAGGCAGCATAGCCTTTCTCTTGCGCGTCGGCGGCGATTTGCATGCCGGTAATCTGCGCATTGGCGGCCAACGATGCCGCCTGCAAATCGTTGCCGGCGGACACGTCCGAACCATAAGGCGTCGCAGCTGTGACGGTATCATTGCTCGAGTTCATGGCCAGCACGATCAAGAGCAACGCGCCAACGCCGACACCGATGGCCAGCGCCGGGTGTTTCTTGATGCTGTCGATTGCGCTCACGACTGGCCCTCACGGATGATGTTGCGCTGCGGATTGTAGTTCGCCAGCACGTCAAGCTGGCCGGGGTTGCGCGTCGTGGCCGACAAGAGCGGCTGCGAAACGAACTGGCCTGACAGGGTGCCGGGATTGCCGAGACTATCCGGCGGCACGCCCTGGGCGATATGAACGACGGGCGCTGACATGGTGGAACGGAAATCGGCCTTGTTCGCCACGCCCCATCCGATGGGCGTGTACATCGGCAGTTGCAGCGTCTCAAACGCGTAGGGGTTGGCACCGCCTTCCGGGGTACGGCGCTTGCCGAACGCATACTGGGTCGGCTTCCCGAAACCATTGCGGCCCGCAACAGCGTCTTTGACTTCAACGACTTTGCGGGTGAATAGTCCCATGATCACAATTCCGGTTTCGGTTACGGTCGCAGTTTAATTCAGATCAGGACAATGGCCCGAGTGAGAGCGACGGGAAATTGCCAAGCCCGAAAGCGTTGGAGTTGCCGCCGACATTCGGGGTCGCCGCCTTGCCGGTGACGGGCGCGGTGGCCGCCGACAGGATGTTGGAGAACGACTGTCCGAACGCGCCGAGAACACCCGCCGTCTGCGAGCGGTTTGATACCAGCACCGACAGGATGGCCACGCCGATGATGGCCGTCATGATGGTAACGAGTGCTTCCGTGAGTTGCGACATGGCTCAAGCTCCGATTTGATGTTGACAGAATAGCGATTATTTCAACCAGCCGCCACCGATAATGTAATTCATCCAGCCGTTGAATTTGGCCTGTCCGCCGGTTGTGGCTGTCTGCCCGAACGCGCCAGCCGTGGCGGCGGCGCTCTTGCTGTCCACATTGGTCGCGGTGACAGGCTCAGAGGCGGCAGGCGTTCCGCTGGCGCTTGTATCCGACACGGCGGTCGGTGCCACGGGGCCGGATTTGAGAGCGGCGGCGAACTGCGCAAAGAAGCCGCGATTGCTCAGGACCATGCCGAGAATGATCAGCGCCATGAAGTAATGCGAGAACTGTCGCAGCTTGTCCACATAGCCGAGCGAGCCGACCGCGCCGAGCGCCACAACCCATGTGATGAAATTGTTGTCCCCGGTGAAATCGGACTGCACTTGACGGCCAAAGGCAACATGAGTGTTTCGCGCGCCTGTCACGATCATGATCAGGCCGATGATGACGAGCGCGAAGGGCATGTTATGGCATCGCTAGAGTGGCAGCACCGGCAGCGGGGTTTGCAATCATGGTTCCGATCTTGATGGCGGTGCCGAGCGACACGCCTTGATTGCCGGGGGCCGCCGCGGCGCCCTTCGGATCGGAGAGCAGGAAGCCCATATAAATGGGCAACTCGCCCTTCATGGTGATGAACACCAGAAAGGCGAGGCCGACGAATGCAAAGATTACATTCGATTGCGACATCTCAGGAACCGACGCCCAGGCAGACATAATTGTAAGCGGTCGAGGCAATCGACACGCTGAACGTGATCGCGGTTGCCGACACCGTATAGGTCGGCTGCGTCGGCACTTCCGCCGACACCACGCAGGCCGGCGCGGTGGTATGCGCGACGCCGAACGTGATGGTGCAAGTGGTGGCGCCCGAGCCGGTGACGAGGCGACCGGCCTTGTTGTTGGCGCCCTGGCCGACTGCCGGCGACGTGCCGCAAGTGGTCAATACGGGCGGGTTGCCGCCGGTCTTGAGAGCGCCCAGGAAGGTTGCGGCGCCATCGAATACCTGGCCCTGCTGCGCAAGCGCCGGGACCATGGGAACGAATGCCAGCGCGACGGCGGCGGCAATGGCGACAAGGCGAGTGCGAAGGGATTTCATGGCGGTGGTTCCTGTTATGACTGCGAGGGCGATGGTGATGCGAACCGCCTGATCAGGCAAGCCCGAATTTGCTGGCGAGGCCGGGGTAACGGGCGCCCAGGATATAGGCGATGATCACGACGATGATCAGCGACAGGGTGATTTTCGGGATCATGTGACGGCTTCCTTGATGGTTCGAATGACAAAGCCCCAAAGGGCCGCGAGGACGATAAGCAGCCCGAGGAAGAAAAACCAGTGCTTCGCGTCCATGTCAGACGAGTAGGGCGCTGCGAGCCATTCTTTGAAATTCGACCACATATCACGTCTCGCTTGCAGGCATCGTTGACAGGACATTTGACACCAAAATGGCGGACGTGGTTTGCACCACGCCCGCTAGTCTTGGGAGGTTACTGCGAAGCGAGCGAGCCGGCGTTGATCGCCTGCGACTGCACGGCCAGCATCTCATACATCATGGAGAGGTACGCGCCGGCATTGACGGTCGAGGCATTCAACACGAACTGCGTGTTGCCGTACTGGTTGGTGTCGAGCGGCTTGCGGCGATGATCGAAGCAATACATGCCGGGCGGCCAGTCGTCACCGATGATATTGCGCGTCTTGAGGCTGGCCATATAGGGGTCCAGCTTTTCGAGGAACGTCAGGTTAGCGACCTGAATGCCGAGATAGTTCACGTCATTGCCACGCCCGAGAACGCCACCATTGTTGAACAGGATGATGGTGGACAGGAACTGGCGGAAGTTGGCGTACTGCACCGGGAAGTCCTGGCCGACAGCCAAGCCGGTCGGGGACGTGTTCTGGATCAGGTAGTTGTAAGCGAGCGACAGCAACGGCACCACGGGCATGTTGTTCTTGTCGCGCGGCAACTGGTCGATGTAGTGCTGGTAGACCTGCACATTGACGTTGGAGAGCAGACCGACGCCGGCACCATCCGACTGCCAGCACGCATTGGTGGCGTCGGCGCCCGCCGCCACAACGATGTTCGGGTTGACGGTCATCTGCAAACGCCACGTCGCGTTGGTGACGGCGGCATAGATCGCGCCACGCAGATCGAAATCCGAATAGGCAATCGGCACTTCGAAGAACATGCGGAAATTCTGCCCGGCGGTGACGACGGCAGGCTGGTTGCAGACCGGGAAATTCGAGCCGAGATTGACCGGGCTGTCATTCTGGAACGCGGCACCGAACGCCCACTGACGACGCAGGGTCGCCAGCACCGACAGATGCATGCCGGTGGTGTTGACGCGCTGATAGTTGGACAGATCGGTCAACTGAATGTTGGAGAAGAAGTTGCCGAGGCCGAACTGGGTCTTGCGCAACGTCTCGGCGCCGGCCTGGGTGAGCGTGCCGGCCACTTCAATCGTGAGCTTGGTGTTCAAGCCGACATTGTTGAGGACAACGTTGATCTGCTGGCCCTGGGCGGTGTTGTTCGCATTGAAATTTGCCGAGCCGCCGACTTGCTGGATCATCGGCTGGCCGAGTTGCAGCACCGCATTCTGCGCCGCGTCGTTCATGGCCGGCGAGTAGCCGCCGCCCTGCGCCGCAACGCCTTCGCCGGCCTTGTGGAACGTGAAGGGGCGAACGATGGTCGGATCATAGTTGCCGAGCGTGAAGCTGTCGCCGGCGGAAGCTGGCGCAAAACGTTCCACGCGTCGCAGAACCTTGGCGCCGGTCATCGGGTCGCGGATCATCTTATAGGCCATGGTCACAAGTCCTTTGGTTTCGGCGCATGGCCGGTTTAAGCGTCAACAGCGGGCGGCGTGGTGAAAATAAGAGAGATCGCCAATCCGACGATGGCGATCATCAAAAACAGAATGACCCAGTTGGCCGGGTGCTTCATGAGTTCGAAATTCAGCGGAACGTATTTCATCACGTCCATGGCTTTAAGCCTCCGCGCTTTTCGCGCTCGGCAGATTGGTCTTGAGGAACGCGACCACGGTGCCGGAAATCAGGAAGCCAATCGACACCATCAAAATAACGGTGATCCAATTGACGACATTCCATTGAATGATTACGCGGTCCATGTGCGATCCCTAAATCCAGCGCCGCTTTGGCTCTAGCTGTTTGTCGATAGCTGCAATGATCTCGTCACCTGACGGCACCGGCTGCAACACAAATCGTTCGTCATCTTTGATGTTATACCATCGTGGATGATACGGTGGCAAGCGGGGAACATTACCGAATTGTGGTGGTATCCACTCGATAAAACCGGGCGGTGTAAATTCTGCGACCGTTTTCATATCGCGTTTGTCGTTCAAATGGAAAACGGCAACGTGAGATGCTTCCGAAAACACACGACGATTGATGCTCACGGGGCGCTGCGAAAGCGTCGTGATCGAAATGCCTTTGGAGCGACCTTGCACAAGCAAGTTGCCGAACCAATTATGTTCGGAACTGTCGGGCAGCATATAGCCCTCGTCAAAGTACAAATCCACATTCTCGTGCGCCCATACGCGCCCGAGCCATGCGTTGATTTCATCGTTTTCATCGGGACGCGGATGCAAAATGTAAACGCCGGGATGATTAGGAATTGAATAATCAATCTCAACCGCACGGGAGATTGAATTTAGAATTTCATCACCTTTGTAATCGACAATGACGGTCGGCTTGCGTTTGAGGTTTTTGGCGGAAATCGTCCAGGCACCGAACTGGGTTTTGCCCGAGCCGGTGCGACCCATGATCGCGACATGCTCGCCATTTCCTGGCAGGCGGAAACTCATGACGGGCGGCCAGTGCGCAACTGACGATTAGCGGCCTCAGAGCGCCATTCCGGATTGAGAATAACATCATGACGTATGACTAAAGTTTCCAACGCCTTGACAACAATCGCGTTGTCTTTGTGCTTGGCGTCGAAATCTTCTAAAATCTCTTTCTTGACGCTATTGAATTTGGAGTTCAACCACGTCACGCCACCGATCACTGTGACCGTGTAAACGATAAACAATGATGCGAGTGCGGCCATGGTTGAAACATCCAGTGACATTGCAATCTCTTTATTGTCCGCGCGGCCCGCCGTGGTATCGCGGGCCTAGACTTTTGGGCCGGGGGCCGGCGCGATCTGATGCTGACGCGCGGCGCTCACATCGACAACGCGGACACCGTTGTTTGTGTCCTGGTTGATGATCGGAATTTGCACGCCCTGGGTCGCGGCAAAGCCCGAGATGATGGTGGACAAGGCGAGCGCGACCGATGCGACGATGGGCGTGGTGATACCGGCGTCAATGCCCTTGGTGGCGGCATAGGTGATCACGGAAGCGGAACCCGCTGCGATCAGATTGTTGACGGCATTGCCGAGCGGCTTTGCGAACAGGGAAACGATGGACAGCCAATTCATGGGTGGTGCTCCGGTTGAAATAACGCGATGCACCACCCTTATCCGATCACGCTTCGTTTGTCGAAAGTTTTCCGGTCGCCTTCAAATACACCCGGCGGACATTGGCCGGCTTGGCGGAATAGATCGGGCGGACGGCGCGATACAGCCGCGATTTTGCAATGCGGGTGATGCATACGCTATCCGACTGGTTGCCGCCGAGAACGTGATACGAACTGGCATCCTCGCCAACATAGAGGCCGACATGACCGCCGCCGTCGCGCTTGAACGTCACGACATCGCCCAGCATGGGGATGTTGCCGGGACACGCAGCGCCCCAGTCGGCCCAGGACAATGCCCATAGCGGGCTGTCGGTGCGCGGCTTGCCGGCGCGTGATGCCACGACCGCGATAAAGAGGCCGCACCATGGAATGCTGTCGTGGCTGTAGGTCTTTTGCAGTCCGACCTCTTTCGCCCAGTCCAGAATGGTGCGGTTGTCTTTGGCGCCGGGCGCTTCCAGCGTGCCGAACAATTTCAAAGCCTCAACGATCATGCGCGGCCCGCCTTCGCTGGCGAGCCACGCATATTGAGCGGGAAGTTTTGCAGACATCACAGTCCCCCAGGCGGCATGTTCACGGCTGGCAAGCCGGGATTTTGAATGGTGACATTTGAACGCGACGGTGGCGCCGGCGTGTTCGGATTGCGCTGCGTGCCGGGATCGGCATCGGCGGCGCGGCGCCGTTCCTCGGCTTCCTGGCGTTCTGCCGACCGACGCGCCCGGTTGGCGATGATGCGCTGGCCATAGACGCCGAACATGACTTGCCCGAGATTGATCCAGGCGGTTGTCTTGTCGTCAATGAAGGCGATGTTGTAATGGCCCATGACTTCGCCGGCCGCGCCGGCCAGCGCCTTGCTTTCTTCCGGGTCCAGTTCCAGTTCCTGAATGCCGGAAATGTTGGCCAGCACCGAATGCAGGACCGACAAAACCTTGTTGAGGTTCGTCAGATCAAGCGGGTTTGCCGCCGCCTTGGCGCGACGAGGACTGTATTTTCGTCGGGGAGTTGCGCCGTCAGCGGGTCCGTCACCGCCGCTGCTATCTCCTGCACTTCCTCCGGCAAGCTGTCCTGGGTCAATGACTGATCCGTCACTACCACTGTCGGCGGCGGTGCCGTCAGCGTTTGCAACAGCGTCCCCATTTCCGTTAGCTGCTGCCGCAGCGCTGCCAACTCTTGGCTTGTATTTGCGTTTTGGTCGCTCAGTTCCCGATGCCATGTTTCAGCCCTTGTGTTCGTCTCTTGAACTTGCCGCCCTAGCTCGGTGAGCATGGCAGCGTCGGTGATGGCTTGCGCTGCGGCTTCCGCGGCCGCGATACGTTCGCCGGCCTGTTCCGCCATATCGGCGGCGGCTTCTTCCGCATTCTCGACAGCATCCGCCGCGATCTCCGCGACGTTTTCAATGGTTTCTTCAACCCGTTCGGATGCTGTCGTCATGATCTCGCCTCTAATTCTGTCACCCGCCGTTCGAGTTGTGCAACACGAATGGCAAGGAATGCAGGATTTGGGTTTAACTCGTTTTCGAATGGTGCGGCCATCGCATTTGCTTCCGCATTTGCGATGGCCTCAAACATATCCTCAAAGCGTACATCCGGCTCCGAGATATGTCTATGCGCCGAGCGGATACCACTTTTCGCGGATGGCCGCCATATCGCGGAGAAGGTTGGCAACATGCGAGTGGCCGGCCTTGTCCATTGCGTCCAGTTCCTCGCCCAGCGTTTCATACTTCGGACGCTCCGGCTCATGACGCGGCGCATCCTTAATGCTGGGATCGTTCTGCTCGACCACCGTTGTGTTCGGCCCCAGGCTGTTGCGCGCCGTTTCCGACTGCGCCAGCGTCCCCTGGTCCTGCTGGCGAATTTGATCGGTCGCCGGCTGGCCCGAGGAGATCGTATTGGTCGGAAGCGTTGTCGTCGGATTGTGGTTGTCCATAGCCAAGCCTTTCAATGATGAATTTGTTCTGCGCTTCGATGCGATCAAGCTGCGCCTGCACACTTAACACGGCTTGACCGATTTCAACAGCCTTTTGCTTCATTAGTTCCGGGTCCAGCTTCATTGCGCGCATGATGCTGGCAATCATCATTTCAGTGCCGTTCATGGTATTCAGCCCTTTTCTAAGTTTCACTTCGGATTGGTTGTATAGCAGATGCTCAGGATGGCGTTACCACTGCCGGTGCCGACGCCGACCGTCGTGACGAGATTATAATCGAAACGCGCATCGTATTTCAAATTCATATCGGACATGTAAAACAAATTCACGTTGCCGACGGGTCCGCGCACTTCCGGCACGAGGAAACCAAGATTGATGATGGTGCCGACACCGGGCGCCGTGAAACTGTTGAACAACATGGTGCATGTGGCACCGCCAGCGACGCCGGAAACCAGATCCCACGCGTCAATGCGCAGCGACTTGATATAATAGAAGCCATCGGCACGCGCTGGCAATGCGATCGTGGTGCCGGCTGCGTTGATGGGGCGCTGCGATTGCACGAATTGGTCGCCCAGCGCTTCCGCGCCGTAGTTGAGATTTTGCAAGGCGCCGCCGCGCGAGACGGACGATGACGCCAACCCCAGGCCGACATTTTGCAGCAACTCATTCGAAACATAGGGCGCCATCCCCATATTGGAAAAGAACACCCGCGTCTCCGCATTCCGCGACGCGTTGGTGAAGCCCTGCCCGATGATGACAGCATTCCAATCGGACGTGATGACAGGATACCACGACGCCGAATTCGGCTGCGCCGGCACCGTGAAACCCGTTGACGGGAAATACACATAGACCGGCACGTCACAGCCGAGATTGTCGATATAGACCGATTTGATTTTGTCGATTTGCAATGTCTGCGTGGCCGGCTGCAAATTGACGTTCAAAGCCATGTCGGGCTTGACGCTGCCGACATTATAGGTTCGCCATTGAATGTAGTACGGGATCGCTGCCGGCGGCACATTTGACGGCTCGCAAAGCGAGGCCGGCAGAAACGGCGCCAGCCCCTGAATTGGATCAAACGGAATGCCGAGAAACGATCGTGACATTTACTGGCGCCCGAAACACTGGATAAAGCCGGAGGTAGGATCGGCCAAAGCAGGTGTCGTGTTGAAATATTGAAGGCCGATGCTACCAACCGCGCGAGACGCATCTTTGATGCGCACAAGATTGCCTCCCTGCGTGGTGCCGTTGGCATATTCGGCAGAGTAGGTGCAACTATAATTCGTGTTTGCGAAGACTGTCGTAAAATTAACAGTATAGTCACCAGCACCGACACGGGTCACGCTCGCCACATTGTAACCGCTTTGGACTGCGCCGGTCGCGCCGGTAAAAGCAACCCATGCTTTTGCGGCACTATCGTGCTGCTGCTGCTGCGCAGGCGTGACTGCGCTCACCGTCGAAGTGCCGGTCTGTTGATCGCTTTTGGTCGCGGCAGTAACCGTAATCGTGCCAGCGCCGACAATCGGAGATGGTGACGCGACCGCAAGCCCGCCGCCGCCAACACTCGTCACCGTGCCCGAACCCGCCGCAGCACATGAAAACAAATGCGTTGTCGTGTTGTAGTTCAACGCGCCCGACGTGCAATTTGGAATGGCGGTGTAAGTCGCCGTCGTGTTCGCGGCGGTGATGACGGGAATGGTGTCAACCGCAGCCGTCGCCGCATAGGCGATACCATTGACCTTGACGGTTGTGGTCACGCATGAGCCGGCGGGCTTGGTGGTGTCTCCCGTCAACGCCACCAATTGCGAACATGCGATTGAACCTGTCAGGCTGGCGAATGCAGGTGTGATCGTGGTCGCGACCGTGTTTGTAATGCGTCCATAAACGTCATATGTGATGACAGGTGTTTGCGTGGCTGAGCCGACGGTCGCTGCCGCGACGACACTTGGCAAATCGAATGTGCAGGCGGGGCCGACGCATGTTCCACCACCGATCGCGACCGTGCCGGTTGGTGACGAAACAGAATTGATGGTGCCGGTGGCGGGCGCCGCGCCCGTGCTTTCAATCTGGTTGGTGCCATACCAGCGCACGCCCTGGCCTTTGGTGACTGGCCCTTTCTGCGTCACGCCGGGATTGTTGACCTGGGCGCCGGCCATCATCATCGGCAACACGCCGACGCTGATCATGCCGAGCAATGCGACAACACCCGCTGCTGGAATTTTGAATTTCATGTTCATGCTCACTGTTGCGTAAAGCCGACCATGCCGCCCATATTCACGGCAGTGTCGCTTTCGATGACGATTGAATTGCCGACGCTGGCGGTTGCCCATGGCACGCCCGATGCCTGCCATGTGATCGAGCCGCCGGCAAACAACGGGATGCTGCCGGAAATATAGGCGCCCGCCGGCCCGTCGCGGAAACGGATGATGCAGGGATTATCGACCGTGACTTGCAGGCGATAGATTTTCGCGAATTGCAGCGCCACGCCGGGCACAAGCACGTTGGCGCCGACCACCATGGGCGCGAATTGGACAGGCGCTGAGATCAGCGCCGGCACCGACAAAACGCCTGGGGCCGGCCCCCAGTCGAAATAGGGGCATGCGCAGTTATAGAAGATGACCGGCACCAACGTGTTGCCATTGCCGACCGCGACAAAGCGCAGACTGCCGATGGGCGCCGACACCGGGTAATAACCCTGGTGAAACGGTTGCACCACAATCGTCTGGCCACGATTGGTGCCTTGAAACGTGATTTGAAACGTGCCGGGATTTTGCGAGTTGTCGATAAAGATCGTCTGAATGAACGCGATCTCCTGTCGCGACATTTCCTCCCACAGATCATCCTCGAACCGACCCGATCCCGGCAGCGAGATCACGTATTCAAGAGCGCGCGGCCCCTGGTTGGGCCATTCCATCAAAGCGGGTTTATAGGCCGGCTGTAGTGACTGCGCCATTTGTCATTCCTCGATTATCGGGGCGGTCGCCCGAATTGCCCGCGTCAAATAGAATTGCTCACCGCGTCGGGTTAAGGTCGGTCCGGGATTTGTCTTTTCGACACTCGCGCCGTCATTCATTTTCAGCATATCTTTCCAGTCCAAACCGGAAGTGCCTTTTGATTTGACAGTATAGAGTGGCGACAATCCACGCTCCAAATCTTCCGCGCTGCGAACCTTTGGTTTCATGTGTTCGACAGCATACAATTTTTTGCCGGTGATCACAACGCGCTTGAATTCGTCCTCCAAATCCCACGCACCTAATTTCGACTTGTCCAATTCAAGCCGCCCGGTGTCACGACAGATGATGCTGTCCGTGTCGCAGTAAATGGGATCGCGGACCAATCGCAGAGCCTCTAGCAGCACCGCACGGGACGCGCCCGTGATAGACGCGGCGGTGCCGACATTGTTGAAGGTGAAGGACGGCGCCGGCTTGCTCCAAATCCAATAGAGATCGCTCTCGAACTCGGGCAGCAGATATTTCGCGCGTTCGTCCTCATGCAGATGCTTCATGCTCTTGAACCACGCGTCAGGCGGCAATTCGTTCGAGTCGGTTATATAATGCTCTTTAAAGCGGCGCGGATTTTGCGCGAATTTCCCATAGCCATTGTTGAGCAGGAATTTATAGAACATGTCATCTTTTTTGGCTTCAATGAACGCCTGCGACAATTCCTGACCGCTTTTGCGCAATTCGTTCATGAATTGTTTGAGCGCAATACGTTTTTCGTAAAGAGGCACGACGAACATACTGAAATCGCTACGTTTTTTACAATCGAGAGAATAATGCACTTGCACATTCGAAATCAGATTATATTTCAACGCGGTTTCAAATTCCCAAATCGTCGTCATGAAACGACCGTGCGGGATATTGGCGGTTGTTTCGCCCTGGGACGTTCGCCCGATCAGGGCGCCCCGGTTGTGGCAGGTGACATCCACGAACACCGTATCGTTTTGCGGGATGCCAGCGCGCAAGTGATAGTCGGTGAAACCACCAATCGGATGTTGGTAGTTCGCCATCACATAGGGATACATCGAATTGACATCCACCAATTTGAACGGGCCTTCAAAGGTGCCGCGCCCCCGGATGCACTCGACGCGCCCGCCAAAGAAGTATTGACGAACGAAAGCGTCCCAACCATCGGTGAATTTTTCGACCTCATAGTGCTTTTTCAATTCGCACATGGCCGCTTGTCCGATCGACAATTTCAATCCGAAATCGCCAATGAACTTCTTAACGAGATCGAGCAGATAACGACAATCGTTGATGCAATAGCGAATGATCTCGTCACGGTGCTGGCGGCGTTTGTTCTTATAGAGCTTTTTGTAATCGAAGGCGTCTTTCTGATATGCCGCCAATCGCTCGGGGATCAAATGAAAACTGTCGCGCAAATGGTGGCGCCCTATCCGGGCATCCATGATACCGCGCCCCTTGAACGAAATCTCGCCGCGCATCTTGTGGATTAAGAACATGAAATCGAAGCGGCCACCGTTATGTGCGTAGATGGTGTATTCGCCGGGCAGTGCCTCAATCGCCTTGCACAACAGATGGGTGAAGGTGTCGAAATGTTCTTCCCAAATCACCACCGGCTCAAAATCATCGCTATACAGCACCGCTAGAAACGGATGAATGCGTGTCTGGCCGACCTTATCGAATGGATCGGTTTCCATATCGAGAATAGCGATGCGCGAATGGCGTTCCGCTTTCTTTTGCGATTTGGCTTTGCGGGCGCGCTCGACCGATGTTGTCACGCGCTCAGGGTCGGCGCGCGGGCGGCCGATTTTCTTGACCGGCTCAGGTTCGCTCACGAATTGCCGCAGAAACGGTGTTACGTCCTGCGTCATTTGCGCGACTTCTTTTTCACTTTCGGCTTTTTGGTTTTTGCCGGCGCGCGTCGTTTTGTCTTGAGTTTGCGGTTCAATTGATCGCTGCTCAATTCCTTACCGATCTCTTCCTCGACAACATATTCCTGCCAGCCTTTATAATCGTAACCGGCCATGAATTTTTGCAGGCTGTCCCAGTCGGGAAATCGTACCCAGTCCACACCACCGCCGCGCGAATTGAAGGGGACCGCATATTGGACGCGGCGCTCCGGTGCTGGTTTCGGAATTTTATCGCCGCGCTTGATCTGTTTGCCGCGCGTGGTGACGGTACGGTTGCCGACGCGGCGCTTGCTCACAATCTCGCCGGTCTTTTTGTCGATTGAAATTTTCTCGCCCTTGCGCTTGGGGACGATGACGGCACCGCCTTTCACGGTGAATATGTCTTTGAATTTAGATGGGTTGGCGGGGCGCACAACGGTCGCGGTGCCCTTCAAAACAGCATCGAATTTCGCGATGGTGTTGAGCGCGTATTTGGTCGGCTTCTTTCGCAGATCGCCGGAATACAAACCGAGATCGCGCAGCTTTTTCAAATTCGATTTGGTCTTTGCAGCCGATGGGGCTTGCGGGGAACCAGTCTTTTTGCTAGGCATTTAGTTGTTACCGCGTTGGTGATGCAACGCCTGATCCGTGAAAGCAGCCACTTTTACCGATCTTCAGGCCTCCGAAGTCGCCACTTCGGAGGCCTTTTTCATGACATGAATGCTCTGATTTTGCAAAGAAAAATCCCCGGTGTCGCCACCGGGGATTTCGTCATCATTCGCCCTGATCAGCGCTTTTTACCGGGCGCCTTTTTAGCGGCGGTCGATTTCGCGGGCGCAGGCTTTTCAGCAGCCGGCTTTTCGATCTGCGGCGTTGCGGCGGGCGCTGCCAATTGCGGCGACGCCTTGCCGGTGGCCAATTCCGCACGCAGACTTTCCAACACGTCGATTTTCTCGATTTCACCGACCTGATTGGTGACGAACTCGTAACCAGCGCCGCCGGTCGCCGAATTGCGGCGACAGCCGACCTGAAACAGTATCTTGATTTCCTTGCCGGGCACGTCCAGCTTGGTGCCTTTCTTGACCGACTGGACCGGCGCCGGGTCGCTGCCGCGCATGGCCTCGACCAACATGGCCTGGATGGCGCGCGGCATGAACAGCGACGGGGCGCGGACGATATCATCGCCCTCGAACGCCGGCACCGTTTCGAAAATGCCAGTGAGCGCGACGGACGGTTCGTCACCGAAATTGTTGCTGCGATAGGACAGACCGTTGGCCTTGCCGATGATGTTGCCGAGCCAAACAATCGTCTTGGTGTCGGTTTCGGCAACATTCTGACGCGCAAGCGCCGCGAGAGGATTGGAAACATCACCGACATTCAGCTTGGATGCGAGACGAGTACCCATTTGATTTTAGCCCTTTGAATTGAGTTGCGGCATGATTGCCGTTGTCGTTACTAACGCGTTACAATGAACAATGCAAGTGTTGCGATCAATCCTCCTTCCAATCCGAATAAGAAAAACATTGAAATTGTGAGTAGTAGCATAATCCAGAATGTGAAACGATGGATGATCACAATCCTAACTCCCGCACCAATTCCTTGTCCAGATCGCTCACGACCGCTTGCACGATCATGTTGGCGACCATGAAACCGGCAATCATACATTCGCAAACTGCGAAAGCGTATTCGCGACCGCCCGTGCGGAATTGAATGAACTTCATTGTGTGGGTTTGATCAGTCATGGTCTTTGACCGTGAGCGCGTGAGCCCGAAGGCGGCGCAACATCTCAGGCACAATCACATGCCAGAACGTGCTATCGTATACAGGCTCGCCCGCCGGGAAGCGCTTTGGCCGCGAGCAATGTTGCATCCAGAACTGAGCCGATGCAGCAAGATCGGCATCTGAAAGGTTGGCGAATGTTGCGCGCTTCATCGCCTCATCGGTGCGCGCAGACGCGTATTTCTCGGCTACATGATCAGGCAGCTTAAACACTGGGGCCTCCACGGTCATGGCGAGTAAGCGCAACCCGCAACTCATAGAGCGAGAACGGAAAGCGCGACGGGATGCCATCTAGTTCAACGATGGCGCCGAGATCGCCCGCATAGAACGAAACGATTTTGCCGCGATGCCAGGTTGAAATATGAATGCCGCTTGCATTCGTCAGCGCCTCAATACGTCCGCCAATCTTCAATTGAAAGATGGCGACCGGAAATTCTTGCTTGACCGCGTGATATTGCTCACTCGCTTCGACCTGGGTGAAGCCGACTTGCTCCATGAGCGAGGCAACAAATTCCTTGCCGGAAATTTCGCCCGCGATCAATTCGCGAATGCGCTCATTGTGGACTTCGTGTCGCTCGTCGCGAGTGAGTTGGGATACGCCTGGGAGTTTCATTTGACCAATCCAATCGCATCTTCAATTGCTGTCATCGCGATTTGCAGCCGCATGCGCGCGGCTGCATATTTGATTTCTTCGCGCGTCATGTCGGCGGTTGTCAATTTCAACTCGCCTTTGATGCGCATGAGCTTGCTGCGGATGTTCTGCGGGCGGATGATTTTGCGTTTGTCGGTCATGTCACATTCCCAATGTTTCGAAATTGTATTGAGCGTCAGTATATAAATGCATCACATCATACAATTCTTTATCTGGCGTGATAATCACGAATGTAAAACCGAAAGCTCTTGAAATTGATATCCTCATGTCACCAATTCCCCGGCACGATCATGAAGCCAACCCAACCGGCAAACATGAATGCCGCGAGCGTGAAGATATAGGCGCAGACGCCTAAAGCGGTCTTAGCGATGCTCACAACAAGAGGATCATCGTTGACGAAATCAGAAACGGTGGGAGTGCGGCGTTTCATGGTGGACAGCCCTTTGTGTTTGATAGTTGAAGTGTAGTTAGCGCTCGCCGGGAAATTCTCTGTCGAAATATTCCGCACAGACTTTAAGGAAAAATTTTCCGGCGGTGTCCAACTCGTCACCAACATAGCGTTCGAACATTTCGATTGCTTTAACGGTGTCGCTTTCGCCTGAGCCTGGAAGATTGTGACCGATCGCATTTAACAGCTCGCCATACTCCGAACTGTCCACTTGGTTGATAGCAGATTGCAGATCGCACGACACTTGAATGTAAGCCATGATTTTCAGCCCTTTGTGTTTGTCAACACATGCACCCTAACACATTTGGGGGAGGGGTCAAGACTGAATGAAATCCTTTACGGTTGGAATTTGGTCTTAGCGAAATCACAAATGCAATTTGAAATGAAATTCTCAGAAAACGACAATCGTAATTCCGACTTTCGCACCCCCTCTGTCGTCCTCTCTCTCTCTTCA
>Ga0181363_1000217_pt1 | contig 17170 bp, 26 predicted proteins | sample Fa13NDMLBSN_FD_130109 | JGI IMG/M metagenome (GOLD analysis project Ga0181363, IMG submission 130109) | Freshwater viral communities from Lake Michigan, USA - Fa13.ND.MLB.S.N | ecosystem: Environmental > Aquatic > Freshwater > Lake | place: USA: Michigan | collected 2013-09-23
AGAGAAGAGAAAAAGGAACAAGTCGTACACCCTGGCACAACTTGTAACGGAACGAGCAAAGGTCGCCAAGCAGGTCGAACAAGAAGAAACTGCTGCCACAACTGCTCGCACAACCGCAGCCCGTGAAGGCGGAATGGAGGCATCCACTGCCCCAATCATGGGTGCGGCGGACATCCGCGCCAAAGAACAAGCAGCACTCAACCAGCAAACCGACCCTGACAGCGTTCGTGTCGTCAGCACCAAAACGATTGAACGCAACGGTTACACCATCAAAGTTGAAACCATGTCAGATGGCGCAGTCAAAGAAACCACGTTGGGGAAAGTCGGTGAAGTTACGCCAACCCCAACTGGCGGAGGCACTGGCGGGACCAAGACTGGTAAAGCAAAAACGGGCACCGACACCGTTACGGCACAAGCCGCAACCGACTGGGAAGCCACGTTCCGACAGACATTCCCATCACGCGCATGGATTCTCGACGAGGTAGACCGCACCAAATACCCGCAGTTGTTCACCCTTCTCAAGAAAGCCCACGACGAGAAGTACTACACCACCCCAGAAGGACAGCAACGCTTCCTTGCAGAACTTGAAGCCGTTGACTATTACAAGGAACTTGCGGTATCTGGCAAGGTTCGTGACATCAAAGCCGTCGTCGGCGACCTCGGATTCGAGTCAACAGACTTCGGTCGTTTCGTCAACCAGGCAATCAACTTCGGCTGGTCTGGGGACCGACTCAAGCAAGAAACCTATAAGGAAGTATTCCGCCGTAACCCAGACGGAACGTACGCCAACCCAACCGCAGTAACCCGCACAACCAAAGGCGCGGATTATCTCAGCGTCGGCAACATCGCCAAGGCATACTTCAACACCGCATCTGACGCAGGAATCGAGAGCGTACTCACGGGCAGCATCACCAACGAGGACTTCGCCCGTCAACAGCGAGAAATCGCCAAGACCCGTTACGGTCACCTATCGAACCTGATTGACCAGGGCGTCACTCTTGAGGATTTGTCGGCTAGTTACAAGTCGGCTGCTGCCAAACTTCTCGAACTGGACCCGAACACGATTGACATGTCCCAAGCCCAATATGAGGTAGCCCTTGCATACGGTGGAGAGAACGGTCAGAAGCGCACCATGACGACAGGTGAATGGGAGCGTCTGCTTCGAACCGACTCCCGTTACGGTTGGGAAAAGACTGAGAACGCCAAGGATGAGGCACGTTCCCTTGCAACTAACATTGCTCAGGCATTTGGAAGGATTCTCTAATGTCAATGACTTCACCGTTTGCTGAAATCACCGAGGACGCTGGCGCACGGGCACAAGCCATCCGCGGTCAGGAAGCCTTTGACGCCACCTACGGATTCCGTAACAGCCTGCTTGCTTCTGGCACACCAGCCCCGCCAGTACTTGACAAGTGGGGGCGCGCACCTGGCGACCCTGATTACGGCAAGGACCCACTCGGCGGAGGCGGAGGTTCAAACGTCACAGGTCCTCGTGTCATGTCCGACGCAGAAACCGCCACCACCATCCTCACCAACACCCTCAAGTATTACGGTTTGGATGACCCTGAACTCGTCACCTCCATCAAAGACGCCCTCGCCAACCGCATCATCACAGGCTCCTCAACCGTCGACGAAATCGGTGTACAACTCCGAGAAACCCCAGCCTTCCAACGCCGCTTCTCCGCAAACGAAGCACGACGCGCCGCAGGCAAACCCGCCTACTCCGTCAGCCAATACCTCCAGTTGGAATCCTCATACCGCAACACGCTCCGTGCTGCTGGTATGCCAGACGGTTTCTACAACGATTACACCGACTTCCAACGATTCATCACGAATGACATCTCCCCAGACGAAATCCAGTATCGCGTCCAACAGGGCTACCAAGCAGTCCGTGAAGCAGACCCAGCAGTCGTCAACGAACTCAAAAGCCTCTACGGTCTGGACGACAGCACCCTCGCCGCATACTTCATCGACCCAACCCGCGCCCGCGACGTAGTCGTCAGGTCCGCCCGCGCCGCAGAAGTAGCAGCCCAAGCCCGCCAACAGGCAGGCATCGGTCTTACGGCAGGACAAGCCGAATCACTCGTCATGGGTGGCATCAGCGAAGCAGCAGCCCGCCAAGGATTCGGTGTCGTCCGCGAATCACAAGAACTCCTCGGAACCCTCCCAGGCGAAGAAACCCTCACCCAGCAAGAACTCATTGAGGGCGTACTCGGCACCTCAGGTCCAGCAGCACAACGAGTAGCAACCACCCGACGCCGCCGACGAGCAGCGTTCGAATCAGGTGGAGCAGCAGCACTCAACACCCTCGGACAGTAATCATTGACTACACAGTTGATTCTGTGTACAGTAAGTAACGATACTTTCGAGTAGGAACCTGTGCGGGCGCCCCCCGACTCGCACGGCGCATATGGGGTGTACTAATCAACAAACAGCCGCCACGACCCTCCAGCGTGGTGTGGGTAAAAGGAGAGTGCCATAATGTCACAGTTTGACAACTACGACAGCGAAGACCAGATGGAAGAAACCGAAACCCGTAACCCAGTTCGGGCAAGGATGAAGCAACTGGAAAAGGAAGCCGAAGCACTGCGCAAGCAGGTAGCAGAAGCCGAAGCCGCAAAGAGAGAACTGACCTTCGTCAAGGCGGGCATCGACCCAGCCGACCCGAAGTTCAAGTACTTTCTCAAAGGCTACGACGGCGACCTCACCCCAGAAGCCATCAGGGAAGCCGCTGCCGAGGCGCAGTTGATTTCTACACCACCATCACCCGACCAGACGGATGAGGCGAAAGCGTGGAACCGTACCGCAAAAATTGCGGCGGGTTCACAAACCGCCCAGCCGCCAGTTGATTGGGCGAGAAGGTTGCAGGAAGCAACATCGCCACGGGAAGTTGAGCAGATTCTTGACGAGGCACGAGCAGCACTTCAAAATCCGTAACAACTAACAAAGGAAACAATCAACATGGCAGGCGAAACCACAACCTCGTCCCTCTCTGTTGACCAGGTTGCATTTGACCGCCTCGCGTACTTCGCGTTGCGTTCGGAACTCCTGTTCGACCAGGCAGCAGACGTTCAGCCAACCCAGCAGGCAATGCCTGGCTCGGGCGTCACATTCACCATCTTCGCTGACATCGCAGCCGCGACGTCGACCCTCAACGAGGTCACCGACGTCACCCCGACCGCGCTGTCCGACAGCCAGGTGACCGTCACCCTCAACGAGTACGGCAACGCAGTCGTCACCACCGCAAAATTGCGTGGCACCGCGTTCCTCGACGTCGATGCAGCAGCAGCCAACATCATTGGCTACAACGCTGGCGACTCGATGGACCAGGTCGTCCGCGAAGTTCTCGCAGGTGGCACCAACGTCGTGTACGCAACGGGTGGCGCAAGCACCCCGTCCAGCCGCACCACGGTCGCCGCAGAGGACATCATCGCCGCTGACGACGTCCGCAAGGTTGTCGCACAGTTGCGTGCCGCGAACGTCGCCACGTTCGAAGGCTCGTACATGGGCTTCATCCACCCAGACGTGTCGTACGACTTCCGTTCGGCAACCGACGCAGCCGCATGGCGCACGCCAGCGAACTACGTCAACCCAGAGGGCATCTACAACGGCGAAATCGGCAAGTTTGAGTCGGTTCGTTTCATTGAGACGCCACGCGCCAAGGTGTTCACGAACGCTTCGGACGGCTCGGGTTCAACGGGAACGGTGGACGTGTACTGCACGCACATCATGGGACGTCAGGCTCTCGCCAAGGCGTTCTCGGTTCAGGACGGAAACGGCGCAGTGCCGAAGATTGTCCGCGGCAACGTCACCGACTACCTCATGCGCTTGCAGCCTTTGGGCTGGTACTGGCTGGGTGGCTACGGTCGCTTCCGCGAGGCTTCGCTCCGTCGCATCGAATCGTCTTCGAGCATCGGCACGAACTAACTAGACCCAGTCTGGTTGAGAACAGCCCCCTGCTTCGGCGGGGGGCTTTTCTATTTGCTACACTCTTAGCGATGTCAATTTCCAACTACGCCGAAAACGCACTACTTGACACTCTGAGGAACCAGTCGTTTGCTGTCACCACCACCTACGTCAAGTTGCACACTGGCGACCCAGGCGAGGCGGGAACCAGCAATGCTGCGACTGAGACGACTCGTAAGTCGGTGTCGTGGTCGGCTGCTTCGTCGGGTTCGTTGGCTTCTTCTGCGACTCTTGAATGGACCAACGTCGCGGCAACAGAGACGTACTCACATTGGTCGCTTTGGGATAATGCTTCTTCGGGCAACTGTTTGTGGTCTGGCGCTTTGTCTTCTTCCGCTGCTGTTACCGCTGGCGACACGTTCCAAATCACTTCGCTGACGCTTACGCTGGATTAGTGGGGTAGCCCGTCGTGGCGACAAACTTCCCCACCTCTCTTGATGCGCTAACCAATCCGCTTTCTACGGATTCGTTGACGAGTCCTTCTCATGCGGACCAACACGCTGATGCGAACGATGCGATTGAGGCGCTGCAGACAAAGGTTGGGGTGAACGGGTCTACCGTTGCGACTAGTCTTGATTACAAGGTAAATAAGCCGTTGAACTCTGATGTGTTGGCGGCAATCATTCTCATGGATATTGGAGCGTAACGATGGCTGTTGGTGATAGAAGCGAATCCCGTCTTGGTGGTCCAACCCAGTTGGGTACTTCGACGACCACGATTTGCACCGCTGCCACAGGCTATGCGGAGGTTATCAAGCAGATAATTATTTGTAACACGGATACGGTTGACCGTACGGTGACGTTGGCTGTGGGGTCGGCGGCTACTGCGTCGAATCGGATTATGTCGGCGTTGCCGATTGGTGCGAATGATGTGATTGTGTGGGATACGGCGTTGGTGTTGGCTGCTGGTGAGTCGTTGCAGGGTTTGTCTGATACTGCGTCAAAAGTCAATGTGACAGTCGTTGGCTGGGAAAAGCAAACCGCGTAAGGGCTTATCGGTGTGGGACTTTCTTCTGTTTACGGTGTCTTGGGACTCAAGAATTATGAGCGCAAAATGATTACAAAAGTTGCAGCATTTACATCATCTGGCACTTGGACGGTTCCAACTGGGGCTACTTACGCAATCGCACATATAACTGGTGGCGGTGGCGGAACGGGGACGAACACCAGCACGGGAGGCGCTGGCGGTAACTCATCAGTTGCATTTTCTTCTGGGACCGTTACGGCAACAGGTGGAACATTCAATAATCGAAATTCCAGTATTGACACTTCTCTCAGCCAGTCGGCTGGAACGGCTAACAGCGGTAATGGTGGGGCGACATTTGGTAACACCAGTTCTGCAAGCCCGATGTTGTGGCATAGGGGTCAAAATGGTGCTGAAGTTGTTGCGGGGGCGGATGTTACTGCGGGCGGTTCAATCACTGTGACTGTTGGTGGCGGCGGTACTGCTGGGACAAATGGAACTACTGGTGGTTCTGGTTATGTTTGGATTGAGTACCAGGTTCCTGCATGACGATTTCTGCTACTTCTCAGGGGTTGAAGCCCGGTGTTGTTACTTCGTCGAATCGTCCAGCGAACCCGTTTGACGGGATGATGATTTACGAGACGGATACGAACCTTGTGCGTATTTGGAATGGTACGGCGTGGAAGACATTGGCGTACTCGGATTATACGAGCGGCTCGGTTATTCAGGTCGCGAGCGCAACCAAGACGGACACATTTGCTTCAACGACTGGAGCAACATGGGCTGACATAACAGGTTTGAGTGTAAACATAACCCCAACATCAACATCAAGCAAGGTGTTGGTACTTGTTGATGTGAAAGGTTCTGGTTCTGTTGGTTCAACGACAATTCGCACTCGATTGGTTCGTGGAAGCACCGCAATTTATGTTGGGGATGCGGCATCTAACAGACCACAGGGGTTGGGTCAATTTTATATTGACGGTTCGAATCAGTATTATATTGCTCAACTTGGTGGTGTGTTTTTGGATTCACCTGCGTCAACATCACAGTTGACATACAAGGTTCAGGTTGGCGCGGACAGCACCGCTGTAACCGTATATGTCAACAGGACACAAAACGATAGAAACGAAACAGGTGTTGATAGTCGTGTTGCGTCGTCTATCACGGTTATGGAGATTGCTGGATAATGCCTCTTTCGTCTGTTGTTGGTGCCCAGTCGATTGTCAAGCCTGGGGTGTGTACGTCTTCGACTCGTCCTGCGTCACCGTACGACGGGCAGATGATTTACGAAACAGATACCGATAAGACCCTTGTGTATCACTCATCGGCTTGGTATGCGCCGTGGAATGTTGCATGGGGGAAAGTTGCAGAAACCAGCAGCACAGCAACAACCGCGTTCACTGGTGGAACGGCATTAGAGGTTTTGTCGGTATCTGCAACAATCGTTACTGGTCGGCTTTATAAAATTTCTGGCAAAATCGGTGTTCAGCCCAGCGGCTCCACCACTCCCAACGCACTTTATTTTACTGGTGCTTCATTGACAAAACTGTTGTGGTATCAGACTAGCGCTATCGGGACAAACCTCAACGCAGTTGTTAGTGGGTTTGACCTTGCTTCTGCATCAGATTTGGGTGTGACAAGCGGTTCTTCGTCTGTGACATTCAAGTTGTATTGGAAGTCTGGTTCAAGTGGTGGTCTAAGCACCAACCCAGATAATTATGTTGGTGCTAGTTCGTCAGTGCATCGTTTGGTTATTGAAGATATTGGCGCTGCGTAGCGGGTAGTCGATGACTACCTATAACCAGCCAGGGTTCCTGTACAACCAGACAGGCGCAATCTACAACCAGTCCGCCATTGAACGGACAGCCACAGGCTCAGGGACAGGCACATCCTCTACCGCCAATGCGGTCATCAAATTCCGTACCGCCACAGGTTCGGGAACGGGCACCTCAAACAACAGCATCGTTCACGGTGTCCTGCGCACGGGTTACGGCTCGGGTGGTGCCACAGCGGGCGACCAGGGCATTGGCTTGCATATCGCCCCACGCACAGCAACCGCTACAGGCACAGGCACGTCAACTGCTGTCGGGCTGTACATCATCCCACGCACAGCCACCAGCACAGGTACAGGAACCTCCACCGCTACGGGCGCACACACAGCCCCAAGAACAGCAACAGGCACATCCACCAGCGGCTCCACCGCCAACGGTCTACACATCGCACCACGCACCGCCACAGGCTCAGGCATCGGCGGCTCCAGCGCTACATCTCTTGAAGTCATCCCACGAACCGCGACTGGGTCTGGGACTGGCTCATCGTCTATTGTTGTCCTCCATGTTGTACCTCGAACCAGCAGCAGTCAAGGCATTGGCGGGTCATCGACGTCGCGCCTTCTCGTTGCGCTCAGAACGGGAACGAGCGCGGGCACGGGTACGCAGACGGCGGTCGGCGCTCGAATCAACAGGCGCACCTGCACGGGTTCGGGAACAGGGACCGCTACAGCCGACTGGATAAAGTCCCACATCTTCCGAGTCCCCACCACCCGCACCTACCCATTCGCGGAACGTCTCTCCGAAGAAGCACCAGACCGACTGTTCGCCCATACCCCACAAGGCATCCGCGCCAAAAACCTCTACCGTCTCTCCGACGGCACCTACACCACCACAGACCCACGCCGCCCAGAACTCATCACCCGCACCTACTACGGTGGGCATGACATATTCTTGACCGACGAAGAAGTAACCGAACTCACCGCCGCAGGATACGGAGCCAGCATCACCTAATGGCAACCTTCACCCCACCCGCCGACAACTTCGTCGTACCAGCCATCATCCAAGATGTCATGTCCATGCTGCCCATCAGCAAAGAAGAACGCCTCGCCAACAAACTCGGTATCCACATCGAAGCGTCAGGCAGAGGAAGAAACATCTTCCTGCTCACCAACGGCACCTACACCGAACGCCAACCCTCCGACTACACCCTCATCTCCAAGGTTTACTATGGTGGGCACAGCACAGAAGTGGACGCAGCCGAGGTCGCATCGTTGACCGCCGCTGGATACGGAGCATACATATCGTGAAGCACAGAGAAACCCACCCCAACCTAGATGTTGACGGCTGCTTCGGTTGCAGGGTCGCAGGTGTCCGAATGGGTACCAACTCGACGACGTCGCGGGGCGCTAAGGTGTCAGAAATCAAGCAAACAGAACGAAACTGGAACAAGGACATGCCCGCCTATAAGCGGCTCCGTGCAAACGGATTACAGCCGAAAAAGATAGATGGTGCAGCCGAGGTTGAGAAGAAAGCGCAGGAATCATGGCAGGTAGAAACGGGGATACTGCCAAACATTTAGCGTTCATCGGACCAGACCTACCCCATGTTGGGTACGGACGAATGTTCGTCTCACTCAAAGACACCCTCGCCACCAAAGTCACCCTCAACGACTATGCCGAGCATGTGGTGTATGCGATGCAACCAGACATGGTCAAAGGCTGGTATCACGGGCAGAAAGCCACCATCCTCACCATGTGGGAATCAGACAAACTCCCACCCAAATTCTTTGAGTACCTCCCGCAATTCCAAACCGTCATCGTCCCATGCCTCCACAACTTTGACCTGTTCTCTAAATACCATGACAACGTCCACGTCATACCCCTCGGCGTAGACCGCAACATCTGGTACCCAAACCCACAACCCAAAACCGACCGCTTCAGGATTCTGTGCGGCGGGTCCGAATGGCATCGCAAAGGACTCGACGTGGTACTAGAAGTCTTCAACATGTTAGGTATGCCTAACACTGAACTGCACATCAAGATAGTTCCGCCGTATAGGTCTGCTCCAGAACGCATCGACTACCCGAACGTGGTGGTGCATCGGGACTGGATGACCGTAGAAGAAGAAGCCGCCCTCATGCAATCTATGGATTGCTTTGTGTCTGTTTCCCGTGGCGAAGGCTTCGGACTCATGCCGCTCCAAGCCATGTCCGCAGGCATACCCACCATCCTCACCGACGCCCACGGTCACCGAGAATTCTCAGACCTCGCTACCCACCGCATCTCCACCACCCCACAAAAAGCAACCATCGGAAAATGGTCCGACATCGGCAACTGGGAAGAACCCAACCGAGACGAACTAGCCGAAGCCCTCTGGGACATGTACAACAACCGTGACCGCTACACCCAGCAAGCAATCGACACTGCCCCAGAAACCGCTGCGTTCAACTGGGAAACCTCAGCCAACCAACTCCTCCAAATCGTCAAACCCACCAGCAACACCGTCAACTCCAACTGGGTGCGGGCGGGAGACGTCACCACTGCCGTCAGGGTCAACCGCCGCATCAGAGCCGATATTGGTGCCCACCACATAGACCTTTCCCCTGGGCAGACCTATCATGTAGTGTTGAATGTTAGAGATGTTCTGAAAGAATCAGGGTATCTGCTGGAGGACCAGTGAAGAAGCCAACTAAAGCACAGAAGAAAATCACCAAGGTGATGCGCGAGTACAAGGGTGGGACGCTGCATTCTGGCAAGGGTGGTCCTGTCGTCAAGTCCCGTAAGCAGGCTGTCGCTATCGCGCTGTCTAGTGCTGGAAAGTCAAAGAAGAAGCGTGGCAAGTAAAAAGGCTTTCTGGGATAAAAAGAATCCCAACAAGAAGTCAACTCCGTTGACCCCGTCGCAGAAGTCTGCGGCAAAGGCACGAGCAAAGAAGGCTGGGCGTCCCTACCCAAACCTCGTCGACAACGCATGGGCGAAACGCAATGGCTAAGTATCAGGGCAAGAACGTCTCGCTGAACAGTCCGCGCCCCATCAGGAAGGGTGAGCCAGGGTACGGTCGCAAGAAGTCTGTGGTGTATGTATCGGCTGGCGAGCAGGTGAAGCGTGTGATGTTTGGCGACCCGAACATGACCATCAAAAAGGAGCAGCCTGGTCGCCGCAAGAATTTCCGTGCCCGCCACAACTGCGATAATCCAGGTCCTAAGACAAAGGCGCGTTACTGGTCTTGTAAGGCGTGGTAAACTCCCCTACACTGAACTAAGAGTCAAGGAGTATTTATGCCGATGGTCGGAAAAAAGGAATTCCCTTACACGAAGGCTGGCATGGCTGCCGCTAAGAAGGAAGCCAAGAAGTCTGGCAAGCCAATGAAGAAGGCTAAAAAGAAGAAGTGACCACAGCCGCAACCGTCATTGACAGGACGTTGCGCCAACTGCTCTCAGGAACGGTAGAGGCTCGCAACAAACTGGCTTCTAGTGTCGACTCGTCCACGACGAGCGTAACTGTGTCATACAACCTGGAAGGGTTGCGTCCAGGACAGGTATGCGAAATCGACTCAGAAGTCATGTACATCTGGGAAACCGACCCGAATACCAAGACCTTGACGGTTCAGCGCGGATTCAACGGAACAACCGCAGCAAGCCATAGCGCCAACGCAATCGTCACCGTCTCCCCACGCTTCCCCCGCGCACAGATTCTTGAAGCAATCAACGACGAACTCGCAGACCTCTCATCCCCAATGCACGGACTGTTCAAGGTCACGAGCATGAACCTTGATTACAACGGCTCCGACAGCATGATTGACCTGACGGGCGTGACCAGCATCATTGACGTCCTTCAGGTTTCTGTGCGTTACATGACCGATGATTACCCTGTCGCCCGCAAGGTTCGCCTTGTCCGCGACGTACCAACCGACGACTTCCCATCAGGGTTCGCTCTCCGTTTTGACCAGGGTGTGTTCCCAGGGCGTCTCCGCATCGTCTACAAGGCACCATACAGCAGCGCTTCTACCGAAGCCACCGACATCAACAGCACTTGCGGTGTCCAGGATTCGGTCACGGATATTGTGACGTTGGGTGCGCAGATTCGTTTGATGTCGCCACGAGAAATCAAGCGCAACTTCACCGAATCCCAGGGCGATACTCGTCGCGCTGATGAGGTTCCCGCTGGTTCTGTCGCTGGGTCTGTTTCGAATCTTCTTCGTTTGCGCCGCGACCGCATCCAGGCTGAAGCCGCACGACTCGCAAGGGCATACCCCACCTTCCTCAACAAGGACTAAACAGTGGCTGACACCCTGTACAGGTTCACGGATGCTTTCAAGCCTGCACCAAAATTCTTCTCGGGTGGCACCACAACCCAACTCGTCCCAGACGTTTTCCCTATCGCCATCAACGGACGCCCTTACCTCGTTGACCAGAAGGCTGGAACATTCGCTAGAGGATTCGAGCCGCGCGTCCGTGACTCTGTTGACCAGTCCACCGCCCCTGGTGAAGCCGCTATCAACCCGCAAGGTTTGTGGCGTCGAGGCGAAGTGTCATGGCATTACGGTGCAGGACAAAAGTATGCGGACACCGCAGAAGCACAAGATTTCCGTTTTTATTCCAGTAAAGGTGTAAATCCTTGGACTAAGGGACAGTTGACGCTGCTCCCAAAAACGAAGGTGTCTCTTGCTAGTGCTGCGACCACCGCCCATGTCGTAGTGCAGGACGGGCGTGTCTACGCCTCGTTGAATGGTGACGTCAAATACACGACCGACCCGTACGCCTCATCCCCAACCTGGTCCGATGCGACAGGGGAACCAGGCGGAACCTGTGCAGCGATGGCAACCGACGGCTCGCGCATCTACCTCGCGTTCCCCGCCGACGGCGTTCGAGTCATTGACCCAGCCACCTCGGTTTCAGTTATTTCAGGTAGCAAATTCGTCAACTCAACTGACAGTTACTACATGCTCGGTTTCGCCAAGAACTACATGTTCGGCGCATACGACCGCATCCTGCACACCATCGCCGCAGGCGGCTCAAAGAGCGCAATCATCACCCCCGACGACCAGCAGTTCCGATGGATTGGTGTAGCCACAGGACAGAACGCCGTCTATGCCGCAGGGTACGCAGGCAAAAAGTCCCTCATCTACAAAATCACCATCAAAGCAGACGGCACCCTTGACGCAGGCGTCGTCGCACTCGAACTCCCCACAGGCGAAGTCGTATCCGCCATTTCTGGCTACCTCGGATTCGTTCTCATCGGCACCGACAAAGGTGTACGTTTCGCATCCACCGACAGCAACAGCAACCTCGTCGCAGGACAAATCATCCCCACCTCCAGTGCAGTAACTAAGTTCACCAGCGAAGGTCGTTTCAGTTATTTCACTTGGACGAACTACGACGGCGTATCAGGCGGACTCGGTCGACTTGACCTCAGCACATTCATCGCCACCAACACCCCCGCCCACGCCACCGACCTCATGTACGACTCCACCGCAACAATCAACGGTCTCGTCACATTCAACAACAAACGCTGCTTCTGGGTTAGCGGTGTCGGTATCATCGCAGAAGACTCAGCCAACCTGGTGGAGACAGGCGAAATCGTTACAGGCACATACCGTTGGGGCATCCCAGACCGCAAGTTTGTAGCCAAGTTCGACATCCGCACCACTCCGCTCTACGGAACAATCACCCCGTACATCTCTAGCGACTCAGGCGACTATGCCTCGCTCACCGCACACGATAAACCGCTCACCACAGAAGCAGTATCAACGGGTCCGCAAGCCAAGTTCATTGAAGCAAAATTCAAACTGGAATTGGCGAGAGCATCCGCCACTGAAGGACCGACCATGACCCGTTGGATGGCACGAGCCTACGCCTCGCCCGCCCGAAGCCAAGTGTTCCGAGTCCCCATTCTCATGCACCACCGCATCAGGGTCCGCGACTCCGAATACTATTTCGATGTCGAGAAAGAACTACAAGACTTACGGGACCTGGTCAACAACCCGCGCGTGGTAAACTACCAAGAAAATACTGAAGTATTCTCGGTAGTAGTAGAGGACCTCGAATTCCAGATAATTGACGGGTTCCAATCCAACTGGGATTTAGAGGGAACCTGTACTGTTACAATGCGTTCGGTAACGGATTAGGAGTTTAGATGGCATACGCAACACGACGGTCATACGCTGGCGCAGCACCCGCATGCACCCTGACCAACGCCATCAACTCATCCGACACTTCTGCCCTTCTCACGGGTGATGTCACCAACTGGAACAACACCACCAACGGACCGTTCTACATGGTCATCGACCCAGGTCTTAGCACCGAAGAAAAGGTGCTGGTATCCACCCGTTCTGGTTCATCGCTTTCCTCCATCACCCGTGGTGTAGACGGAACCACCAATTCATCGCACTCGGCTGGCGCAACCTGCTACCCAGTGTTCACTGCTGTTGACGCAGACCAAGCGAACAAGGTTGCATCTACGCTGACGACCAAGGGCGACTTGCTCGCTACCGATGGCACCGTTCTCAACCGTCTTGCTGTCGGAACCAACGACTACGTTCTCAAGGCTGACTCGTCGGCAACAAACGGTGTCGCATGGGGTCAGGTTGCTGCTGCTGGTATCGCGACTGATGCTGTCATCACTGCAAAGATTCAGGATTCTGCTGTTACCGCAGCCAAGATTGCCGACAATGCGGTGACGCAGGCGAAGTTGGCTGACCGTGCCGTTGGCTCGGCAGAACTCGACAACCTCACCCTCAACGCCCAGACGGGTACGACTTACACGCTGGTGTTGACTGACGCAAACAAGTTCATCACCCTCTCCAATGCCTCTGCTATCACCTTGACGGTCCCACCGAACTCGTCTGTCGCGTTTGAAACGGGCGACCAGGTGAACCTTATGCAGTTGGGTGCTGGGCAGGTGACGATTACGGCTGGTTCTGGTGTGACGATTCGTTCTGCTGGGTCGAAGTTGAAGACGAACGCTCAGTATGCGGTGGCTACGTTGGTGAAGATTGACACCGACATTTGGGTGGCTGTTGGCAATTTGGCGGCGTAACCGTGCAGGTTCTTGCTGTCGTTGGTGCTGGGGTCAACGCTCCCACAGAGTTTGAATATCTTGTTGTAGCGGGCGGTGGCGGTGGCGGTTACAGCCGTTCGGGTGGTGGCGGTGCGGGCGGTTATCGCTGTTCGGTGGTTGGGGAAACTTCTGGTGGTGGTGCCTCTGCTGAATCCAAGTTGAGTGTTACGGCGGGTTCGTCGTACACGGTGACGGTTGGTGGTGGTTCTGCTTTGGGTTCAAGTGGTAACGACTCTGTTTTGGGGAGTATCACTTCGACTGGTGGCGGTAACGGTGGTTCGGAGAACAGTGATGCTTCTCTCGCGAATGGTGGTTCGGGTGGTTCTGGTGGTGGTTCTGCTACGAGCGCGTTCGGTGTTGCTGGTTCGGGTGGTGCAGGAACAACGGGTCAGGGTTATGCGGGCGGTTCTAGCGGTGGCGGTAAGGGTGGTGGTGGTGCTGCTGGGACTACGACGACTGGTGCTGCTGGTGCTGGTCGCGCATCGTCGATTACTGGGACATCTGTTACCCGTGCGACGGGTGGTGTCGGTTACGGTTCGGGTGGTGGCGGGTCTGCTGGTGGCGCGAACACAGGTGACGGTGGTAACGGTAACGACCCGAACAGTTGGGGTGGCACGGGCGGCTCAGGTATCGTCATCCTGCGCTACCCAGACAGCCAGGAAGACCTCACTACGGTTGGCGCTGGACTCACCTACACCAAGACCACTTCGGGTGGCTACAAGATTTACTCGTTCACCGCTGGAACTGGTAGCATTACCGTCTGACTATGGCTCACTACGCTTTCCTTGACAGCAACAACGTCGTCACGCAGGTGATTGTGGGACGCAACGAAGACGAAGTAGTGGACGGCATCTCCGATTGGGAAGCCCACTACGAGCAGGTGTACGGACAGAAGTGTGTTCGCACCTCCTACAACAACAACATCCGCAAACAGTACGCGGGAATCGGATTCACTTACGATTCTGTTGCTGATGTGTTTGTCGCACCAAAGCCATTCCCGTCATGGACGTTGGATGCGAACCATGATTGGCAGGCACCGACACCTAAACCAGAGGGGTCCTATGTTTGGGATGAGGAAACTCTGGCGTGGGTCGAAGTAGCCGCTGGCTAGTTTTTCTTCCCGTCGCCTTCATCGCATTACTGCCACAACAGGCGAACGCTGAACCAGAACCAGGACTCAACGCAGTCGGCTATCTGATTGACCAGATACCACCAGAACGCTCAGACGACACCTACCCAACTTGCGGGTCCGAGGTAGAGAACAACATCAACCGCAACTTCAACGGCGAACCATTCCAAGACTGCGGCTACGACTTCTTCATGGTCCACTACACAGGATTCATTGACATCCCTGAGCATGACACGATTCAGTTCATGGTCGCCGCAGACGACGGCGGAACCGTGGACATCGGTGGCTACGAGTTCGGCACCTGGAACATCAAAGGCTGCTCATGGTCTGCTATCGCCACACTTGAACTAGACCCAGGACCCAACCCTCTTGACGGCTGGTTCTTCGAGGCGGGCGGCGGAACGTGCTATATGCTCGCATGGAACATTGACGACATCGGTTGGGAGATAGTCCCCGAATGGGCATATACAACAGCATCCACCCCACCGACGACGACCTCTACTTCTACTGTCCTAGAAACGACTGTCCCTGCCACGACCACTACTTCTACGACAGTTCAGGAAACTACGACTTCGACGACCGAAGCGCCCAGTACATCGACAACAGAAATACCAACGTCAACCACTTCATCGCTTCCTCCTTCCACCACAACTAGCGTTGATACGACGCCACCTGCCACGTTAGCCACACCAGCGTGGGTACCTCCACCAACATCAGCCACGACTGCACCCGCCACGACCGTTCCTGAAGTATCCACAACGGCAGAACCACCACCCCCAACAACGCTGCCAGAAATTCCAACCACATCACTTGCTCCCCCCTCCACGGTACGGACAACCACCACCCTAGCGGCTGCCACCACAATGGCACCAGTCGCGTCCACAGCCCCTCCCGTGAGCGCAACCCCCGAAACCGTACCTGACACCCCCGAGAACGTCCTAGAGGCTCCTATCGCGTCCCCCGAGCAGGTCGCCAAGGCGGTCGATGCCATCCTTGAGACCCCGCCCAGCCCTGACCAAGCCGCCTATCTAGCCACAAACGCACAAGTGCTTGCTGTAGTTAGCACCACCCAAGCCGAAGAAATCTTTGAGGCGCTGGACGTCACCGAACTTGACGACACCCAAGTCGCCGCCCTCATCGAAGCCGTCCAAGATGCACCCCAAGAAATCCGTGAAACCTTCGAGGAAAACGTAGACATTTTCAAGACGGGTCTAGACACCTATGTCCCCGTCGGCTCCAACATCCCTGTCGGTGCGCGCCGTACCTTGGTCGCTATCGGAGCCGTTCTGACCATGCTCCCCCCACCTACTAGAATACGACCTTGATGAAGAAAGTACTTACCTACCTTGTCGATAACGCATGGACCTGGGCGGGTACGGGCATGGTCCTCATCACCCTCTCGGGTCCTACCTTACGGCAGGCAACCCTGATTACAGGGTTCACTATTCTGCTACATTCGGTAATCACTCTCGCACAGAAAGACTCTGACTAATGGAAAAGTTGAAGAACATCATCTTCCGCATCTTCGCCCTGTTCGGCTCCTCGGCTCTCGCCGCAGTCGCAGGTGGCGCAATCATCGGAGTCGAACTCTGGAAGTCAGCCGCCCTCGCAGGCGTCATGGCATGCGCCCAGGTCATCGAGAAGTTGCTCCGCTACAGCGTGGATGGCACTCTCACCAAGGAAGAAATTGAAGCAGCGTTCTCTGGTGCTGGCGCACCGAAGAAGAAGGATGAGGCGACCGCATAATGGCGAAGGTGGACATCGCCAAACTTCCCATCATCAAGGTGAAGTTGTGTTCCCACCTCAAGAATGTGGAGCCAGGTGAACTTGACCCAAGTCTTCTTCGCAAGATTGAAGGCAAGGGTCAGTTGCATCATTGTGCGGCTGACGCATATGAGGCGATGGACGCTGCCGCTAACGCAGAAGGAATTGACCTCAGCCCGACTAGCCCAGCGGACACATATCGCTCACTTGCGGTTCAGGAGTACGGGTTCTTCCAGCGATACACCGACAACCCGAAGCCAGCCTTGATGAAGCAGAAGCCACGCATCTATAAAGGCAAGGCGTGGTATCTGAAGAAGGGGATGGCGCAACTTGCGGTCCCTGGTACGAGCCAGCACAACTACGGCATCGCAATCGACATCGCCAACGCTTCGGGTGCACGACTTGAATGGCTTGCCAAGAACGCGACCTCGTTCGGTTTCTCATGGGAAGTACTCCCATCGGAGCCGTGGCATCTGCGTTACGTTGCAGGCGATGATGTGCCTGAACGTGTGAAGGCG
>Ga0181363_1000218_pt1 | contig 17118 bp, 28 predicted proteins | sample Fa13NDMLBSN_FD_130109 | JGI IMG/M metagenome (GOLD analysis project Ga0181363, IMG submission 130109) | Freshwater viral communities from Lake Michigan, USA - Fa13.ND.MLB.S.N | ecosystem: Environmental > Aquatic > Freshwater > Lake | place: USA: Michigan | collected 2013-09-23
AGGAGACCCTCCGCAAATTCCAAAAATTCACATGCGACATCCAGCGCGATTTTGGTGCCATCCGTACCCTATCTGCGTGGATCCGCGAGACGTGCAGAGCGCCGTCGACGGCTACGTCGAGTCGGTTGAGAGCGGGCGCACCGTTGCCGGGCGTTGGATATACGCCGCCATGCGCCGCTGGCGTTTGGATATGCAGCGCACCGACATCGTGATGCGCTGGGACGAGGTCGGCCAGATCGCCGAGCACTTCAGCCGGCTAACGCTCGTCGGCGATGACTCGGGCAGGACGTTCGAGCTGCACCCGTGGCAACTTTGGGTGATCGCCAATCTGTGGGGCTGGCGCTACGTCGAGGACGGTCGGCGGCGCACGAAGCTCGCGATCCTGCAAGTCGCGCGCGGCAACGGCAAGACCACCTTGGCGGCGGGCCTCGCGCTGTGGGATCTGCTGCTCGGCGACGGTCGGCGCGTGCACGTCGTGGCCAACAACGAGGAGCAGGCCGCGATCTGCCTCGACACCGCCCGCACGATGATCCGCCGGCAGGCGCGGCCCGACGTGACGGTGCTCTGGGATCGCATCGAGCGCAAGACTGAGGACTGCCTGATGACCGGCCTGCCGGCGCTGGAGCGCGCCCTCGACGGCTTGAACCCGTCGTTTTGGATCGCCGACGAGGCCGCAGAGTTCAAGGGCAGGTTCCTCACCAAACTCCTCACGACCGGCAGCAAGCGCAAGGAATCGCTCGGGCTGATCATCACGACGCCAGGTGCGAACCCCGAGAACATCTACGGCGAGATGGTGGCGAACGCCGAGAGCATCCTGCGGAACGAGATCGAGGACGATTCGGTGTTTGCAGCGCTGTACGGAATCGACCCCGCCGACACGCCAGACGATGAGGCCGCGTGGCCGAAGGCCAATCCCGCAATGCAGCACGGTCAGCCCGACCGCGTGAGCCTGCGCCGTTCGTGGAACACGATGAAACGCAGCCCGCTCGGGCGCTCGGAGTTCCTGCGCTACCACTGCGCGCGCACGGACGAGAACACCGGCGGATGGCTCGATATGCAGCTGTGGCCGGGCAACGAGACGCCAGACCTCGACCAGCTGCGCGGGAAGCCGGCGTGGATCGGCCTCGACCTGTCGAAGTCGCTCGACATGACGGCGCTGATGCTTGCCATCCCGCTGGAGGATGGCCGCGTGGCGCTCAAGGGCCACTACTGGTGGCCGGCGGCAGAGGTGGCACAGCGAGAGCTTGACTACCGAATGCCCGTGCGGACGTGGGCCGCCGAGCGCCGCATCACCCTGACGCCAGGCCGTGAGATCGACTACGAGTCGGTGCGCGCCACGCTCAACCGCCTGCGCGACGAGTACGACCTGCGCGCCGTCGGCTACGACTCATGGGGCAGCAAGTACCTCGTCGAGGTCTGCGAGGCCGACGGCATCCCAATGACGGCCTACCGCATGGGCATCGGGACTTTCGGCCCCGGCTGTCAGCTTTTCCAAAACCTCTGGGCGGGCGGAAAACTCGTCATCGGCGACGATCCAATCATGCGGCGAGCCTGCTCCGAGGCCATGGCGCAGCAGGATCGCAACGGCAACATCCGCCCGGTGAAGAGCCGCAAGAACTGCATAATCGATCCGCTCGTCTCCGCAGTCATTGCCATCCATTGCTGGGGCGGCAAGCGCGCGTCCTGCTACGAATCCGAATGACACAATTTCGCAGATTTTGCATTTAGAAGCAGACGGAATCGCGGCAGATCGCAACAGTTCGCGCGTGATCCGACAGATGTTCCAGCGCCTGTTTCTTGGCCCGTTCGTCGGCCCGTGGTCGAGCACCATCCTCGACCAAGGCGGTGGCACGATCCCGTTTGTCGGCCCGACCAACGCGCTGCGCTACACGCCCGTCTACCGCGCCGTGACGCTGATTGCCAACGACGTGGCGCGCATCGAGGTCGAGGTGTCGAACGGCGGAGCGGATTCGCTGCTCCGCTCGCCGAGCCCGTACATGAGCGCGTTCGAGCTGCGCCGCGCGATGACGATGCAGGTGCTGCTGTACGGCAACGCTTTCGCGGCCATCAACCGCACGCGCGGCGGGGAACTGCTGGAACTGATCCTGCTCGAAGCGGACAGCGTGTCGCTCGATCTCACCGGCCCGCGCCCGGTGTACCGCACGCGCGCGTACGGCGATCTCGCGCCCGAGCAGGTGTTCCATCTCAAGGCGCCGAGCACCACGGGCCTCTGGGGCGAGTCGCCCGTCAACCTCTGCCGCACGTCGCTCCAGCTGATGGCGGCGCAGGAGGACATGGCTCTCAAGGCCTACTCGAACGCCGGCAACCCGAAGATTGCGCTGGTGCACCCGGGCCCGCTGTCGCTCGAAGCGCGCCAGCGCATCATGGCCGACTACGAGGCGAAGCACGCTGGCACGTCGAACACCGGCAAGCCGTTGGTGCTCGCCGAGGGAATGCGCATCGAGCGCATCAGCTCGACGCTCGATGATGCTGGCCTGCAAGCCGCGCGGCAGTACAGCGTCGGCGACGTGTCGCGCATCTACGGCGTGCCCTCGTCGTACCTTTCCGAGAACGTCGGCCCGTCGTACGGCACCCTCGAGTGGCTGTCCCGTATGTACGTCGATGCGTGCCTGACGCAGTGGCTTACCTGCTGGCGCGCCGAGATCATCACAAAGCTCGCGACGCCGTTCGATTCGGTCGTGTTTGACACCGATGACCTCGTCCGTCCTGGCATGGCCGAGACGATGGCGGCGCTCCGAACCGCCGTCGAGGCCGGCTTTATGACGCGCAACGAGGCCCGCGAGGAGCTGGACATGGCACCGCTGCCCGGCCTCGATGAGCCGATCATCGCGCTCAACATGGGCACCGGCGGCGGGCAGACCAACATCGGCGATGACACCAGCGAGAACGCGGGGAGCCCCAATGATTTCTAGGCGCGACATCACCGCAACCGAGCAGAGCATCGACGGCCGCACCGTCGCCGGATACGCCGCGGTCTACGGGCAGGACAGCCGAGAGATCGTTGAGAACGGGCGCAAGTTTGTCGAGCGCATCGCGCCGGGCGCGTTCAACGACACGCTGTCGAGCGGCGCCGACGTGAAGCTCTACTACAACCACGATGTCTCGATGCCCCTCGCGCGCACGCGCTCGGGCACGCTCAAGCTGAAGTCAGACCGCAACGGCCTCGCGTTCAGCGCGACGTTGCCCGAGACTACGCTCGGCAACGACGTGCGCACGCTCTTGGAGCGCGGCGATCTGACCGGCGAGATGTCGTTCGGCTTCTACGTTGTCGAGGACAGCTGGAGCAAGGATCGCTCACAGCGCCTCGTCAAGAAGGCGCAGCTGGTCGAGGTCAGCCTCGTCCAAGATGCCGCATACCCCCAGACCAGTTCGAGCCTGCGGAGCGTCTCCGCGGCCTACATCGACGCCGCGAATCTGCGGCTCGCACTCCATTTCCGAAGGATGGCAGATCATGTCCGCTGACCAGAACGAGCTCAACGAGCTCCAGAACATCACGCACCAGTACCGCAAGTCCCTCGCGGCGTACGAGGCCCGCACCGGCCTCGCGCCCCAGTCCGTCGACAACCGTGGCTCCGGCGAGGAAAAGCAGGTCTTCGCCCGCATGGATGCGGATCTCACCGCCATCGAGATGCGCGCTCAGCTCAAGGCCACCGAGGCGCGCCTCGCGAAGCTTGAGGCCGAGCCGACCCTCGCGTCGCGCGCGCCGCAGGTGAACGTCGGCAAGTCGAACCAGCACGACTCGCCCGAGTACCTCCAGCGGTATATGCAGGCGATCCTCTCGGGCAACCCCGCCGAGCTGCGCGCCATCGCCACTGGTGACACCGGCGCGGCAGTTCCGACCGACATGGAGCGCCGCATCATCGAGAAGATGCAGCAGGCCAACGTCCTGCGACAGATCGCCGTGGTGCGCACCATCGACAGCAAGCGCACCATCAGCGTCGATGGCGATCTCCCGACCACCGCGAAGGTGGCCGAGGCCGGCCCGATCAGCGCGGACGCCGCGTTCACGATGGGCACGCAGATCTCGGTCGCCCCGATCAAGTACGTCTGCCGCGTCGATGTCTCCAACGAGTTCCTTGAGGACGCCATCGGCAACGCGGGCATCGGCAGCGGGATGCAGTACCTCGCTGACAAGGCGGGCCTGAGCATCGGCCTCAAGCTTGAGCAGGAGTACACCGTCGGCGACGGCACTGGCGATCCGCAGGGCATCTGCTCGGGCCCGGTCGGAACGTCCGGCACCGCGATGTACGCGATCAGCGCCCTGTCGCAGGTGGAAAACCTCGGAACCGGCGCGGCGATCACCACGTTGACCGCCGACAACATCATCAACACCGTGCACCTTGTTCCGCCGCAGTACCGCGGATCGGCTCGGTTCCGCTGGTTCTTCCACGACACCTTCCTCAAGACCGCCCGCAAGCTCAAGAACGGCGGCGTCACCACCACCAGCGGCGCGTACGCGACCGACTACATCTGGACGCCCGGCACGACCGGCAACACGCTCAACGGCGGCGCTCCGGCGCTTCTGTACGGCGTGCCGTACTCCATCGGCGCGTACGTCCCGACCACCAGCGCTGCGGAAGGCACCTGCTACGCGGTCATCGGTGACTTCAACTACTTCGAGATCTTCGACCGCACCGGCATCACCTCGATGATCGACCCGTACAGCGGCGCGGCGAACGGTCAGACCCGGATGTACTTCTACGTCCGCACCGACAGCCACCTGATGAACGCCAGCGCGTTCGCCGCCATCACCAGCTGATCTCTTTCTTGTCTCCGGTGGCCCGGGGGGGGAACCCCCCGGCGCCGCTTTCCATGTCGGTACCACTCTCAACCATCAAGTCGGCGCTCAAGATCGACTACGCGGACGATGATTCCGATCTCATCCGCCTGCGCGAGGCGGCGATGTCGTTGGTCGAGCGCAAGACGGAGCTGACGCTGACGCCGCAGGCGAAGACGCTTTACCTCGCGTCATTCGCCAACACCCTGCTGCCGGCGTATCCGTTCAACTCGCTGACGAGCGTCACCTACTACGACTCGTCCAACACGCTTACCACGATGCCGTCGGGCGACTACTGGATCGACCGCACCGACGGCCCGATGGTGCGCATTCGGTTCCTCGAAGCGCCCGCCATCTACGAGGGCACGGCGATCTCGGTGAACTACAACGCCGGCTACAGCGCAGTGCCGAACGAGATCGTGCACGTCGTGATCGCGCTGGTCGGCGCGTGGTACAACAACCCAGAGGCGTTCCAGCCGATCTCGCTCACCACGGTGCCGATGTCGGTGCAGTACATCCTCGACTCGGTGTCCACCGGGAGCAGGCTGCGATGATCTCCGGTGGCGTACTCCGCTGGACGGCGACGCGGCAGACGCCGAGCAGCACGCTCGACGCGCTCGGAATGCGCACCGCCACCTGGACGGACGCGGGCACGTTCCGCTGCGACCTGCGCGAGGATTCCGCCGTCGAGCAGACCTACGGCGATGGAGTCGCCGTCGTGCGCAGCGTCGAGCTCCGAGCGCGCTGGCAGGCCGTGCAGCAGGCAGGGCTTACAGAGGTCGACCGCGTCACCGTGCGCGGGCGCACCCTCAAGATCCAGACCATCCGCAACCTCGATGAGGCCGACCGCGTCGCCGTCATCCAGTGCGTGGAGGTGAACTGATGGCCACCATCGAGAGCGCCGTCCGCGCGATGCTGACCACGGGCACGACGCTCTCGGCGTCGCCGTACAGCATCCCCGACAGCCGCATCACGCACGGATTCCGATTGCAGGACACCGTGCTGCCGGCGATCACCTTCGAGTGCGGCGAGGATGAGCGCCTTAGCATCGGTGCGAGCCCGCTGCGGCAGGTGCAGGTGGAGCTGCGCGTCATCGCCGATACCACGCAGGGCGCGCTCGACATCCTGCCGGGCATCATCACGCGGGCGATTCCGGGCACATACGACGATTTCGTCTTTGACTGCGTGACCGTACTAGGCCACACGGTCGACGGCGCGACCGTCGCCGACGGCGACGAGAATCAGCCCGCCGAGCTCGTCTGCAACATCGAAATCATCTACACGGAGTAGCGCATGGCCATTTCCTCGACGCTTTCAAGCTTCCAGTTCAACAGTACCGCCATCGGAGCAGTCGGAACGGCAACGGTCAGCCTCAGCCGTCCCGCCCTCGACGTGACGGGCATCGGCGTCACCGACAGCTCGTTTGTGACCGGCTTGCAGTCGGCCACCGCGACGCTGGATATCTTCTACGACCAGACCGACGCGACGCACTACGCGCTTGAGACGAACATCAACACTGCGGCGGCAGCGGTGGCTTGCATCCTCACGATGGCGAGCGGTCAGACCTACACCGGCAATGCATTCGTGACCTCCTTCGAGGTCACCGCGCAGGTCGGCAGCGCCGTCCGCGCGAGCGTGACGCTCCAATTCACCGGCGGAATCATCATTTCGGAGCCTGATTGAGCAGCATCCGCGACATCTTCGCTTGCACGCCAAAGCGCATCACCTTCAAGGGCGTCGATGCAGAACTGCGCCGCCCGTCTGCGCTCGACCTGCTCGAAGCGTTGCAGGTCGGCAAGGACACGCCGCAACACCTGTACGCGTGGTTCGTCTACAACCACCTCCAGCAGGACGGGCAGCGCGTGTTTGGCTCCGTCGCCGAGGTGCTCGCGAGCTACGCGCCGTACGTCGCGGAACTGGGCCGCGAGATCGAGCTCCTCTACGAGGAAGGCCGGGACTGACCAAGGCGCAGCGCGTCGTGCTCCGCTGCGCCTTGCAACACCTGAGCACGGATCTAGACCGCATCCCCGCTGGAGTCATCAATGCGTCGCTTGAAATACCCGACTGGCGCAGCATCCAGCGCCAACTTAAGGAGCGCGCCGGGCACCACGACGGCGCGCGGGGCGGGCTACGTCACCGCGACCATCGACCAGAAGAGCGTCAAAGCGCTCACGCTGGCGCTCCAAAGATTCGAGCCCGCCGTCCGTAAGCGGATCGCGAAGGACGCGCTCCGACCGTGGGGCCGCGAGGTGGTCAAGGCCGCGCGTCGGTTCGCTTGGAAGAACGCCGAGCGCACCAAGAAGCAGCTGACCGTCAAGGTCAAGACCTACAAGCGCGCCGTCTGGGCCGCCGTCGGCGTCAAGGCCGAGCGCGTCAAGACGCCGCCCGCCGCGCGGCTGGGTCGCAAGTCTCCGTTCGTCGGCTGGAAGTCGCACTTCATGGAGGTCGGCTGGCACGCCTGGCCGAAGGGCGTCAGCGGCAACGGCGAGCGCGTCAAGGAGATCCAGCGCAACATCCGCATCGACGCGGGCGAGGTCGCGACGCGCAAGATCACCGTATACCGCAACGGCAAGCCGCACGTCCGCACCATCAAGGAGCGGAAGCGCACGCTCTCGGAAGGCGGCAGCGCCGGCGGCGGGCGCGGCTGGCGACGCGGCATCCGTGGCCGCAAGGGCGCGTTCCAATCGCAGTACGCCCGGCACTACCTGTACAAGGCTGGCATGGTCGGACGCAGCGGCATGAGGATGCACATGAACCGCGCAGTCGGGCGCGCCATCCTCGACATCCGGAGGAAGTCGGCATGAGCGCGATACCGCAACTCAACATCCCCGTCGTGGTGCAGACCGATCAGGTGGCACCCGGCCTCAAGAAGGTCGAGCGCGCCGTCGCCGACAGCGCCAAGCGCATGGGCGACACCGCCAAAAAGATGGCTCCGGCGCTCGGCATCTTTGGCGGCGGGCAACTCGGCGCCGGCCTCAGCACGATGGCGAACATGGGCGGCGTCGGCGGCACGGCAGCGGCGGGCATCGGAGCCATCGCGCTGCCGATGATGGCAATGTCGCGCATGGCCGAAGAGGTCGCCAACTCGGTCAGAGGCTCGTCTGCCGCGCTGGAGCAGTTCACCAAGACCGGCGAGCAGACGTTCGCTGCCAACAGCGCAGTGCTGAAGATCCTCGCCAGCATCGAGAAAGGTCTGCCCGCCAAGAACCTTGGCATTGCCGGCTCGATGGCCGTCGGCGCTGGCGAGGGCGCGGGCATCTTCGGCGACGCTTGGAACGGCGTTTCGGGGCTCGCCAACAGCACCGCCGCGTGGTGGGGATCGATGTTCGGATCGCAGGAAGAGGTGTCTTGGAGCGGTTTCATGCGGGCGCTTGAAACGGCAGACCTCAAGGCGGAACTGGTCAACGCGACCGAAGGCCGCGCGCAGGAGATCGAGCGCGAGCTGCTGTACATACAGCGCGAGGGCGGCTTCGGCGGCAACATGAGCCGCGAGATGCTTGAGCAGATTCGCCGACAGGCCGAGTACAGCCGCCAGACCGCAGGAGCACTACGCTAATGCCCGACTCAGCGTCATTCACTTGGAACACGACCGAGTACACCATCACCGTCGGTGAACTCGGTCAGGAGTCGACCATCGAGGCGACGCGGATCATCCGCAAGCTCACTGGCGCGCAGTTCGTGGACATCCTCACCGAGGAGGTCGACCTGATCGCCGAGACGGTGCTCCCGTATCAGAACCAGTTGTTTGTCGAGGCGACCGATCCCGACGGCGCTGGCCCCGATCCGCCGGCACTCCCGGCGGGAATCACTTGGCAGCAGTTCGCGCGGTACCGCGGACATACCCTGACCTACGCCCAGAACCAGCAGGCCGTCATCGCGAGGATGCGGTGGTCGACCATGTACGTCGTGGATCCGACCTATCCCGAGGCCGCAGCGGAGAAGTACGCGCTGCCGTCGAGCATCGAGTACGTCGCGCGTACGCGCATGAGCAAGCTGTACCGCACGGGCTGGAGCGTCACCCCGCCGCCCGCATCGGATGCGTCTGCCGACATCGGCGGCACTGCCATCGCGGGCGGATTCCAAGGCACCGATCAGCCCGTCGGGCAGGTGGCGATCCGCATGAGGTTTATGCAGGATGCGTCTGCGGTTCCGATGGACACCGCCGCCCAGAACCTCACGGACTACATGGGCACCATCAACAGCGTTGCATTCGCCGGATGCGCTGCTGGTTCGCTCATATGCGAGGGCGTGAGCGTCGCCAAGACGGGCACGATGGAGTATTACGAGGTCACGTTCGAGTTCCTCTTTGACCGCTGGTACCACCATGAGCAGGTGCCTACGTTCGCCGAGGATGGCAATCCGAAGCTGAACGCATCGCTCGGCCCCGCCGAGGTCAAGTGGAAGCGCCTGCCGCGCACGTCGGTGAACTTCAACGACATCTACGCCACCAACGTGCAGCTTCAGACCATCACCGAGAACGGATGGTGGGCATGAGAGATTGGATTGCAGCAGCCCAGCAGAACCTGACCGACGCCGACCGCGCGCGCCGGCTGCCCGCCATCAACCCGGTGCACGGAAAGCTGATGCGCGTCACCGCCGCCACGGCCATCGCCGGGCAGGACAAGCGTTGGCTCTACACCGTCCGCGAAGCCGTCGTGGGCAACGCGGGCGCGTCGTACGTCCCGTCGCTGAGCGTCAACGGCGCCAGTTACGACGCGCTGAGCGTCAGCGAGCTGACCAACGGCAGCAGTTCGGCGAGCGGCATCTACTCGTACGGCGTCGACAAGGCGAACCTTGGCGGCACTGGCTTCATCGCCGTCCAGATCCCGACGAACACTTGGGTCTGGTGCGTCCCGCACCGTGGCCCGAATGGTGCGGTCATCTGGCTCATCGTGAACACGCAGGCCATCGACGGCACCTGCACCGAGGCGCTTGCCGGCGGCATCACCAGCGTCGACGGCGGCTACGGCGTCACCGGCGGGCCGATCACGACGAGCGGCACGCTCGCGGTCAGCCTGACGCAGCAGAGCTCGTTCCTCGGCACCGATGTCACGATGACGAGCGCCAACACTTGGTACGACGGGCCGACGCTGTCGCTTGCCGCAGGCACCTGGCTTGTCTTCGCCTCGGCAACCATCGGGCGCACGACCACGACGGCGGGCAACTACGACCTGCGCATTTCGACGGGCAGCACGCATTACGCGAGCGTGCAGCAGTATCACGCGAGCGTCGCCAACAACTGGGCGGCGCTCAGCTGCAACGGCGTTGCCATCCTCGCCTCAACGACTACCATCAAGCTTCAGGTGGCGGGAACGCTGACGAGCGACGTACTGAAGGCGGCGACACCCAACAACGCCAGCGGCAACAACGCCACCGGCCTCATCGCGCTGAGGGTTTCATAAATGGCCGGACGCTACGACATCACCATCGACCAAGGCGCGACGTTCGTGTTCGACGTGCAGGTGAATAACACCAACCTCGCGACCGGATACACCGCGCGGATGCAGGGGCGCACCTCGCACGCGGCCACCTCGACCGTGTTCAACCTCACCACGGCGAACGGCGGCATCGCGCTTACGCATCAGGGCAATCACTCGCACATCACGATCACGATGTCGGCGGCGACCACCGCTGCCCTCACCGCGCCGATGGCCGGCGTCTACGACATCGAGTACGAGCAGACCAGCGGCACCGTCGTGACGCGCATCCTTGAGGGCAGCTTCTACGTTACGCCAGAGGTGACCCGTGCCTGACGTGACCGTCACTCCCACAGTCGTGTCCGTGACCGTGACGCCGTCCGGCGGGAACATCGTCGTCGAGAGCATCGAGGGCGTCGAGGTCACTGGCGAAGCCTACGGATACAACTACATCTTCAACTCGGCGCTCAACTCAATTGAGACGACATCGGCGTCGTTCGGCAACACCATCAGCGGTGGCGGCACCACCGGACAGCCGAACCTGATCGAGGGCATCAGCGTCGTCCGAACGATCTCGGGCGGATACGACAACATCATCGGCCGCCCGAACTCGACCGACTCCAACGACAACGCCATCGCCACCACGATCTCCGGCGGCGCCCACAACCGCGTCCGCCGACCCAATGGCGCAGCCGGCGACGTGAGCGCGAACACCGCGACCATCCCTGTGTCGGCGCAGACGGGCGCGTATCCGAACCACGGCACCATCTGCGGCGGCAGCTACCACTACATCGCGAACGGCACCGATGGCATCATCGCCGGCGGCTACGGGAACGCCATCTACGACACCAACGCCACCTACAACAACGGCACCAAAGCGGTGATCATCGGCGGATTCAAGAACGGCGTGTCGGGCAACTACGGCATCATCGCGGGCGGCGAGTCGAACAAGTGCGAGGAGCACCACTCGCTCATCTGCGGCGGCGGCTCCAACTCGCTGACCGGGTCGAACACCGAGGGCTTCAGCGTTCTCGTCGGCGGCAACGCGAACACGATGCAGCGGTGCGGCTACTCGTTCATGGGTGGTGGCTACGGCAACTCCATGGGCAACGCGAGCAGCGACACTGGTTCGTTCGCCGTGCTATCCGGCGGCTACCAGAACGCAGTCGGCACGACTGGCTACGCGCCGGGCGCGGTCTGCATCGGCGGATGGTTCAACTCCGCGCAGAACGAGTACGCCGTGGTGTCGGGCCGCGACGCCAGCGCCGCCGTCCCGTATCAGGTCGCGCACGGTCATCAGAAGTTCAGCGTCGCCGGCGATTGCCAGGTCTGCACCTACGTGATTCAGGCGCAGACGACCAACGCGACCGTGAAGAGCATGACGACGAATCTCGCGAACGTGAACGTGCCGACCGGGGGCGTTTGGGCGTTCCGCGGCCTCGTCTCGGCGCGCAGCTCCGGCAACGGCGCGGCGTGGGAAATCAAGGGTTGCGCGCAGAACGTGAGCGGCACGACTTCCATCGTCGGCACCGCAACCGTCACGTCGCTCGGTTCGTTCGTCGGCTCCGCGTGGGCGGTCACCTTGACCACCTCAGGCCCGGCGCTCATCGTCCAAGTTCAAGGCCAAGCCAGCACCACCGTGAACTGGTGCGGGCGCATCGATACATCGGAGGTCATCTAATGGCAATTCTGTCGACCCTCGTCACATCCCCGATCAGCTCCGGTTCCTTCGTCAAGCTCTCTGACACCGCGGTCGACGGGGATACCCGCATCCCGACCGGCAAGGTCACCTGCTACTTCCGCAACGACAATGCCACCGCGGTGAATGTCGTGTTCAACGCGGCGGACGCGGGAGGAGCGCTCACGGAATTCAACGACTTCCGCTACTTCTCCGTCCCGGGTAGCTCGACCGTGTTGATCCCGTTCTGCATCGATCCGTCGACGACGTTCGTTCGCAGTTCCGGCGCGGCGCACAACTCCCTCTTCGCCATCATGCAGTGGTGATCCCATGACGATCGAAATACTGGCCGGCGCACTGGGAATCATTGCGAGCGTGGTCACGACCACGATGGTCGTGGTGTCGAAACTGACGCGCGTCGAAGTGATGATCGCCGAGTTGCGCGCGACCATGTCGGCCTACGAGCACCGCATCTCCGAACTTGAAAGGAAGATCAAGTGAAAGACCGCAACACCACCGTCTTGGGCGTGGCCGCGATCCTGACCGCTGTCGGCTCGCTCCTCACCGCGATGTTTGACGCCGACCCGGCGACCGTCGCCGACTGGGGAACCTGCGCCGCTGCCGTGATCGCCGGCATCGGCTTGATCTTCGCAAAGGACGCGGAGAAGAATGCTTGAGCGGATCGTCGCTCAGGTCGTTGTCGGGCTGCTCGGCTGGCTTGAGAAGCGCGGCGTATCTGTCGCTTCAGATGCCGATCCCGACCCTGCTGTGCTTCGCCGCGCTGGTGATCGCCTGCGCCAGTGGATGCGCGAGTCGGACGGTGTTCGTGCCCGAGGAAAGCCCGATGAGGGTCGGCCCTCGGGCTGACGTGCGCGTGTACCACCGCGTCGACGGCGTCTGGACGCTCTCGCAGAACACCATCCGCATCCCCGAGGGCTGGTACTTGGTGCCGCCGTCCTACGTCAAGGCGGATCCGTGAGCGGGCTGCACCGCATCTGCTGCTGCGGCGCGCCGCCGAGCTGCGACGATTGCACCGGCTGCGACTTCGGCACGTCGTACACGGTGTCCAACATCCAAGGCCAGATCTCGTGGGAGAAGAACGATGTCGGCACAGTGTGCCTGACGCCGTGCCTCGACCCCGAGGAATCAAACCGCACCGACATCTCCGTCTCGCTGACGCTCACCCAGGGGACGTGGTCTGCGCTGACCCGGCAGGCGACCGAAGGCGGGGGCTGCTGCTATGTCGCCAGCGGCACGATCGATGTGTCCTACACCATCACGATCATCCGCACGGCGCGATGCTGCGCGCAAAGCCCCGCCGTCACGCTGACGCTCACCGACACCTACAGCGGAACCAAGACCACCAACGGCTGTCTGTCGGTGGCCGCCATCTGTGACCTTGAGTCGGGCCAGTGCAGCTGGGAGCACGTCATCCGCATCTGCGGATTCCCGGTGACCAACATCGAGCTGATGGACGAGATCGACTCCGATGATTGCATCATCGGCCTTGAGATCGGCGAGGAGCCGACGAGCCGGTTCGGCCTGCGCGTGAGCGGAGCCTGCTACACATGGCGCTCGCCATACCTCGCGCCGAATCTCATCCTGACCCAGCAGATGACCGAGGCGGGCTGGGGATGCACGCAGGACGGCTGCGGCGGGTGCGATGGCACGAACGGCAACACGACGCTGCCGCAGGGGCCGTTCAGTCTGGTGCTCGGTGACGAGTGGATCGACACGCCAGACCTCTGCGAGGATTACCTTGCGATGGGCGGCATCGTCGGCAGCTGGACGGACTGCGGCGAGAACGTCATCAAGGGCGCGCAGCCGTGGTTCAACTTCGAGAACGTCGCCGATTGCTGCTACAACCAAGCCTCCAGCGGTTTCGGGCCACCCGACTATGCCTGACTGCCGCTACATGGTCGGCGGGGAGTGCCGCAACAGGCTCGCCCTGCCCGTCTACGGCGCCCGCCCGTCGCCGGGCATCTGCGCCCAGTGCGAGCATCGGAACGGCGTACGCGGGCTCGGCGACGCCCTAGCGTGGCTGCTGTCGTGGACGCCCGCGCGGCGGCTCCAGCAGCAGGGCTGCGGGGGCTGCAAACGGCGGCAGGCAACCCTAAACGCGGTGGCACCCGTCCGCCGGCGCACGACTTGCGGGAAGTGCTCGAAATCGTCTCAAGCGACTTGATGCATTGTGTCGATGGCCGTACGGTACTAATGCCGCAAGGCAAGGAGAACAACATGGCAAGTGATGAAGAACCCCGAAAGCCCCGTGCAATCAGCGTCACCGAGGACGTGTACCAGATCATCACCCGCGAGGCGAAGGAGCGCGGCATCAGCCGCTCGGCCCTCGTCCGCGAGTTCGCGATCCTGATCAGCGACCGCAAGGCCAAGAAGGAGATCCGCTGATGATCTTCTACATCGCCTGCGCCGTCGTGACTGTGTTCTGCCTGGCATTCCTCGCGTTCGCGCTGTCGCCGGCAGTGCTCGACCGCGGAGAGGATGGGTTTGACGATGGCGTCTGACATCACCATCCGCTCCGAGCCCAAGATCAGCGCCCTCGAGCCCCTGCGCGAGCAGGTGTCCATCGTCAAGGCGCTGGCCCCGCAGATCACGACGCGCTACTGCATCCAGCTGCAGGGCAAGGCCTACGTACAAGTCGCCGGCGCGACCCTGCTCGCCAACGCCATGGGCTACACCGTGCGCGAGGTCGAGGTCAAGAGGGTTGATTTTGGCGGCGGAATCAGCGGTTGGGAAGCCACCGCCGAGATCCTCGACCTCGACACGGGTATCATCATCGGGCGCGGCAGCGGCATCGTCACCGATGACGAGAAGCCGTGGGGCTCGCGCCCCCAGTTCGCCCGGCGCGCGATGGCATCGACTCGCGCCGCTGGCCGTGCGCTGCGTCTGAGCCTCGGGCACCTGTTCTGCTACCTCGGCGACAAGGTCGCGACCACGACCGCCGAGGAGATGCCCGAGGACGTGAAGTAAAGCCCTTTTCATCCGTGCCCCCCGAGCGGTTCACCCGGCTGCTCGGGGGGTTCTTTCTGTATTCGATGAAATCCCCCTCTTCCCCCCCTGCACCCCCCCTTGCACCCCCTTGACAGCGTGGTTAGGCTGTGCGCAGCAAGCCGCTACCGCGGCGCATCTGTCGTCCAGCCTAAACCCCGCTGCTCAGGGGGCGTGCTGCGAGGAGACAATGACATGACTGACGCCGAGATGAGAACATGGCACGACCAGCGTGAATCGCTGTTTCCCACGCGCCTGCCGTACAGCGCCATCGCGAACATAAACGCGCAGCTCCCGAAGCTCGAGTTCCAACGCGCCTCGAACGCACTAACGGCCTACTCGCAAGAGAAGCCGTATCGCGGCTTCTACATGACAAGGTTCAACGTTCACTACGAACGTCAGCCGTCGGCGGGTAACGCCGCGCCTGAGAGGCGCGCGCCCCCGCCGGGCAACATGGATGATCCAGAGGCCGACCAACGCGCCGAGCGCGAGCAGTACGCAGCGTTGTCGGAAGCGTTCGTGACCGAGTGCAAGACGCGCTACGGCGACTGGGGATGGGGCACCGCCTCGCGCGCGTTCCGCATCCTCTGCATCGACGCCTACCACCGCGCCGATGTCGAGCGCTACCGTGTGCACGGCGTACTCGGAGGGAACGTCGATGCCGTCGCGTAACACCAACTCCGAACCCCAGTGGAGCGAGGACGAGACGTTCCAGGTGGAGCAGATGCAACCCCAGCGTTCCCCGGACACCAGCGACGATCCGAAGGACTACGTGATCCGCCGGCTGCGCGACGAGCTTCAGGCCGCCGTCGGCAACATCGAAGGGCGCCGCGATGACGAGGTCTGGCTTGCCAACACGCTCTTCCGCGAGGTGCGCGACCACAAGTGCGACCACGACGAATGGAACGGCGCGCGGCAGGAGTTTGTCTGCCGGCGTTGCTGGATCATCGAAACGATCCGCCGCATCCAGATGTCCCAGACGAACGTCGTGGCGAACGTCGCCCGGTTCAAGTCGGTGCTCGACAGGAGCAAGCCATGAGTGAAGACATCGTGACGCGGCTGCGTTCCGTTCTGCACAACGACCGCAGCGTCGAACTGATGAACCGCGAAGCCGCCGACGAGATCGAGGTGCTGCGCGCGGAGCGCGACGAGGCGCGCTGGCGGCTTTGCAAGGTGCTCGGCGATAATCGCGGTATTTGTGGCGATGATGTCGCCAAGGAACTTGGTTGGAATTACCTCGCGGAGACGAAATGACCGCCATCAAGCCGAAGAAGTCGCACCCGTGGGGATTCAAGGCCCACAAGAAGAGGATCAAACGATGCACGCAGAACATGCAGAGCTCATCGCCACGCTCCGACGCGAGAACCTCGCCCTTACCGCGAAGCTCGCGGACATGAGCCAGATGCAGAGCGTCATCGATGGCCAGGACAAACTGCTAGCAGTCGCTGCCAGCACGATCCGCTCGCTCACCGATGCGCTTGAGCGCGCCCAGAAGGACATCGAGCAGGTCAACATGCTGCTTGAGGGGATGCGCACGCCATGAGCGGGATGCAGCGTCGCAAGGGCAAGGTCGGCGAGCTCGACGCCCGCGACCTGCTGCGCCGGCTGGGATTCGAAGCCCGGCGAACGGCCCAGTACAACGGCAAGTCCGGCGATGCTGACATCTCCACCAACATCGACGGCCTGCACTTCGAGGTGAAGTACACCGAGCGCCTGTCGCCGTATCAGTTCATAGAGCAGGCAGTGCGCGACTCGCGTGGGCGCGCGCTGCCTGCCGTGCTGATGCGCTCCAATCGCAAACCGTGGCTACTCTGCATCCGTGCAGAGGAGCTTCTTCTGCTGGTGGAGCACGTCAATGCAGCCATTCGAGCACAAGCCGCCGTTCAGCCGGCACATGGCCTACAAGCCGAACAGGCTCAAGGGCCAGAGCTGGACAAACCTACGCAATAGATGGCTCATGGCCAATCCGTGGTGCTCTCGCTGTGGCGTGCCAGGCGAGGAAGTGCACCATGTCGTGCCGCGTTCGGTCGCACCGATGCGCGCCTTAGACCCAACCAACCTGCAAACGCTGTGTCGTGCGTGCCACCATGCACTGCATAACGATGCGTTCGGTACGCGTTAGGTCGCACAAAAAACCGCGTTATTGGCTCAAAAACGAGGGTGCCCGGGGGGGTAAAAAACCGCGTTTTTGAGGCCCTATGGTGCCCCTCCGCACTTTC
>Ga0181363_1000221_pt1 | contig 16929 bp, 23 predicted proteins | sample Fa13NDMLBSN_FD_130109 | JGI IMG/M metagenome (GOLD analysis project Ga0181363, IMG submission 130109) | Freshwater viral communities from Lake Michigan, USA - Fa13.ND.MLB.S.N | ecosystem: Environmental > Aquatic > Freshwater > Lake | place: USA: Michigan | collected 2013-09-23
GCGATGCCGACCCGCTCCAGCTCATCGATCTTCGCGAAGTATGTCGGCTTGCCGATCGAGCCAGCCAGGCGCTTGAGCTCGCTCATCGTCGCGACATCGACGCCGAAGCCCTGCGAGCTCACTGTTTTCGCGTCCGCATAGAGGACGCTGAACTCGCCCAGCGCCTCGGTGCGCGCCTCACGAATGCGGCGGTTGAGATCGGCTTCCTCTGCCCTGCGTTCGGAGCGGATCGCGTTGACCGACTGGCGCGCGGCGCCCTCATAGGCCGCCCGCTCACTGCGCGAGAGAGCAAGCTCGGGCGATGCCAGCGTGCTCTCGATCATCTTCAGCGTGTCGCTGTAGGCCGCTTCAGTGAAGCCCCCAGCCTCGTAAAGCGAGACTGCATCGAGTGCGACACGGTTGCCGGTGAAGCGGCCAAACACCTGCGCCATCTCCGCGTCGGCCTCGTCGCGCGTCATGTCGCCAGTTGCGATCTGCGCTGCCTGGATAGCCTCAAGCTCGCTGATGGCCGACTGCGCTTCCTGATCGCCATAGTCCGACACGCCCGACAGCTGGTCGATCTTCAGTCCCTTGCGCGCCTTAAGCGATTCCGACGCGTCCTTGACCGCCTTCTGTGTCGCCATCTGCGACAGGCGCTGCGTCGATCGCAGGCCGCGCTCGTCCCATGCCTGGCGGAGCGGCACGGCATAGCGGCTGTCCAGCTCCTCGAGATACTGGTTACGCGACTCGGCAAATTCTTCGTTGAACGCCTGCACGTTGAGATCGCTCAAGCGCTTGGTCTCGAGCTCGCCGATAATGCGCTCGACATCGGTCGACGCCTTGGCCATGAAGCCCGCATCGACGATCTTGTCATAGATCATGTCCTGCGCGGTGAAGCCGTCGGTTGTCTTGAACTCGCCGCGCTGGATGGCGCCCAGCGCCGCCTCCTCGGTCTCCTTGTCCTTCATCGGTTTCAGGAAAGACTTGGTGACCTGATCGGCCGCCTGCGCGAGATCGACGTAGGCCTGCGCCGCCGCCGGCGAGGACGCGCCTGACAGGTTCGGGGTCCGGACGGTCCCGGCCTCGGTGTCCATGAGACCTGCGCGTCTGACCATTATGAGCGCCTGCTAACGACGGAGCCCATGCCAGCGCCCGATGTGTTCGAGCCGCCGCTCGGAGCGCCAGCCGGTTTGCCGCCCGGCGCGCCGCCGCCGAATGTCCCATAGGCCGACACGGCCGATCCCAGCGCATTCGCATAACCGGAGATCATCGTTGCCCGCGCACCGACCCGCAGCGCGCTGGCCTCGCTACGCCGCGAGACGATGTTGTAGCGCTGGCTGAGAATGTCTGACCGGAGCGTGCGCAGGTATTCTTTCTCGTAGCCGCCCTCGGCCGCCACTGCGGACCCAGACGTCGCCGCCACGTTCGATGTCGCGCGTTTGGCCTGGATGGCGCCGATATCCGCCATCAGCGATTCCATCCGGCGCGCCGCCGTCTGCTTCACCCCGAGCTCTGCAACCTGCGCTTCGACGTCCTTCGCGCGCGCCTGGTTGCGCATGGACTTGGACTGCTGCGACGAAGCCATGAGCCCGAGGCCCGCGGTTAGAGCGGTCGCAGCGATCCAGAACCAGGCGATCTCATCCATTCGGCCTCCCCTTATCCTGCCTCGACCACGATCATGCGGATTTGCAGCGGCGCCGCGACCACCTGCTGAAGGGTTAGCGTCTGATCCCAACGCACCCCCAGCACCGCCACGCGCGCCTGACGGGTCCGCAGGGGCGGTAGCTCCTCCTGATCATCGCCATAGTCATACGGCGTCACTGGCGAGTTGTTTGCCGTGAAGTGCCCGCTTGCGACCAGATCGACGATCACGCGCGAGAGCCTGGTCGGCGAGTTGAATGGCCGGTCCGGATCAACCGGCGGCCAGAGCTGCGCCGTCAGCGTGAAGGAGCGGCCGACCTCATAGTCGCGCGCTTCCGCCTCGAGCCCTGAGATGACGCCAGAGCCGTCTGCCGTGAAGTTGCCAAGGCTGGCGCGCCGCGCCTCGCCCGACACCGTCTTGCGCCACACAACCTCGCGCGTCGCGCTGGCCCAGTGCGAATTCGTGATCGAGCTCGTCCCGCTCGCCAGGACGCTGTCATCGAGGAGGCGATCTTCATCGAAGCGCTCGAGATAGTAGGTCGAGCCGCGCAGGACGATGACATAGATCTTGTTGTTGAACTTGCAGATGTCGATGAAGTCGCCATCGGTTTCCCACGGTGCCCAGCCGAGCACTTCCTGCCCGCGGCGGTAGTGCATCAGCGACAGGTTGCCGGCCGAATTGATGGCCACGACGTAGCGCTCCGATCCCCATTCGCAGCCATCGATCAGGCAGAGGCGCGTGATTCCGGAAAGCAGGTGCGGGGCAAGATCCGACAGATCGCCGGTCTCCCACGAACGGCGCACGTTGCCAGTCGGCGCCAGCACCATCAGCCGGGTCACTTCCCGGTCGACATAGATCACGCCCTCGGAAGACTTGACCGGGTTGCAGTCCGCCGACGGTTCAGGGCCGATGTCGAGGAAGTCGACCGTGGTCGGCGTGAACGGCGTGCCAGGGCCTTCGCCCACATAGTACGGCCCCACATCCGTCAGCAAGATCAGCTGTTCCGTCGAGACCGCATGCCGGATCGTCTGCCCGATCGCATCGCCGATCTTCGCCTCGATCGCATCACTATCGAGCGCAGTGCCAAGGTCGAAATCGTCCGTCACGTCCTGCGCCGAGGCTTCGAACACATCAGGCGCGGCAGGGAAATTGAACAGGCAGCGGCGGCCCCGGTGATAGCAGGTGCCGCCCGGATAACCCCGGTGCACCGAGATCATCTGCTCTTTCCACTGCCCGACCGGGCCCGGAGAAGCCCCCACAACCGCCGAAATGGCGCTCGACGCGTTCGGGCCCACAAGGTTGTTGCTGGTCGTGGTCGGCGTCGAGAAGCTGCCGATCGTCGTGACCTTCACCACCGTCGCCGAGGTCACCTCGACCACCTCGCCGTCGATCTCCTCGACCGATGTCGAGACCTGGTCGCCAACCGCAAAGCCAGTCGACGAGCCGACCGTGATCTCGAGCGTCGGATACAGCGTCTGGATGACTGTCGCCGTCACCGTGGTCGCGTTCGTGTACGCCGTGATCGAGACCTCGCGATCGTACAGCAGCCAGCGCGTGCCAACGTGATCGGCGTCGAACACAGCCGCGCTCGCCGCCAGCGTGATGCCGGCGCCGCTCGTCGCCGACGGCGTGATCGCGATGTCCTTGGTCTCAGGGAAACGATAGTAGGGCTGCGCTTTCGAGGTGTCGCCACGCTCGGCAAAGGCGAGATCGGCTTCCGACCACGTGCCCGCCGACGCACGCGTCAGCACCTTCGGGAAGAACGAACGCGACGCCACCGTGATGTCGTTGTTCTCGCTGTCGGCCTGCAGCGAGTCGAGATCGCCAACCGCCCAAGGCATCCCAGACGTTACCGTCGTCTCGAACGTCTCGTCCGTCTTCATCACGCGATAGCGAGCAGGCTCAAGGATCACCAGGCGCTTCGATCCATCGACTGCCGTGAACGGCACAAACCGACCACGCCCCGCCAGTGTCGCAACCTTCGCCAGCCCAGGCCGACGCTTCAGCCCGCCGCCGTTCAGCAGGCGGCAGTTACGCGCCGACTTCAGCGAGTTGATCCACGCTTCCCAGTCGTTCCGGCGTTCGTATTGGGGGTCTGCCTCGCCGGCCGAGAACGCGTAGTGAATCCGCACCCTCTTAGCCATCGAGCGGCTTCCTGCGCGACAGCGTGCCCTTGAACGCGTTGAAAACCGTGCCGCGGTTCAGCTTCTGGCGTGGCTTCTGGTTACGATCCCGCGCGATCACAGCCGTCAGCCGTGCCTCGGCATTGGCGATCATGTTCGCGCCGATCTGCTTCTCGTCGCGCAAGCCCTTCCACGAGTAGCCCTCGAGCGTGTCCTGCACCACCTTCGCGAAGTCGCCAGGCCAGACACCCGCGTCAGCTGCGACGTTGATCCGCGCATACAGCGGACCCGCCAGCATCGCGTAGACCGAGCCTTCCTCGAGATCGTAGTCCACGCCCTCGCCATTCTCGTCGAACACGTCGCGCAGAAGCGTCCGGTCTACCGGAAGCGCAAACGTGTATTCCCATGGTGCGGGGGGCTCGACGACTGTCGCGGTGATGACCCGGAGCTGTGTGCCCCAGGTCCATGCATGACGCGTCGTGAAGTCAGAGACGATGCTGTCCCAGATAGGCAGGATCTGCAGGAGGAAGGGCGTGCCCTCGTTCTCGTCCTGAGGCGGCTGATCACCGACTGCGGAAGCAACCGCCCTGAGAAGCTCGATCTTGGAGGCCAAACTCCGCCTCCATTATCGTTCCATGTAGACGTTGAGGTAGTCGATCGAGAAATCGTCCGCCCCGGTGTCCAGCATTTCCATGCCGAAGGCGACAGTCATGGCGCCGTTCGGGAGATGTGTCGCCGATGCGTCAAGCTGCACCGCTCCCAGCAGCACGTTCGTCGTGTCGTTGAACGCCCAGGCTCTGGCGATGCCGATGCCGTCATAGAAGGCCTCGAGACGCACGTATGTGTCATCCGTCAGCGCGCACAGGTTCGCCGTGCGCTCGGTCGTGTTGGTCGTGCCGCTGACGAATTCGAGCGTCGTGCTGCCCGTCAGTTTGCGGAACAGGAACTGGTCCGCCGGCTCGGTGTTCCACGGATCGGTCTGCGAGGTGTGCAGGCCCACGATCGGGAGGTTCTGGTCGACGTCTTCCAGCTTGAAGCGGGTCGACATCCACAGCCGCTTGCCCGCCACCATCGTGAAGGGCGAAAGCACCGTGGTGTTCGTTCCCCACTGGTAGTGCGCGTTGTTGGTGGCAGTGCCTCCTGGCACAACCAAGCCGATGCCGCCGTGGCCAGCTGTCACCTGCGAAAGTGCAGCAGTAACCGTGCCCGAGTTGTTGACGATCCAGCCCGAGACGTTCGAAGCACCCACGCGGATCGAGAGAAAATCTTCTTCGAAGGCGATCAGGGCGTGACGGCCGGGCATGATCAGGCCGCGCTCGGTCGTCTCAAAATCAATCACACCATCGCGCCAGCGGCGCATCTGCTGCGGAATGTCGATGACGTGCGGCAGGATACCCATCAGGCGACTCCATCACCGCCAGCAAGCCGGGCGGCGTTCAGCAGCGTTTCGCGCGACGCCTTGGCGCCGGGCATCTTGCCGCCCTTGGTTTCGATGAACGAGCGCAGCTCGTCGTCCGCCATCGCCTCGAGCCCTGTCGGCGTCTCGTCCGCCGCCAGCACTCGCTCGGCCTTGACCGGCGCTGCCGGTGTGCCCGGCTTGCCGGCCAGCAACGGCGCCATCAGCTTGATAGCTTCAGCGTCCAGCGGCTCCATGTCCTTGTTCGGAGGTCCAGCAAAGCTGAACTCCTGCCCCACGCGAATGCGCGAGCCGTTGATGAACATCGGGGCATTTGCGCGGTAACGAGCCATTAGTACGAGTCCTGCACCGCCTCGACCGCTGTCGCAAACACCCGTCCAGCCGTGGCGTTCGAGCCCGCGACCGTGAAGTTGAGGCGGATGTAACGGAAGATGAAGTTGCGCGGCACGAAGTCGAGGCCGGCGAACTTGTAGCCCGCGACCAGGCTGGCGACGGGGATCGCCTGGCTGGCCACGATCGTTTGCGGCGAGGTGAATGCTTCGTCCGTCGCGCCCTGGATCGCAACCGTCAGCGACGTCAGCGTCGCGAAGTCGACCGTGACCTGGCAGAGCAGGCGGACCAGCTCGCCCTTACCCATGTCGCGCACTGCCGTGCTCGTGTTCGGGCTGGTCGAGATCGTGGTGAGGGCGCCGAGATCGACGACGTTGGTCGAGACCGCGGTGGCGGTGATCGCCTGACCCGGAGAGACGCCCGTGAAATTCCAGAGGCTATCGGTGATCATGTGTGCGGATCCTCAGGTGACGCGGGATTCGGTCGAGACGATGCCGTCGGTTTCGAGGATGGCCATACCCAGGCACATCATCACTTCTTCGCCGAAGAACTCGCCCTTGGTCAGCATGCCGTTCGGCTGGCGCAGCATCTGCTTGTGCAGCGCTTCCTTGATCCGGCTGTTGCAGTAGATCACCGGCTTGATGGAGATCGGCGAACCATCGGCCGAGAAGCCGGAGGTCGATTTGCGGCTCGGCAGGCGATAGTAGGCCGAGATGATCAGGTTCACGAGATCCGGCTCGGACGACGTGCCCAGCGTGTTCACATCAAGGTTGGGGATGCGGAACTGGTAGCGCCAGTCCGGCATCGCAAAGCCCATGTGCTGCTTGAACAGCTCCTCGACGAGATAAATCACGCCGTCGGTGTTGGAGTCGCGGACCTCGCCCTTGTCTTCGCGGACGACACCGCCCGGGACGCCTTCCGGAATAAGCAGGTGGGCCGAACGCGGGCCCCAGGTGACGCCGTAGATCGAGGTGTTTGTCGAACCCGTGCCGCCGCCATCGACGATCTGGTTCTTGTTCTCGGCCGTCGACAGGTTGTTCATCCGCGGGGCGAGGCCAAGGAATTCCAGCGGCGAGGTGGCCGTGTTCCCGTAGAAGAAGGTGGATTCGAGCTCCTGCGCGAAGGTCTCGAGCACGCCGACCGCTTCCTGCAGCCGCAGCTTCGCCTTGTCCTTCGTCGCGTCATAGAGACGCTTGTCGATCGAGGTCATCGCCTCGGCCATGCCGGTCGTGTCCTCGACCTGACGCGTGGTCGATTTCACTGGCGTGATACGCGAGTAGTACTGCACCCAGGTCGGCGAGGAAGGCAGCGCCGCACGCAGCGTGGTGCGGTGTTTCTTGCCCTCGTTGCAGACTTCGACGTAGCCGGCGCGCGCGACCGGGGTCTGCTGCGCAAGGATCTCGACGATGTCGGAGATCGACTTGTCGGTCGTCTGCCGCTTCGTGATGTCTGCCAGCGTGATGTAGGCCGAGCTAAGAGTCGCCATTTATCAGGACGCCTTTTTCTGCAGAGAACCATCGCCGTACCAGCGCGACGCGATGTCTTTGACTTCGCCGCCACCGCCACCGTTGGCCGCCGAACCCGGCGCCTGCGTTGCAGTGATCAGCTTCTCGAGGACTTCGAAGGCCTCGCTGGAATGAATGTCTGCCATCAGGCGGACGGCGGCGCGGCGGCCGGCTTCGTCGACCTTGCCATCGGCACCGGCCTGGCCGGTCCAGCCGAGCATGCGCGCGGCCTGCGTCACGACAGCGTTTGCACGCTCGTTGGCTTTCTTGACGTCGCCGCCGCCGAGCTTGAGGAAGTCCGTCACTTCGGCTTCAGCGGCTGATTTCTGCATGGTCGCGACCATGTCGATGAGCGGCTGCACATCTTCGCCGGTCCAGCCGCGTTCTTTGGCGATCTCGCCCAGCGCTTTCACCAACGGCGCTTCGCGATCGATCTCGACTTCCTTGTCGTCGAGGCCCTTCACCGAGGTCTTGAGCTCGTGCTTCGACCAGTCGGCGATCACGCCTTTGGTGCGGGCATCATGCGCCTGGAAGATCTTGGAGATGTCCTCGACCTTCGGGGCGCCCTTTTCGGCGTCCCAGTAGGTTTCGGGGATGTAGTCAGGGCGTGTTGCAACCTGAGACTGCTGATTTTGCTGTTGTTGCTGTTGGCCGCCCTGATCACCAGCGCCAGTCGTGGTCCCGGCCGGCACGGTCGTCGTGCTGCCTGTCGTCGAACCCGCTCCACCACCCGCACCTTCGCCGCCCTCGCCCGTGTTGGGCATCGGCAAACGACGGAATTTGTTAAGGTGTTTTACGAGCAAGTCCGCGATCCACGAGCTGGAAAATTTTCGTCGCGAACCTGTTGAGCGCTGCACTCTCCCTCAACGCACTCTCCTCCGCGTCACTCGCAGGGACGTGCCCGTAAGTCTGGTCATGCAACCATTGCAGAAACGCCGCGCCGTCCGCTGACGTCGACAGCCGGGCCAGCGCCGCAGCGATGTCGTCGTCCGGCGGTTTGCGCTCGCCGCGCTTGTGAAGGCGATCGACAACGCCGCGGAAAAGGCTGCGTTCGACCGTCGGCTTCCGCGCCGCATTGCGAGCAATGTGGCCCGTGATTCCCGGCTTATGCCGCATTCGGATCCCCCTGCTGGCCGCCCGCCATCATCTGCATCAGGGCCATCCGCTGCTTCTCGGGACGGACCACGACCAGCTTGTCGTTCAGCGCCTGCTTGATGTTCTCGATCGTCGCCGGCACGTCGACATCGGCCGGGAAGGTTTGTGGCGACAGCTGCGCGGCAAGCCCGAGGATCTCGCGAGCGCGAACCACCTCCTCCTGCTGGCGCGCCTTCGCGAAGGGGCTGTTCGGCACGATCTTGAACAGCTGGTTTTTGACCCGGTAGACGTCGGGGCCGAGCTTGCCCTGCAGCTCGAGACCGTTCTGAAACCACCGCACCCACGGCAGCACCCACTCGCGAACGATCTTGCCGCGCGGAATCTCCCAGCGCTGGCGCGAGCGGACCTCGAGCGACTGCCACTGTTCGGCCGTCGGAGGCGTTTTGCCCCGCTGTTCAGGCTTGTCCTGGAACATCGCGTGACGGATCGTCTGGCGCAGATCCTGTTCGGTGAAGAAGGTCAGATCCAGCTGGCCCTTCGGCTCCCACTGGAACAGCTCGAAATTCTCGCTCACGCCGACAAAGTCGCCCGCTTCGAAGCCTTGTTCGAAGTTGGCGACGCCATCGTCGACATACGCAGTCGGCGGATCGACGTGCTTGGCTGTCGCCACCATCAGCAGCGCGGTGAGTTCGTTCAGCGCCCGCTGCGCGGGTTGCGCCCGGAAGGCGGCGCCGAAGCCCCAGGGCGACTGCCCATCGACCTCCCAGCGGGCCACGATGATGTCGACCTCTGGCTCGTCGTTGACGAACTTTTCGTAGACCATGAGGTTGTCGACCATGATCGCCCGGCGCCACGCCGCCGCACCGCGAACATTCTCCCAGCACCGATAGAAGCCATCGACGACAATCAGCTCCTCATCATCCTTGCGGGGCGGCCTGCCAGGAGTTTTCGGCAGTTCGATGCCCTGCGGCTTGTAGATCTCCTTGAACTTGCCGACGGTGCACTTGCCCTCGGTGAAGCGCGAATCCACCAATCCCTTGCCGGGCGACTGCACCAGCAGCAGGTCGGCCGCCTCGATCGCCTCGACCTCGAATGGATCACCACCACGCGTCGGGCGCCTACCACGCGCCGCCATTGTCCCGTTCGCGAGATCCTGAAAGCACTGAGGGGCCGCGTCGAAATAGCTGCTTTCCTCGATCGCCTCCGACACCAGCATCTGCGTCATCGAGATCACCTTCTCGACGTCGCTTTTCAGCTCGATCGGCACCGAGTCACGCGCCGTGAACTTCACCCACGGCTCCGATTCCGGCGTGAACTGCGCGATCATGTCCGAGCCGAAGTCGTGCATCGTCTCGGCCATCGTCGCATCGACGATGTCGGCCAGATCGCCCTGCGTCAGCACAGGTGCCTTGGTCGCGGTGTTGTTGATGCGCCGGCGGTGTGGCTTGGCCAGACGCCAGGTCTCGTTGATCAGCTCGGCTCGCTCGGTGCGCAGCGTGCGCGCTTCCTGCACAAGCTGGTTTACCTTGGCCTCGATCTCTTTTTTCTTTTTTTCGTCGTCGCCCTGATCGTATGCCATCAGGTGAAGAACCGACCGGGATCAATCGCGCCAGAGTCGAAGGTGCCGCCAAAGCCCCCATAACCACCGGCGCCGCCACCGTAACCGATCACGCCAGAGCTTCCCGAAGATCCGCCGCCGCCGCCACCGCCCATGCCAGCCTGGCCAGCAAACCCGCCGACCTTGCCAACCGCCGCCGGCCGCGTCCCGAAGATCCTCATCAGACGACGTGTCCGATTGTTAAGGATGCCCTGCATCGCAGACGTCCGGTCCGACTCCGCACGCGCCTCCTCGATCTGGCGGCGAGCCTTCGTCTCGGGATCCTCAATCGGAGCGGATGACTTTGTTTTCATGGCGCGCAGAAACGCGCACGCGGTGCGTCAGCGGCAACGCACCACAAAATATGCTGACGCTTTTCTAGGTGCCCTCAGGCTCTCTTAAGCGCTCTGGGAACGGGCACGCTTCTGAACTCAGCCAACGAGCGATGAACGGTCCCTGGCCATCTAAGTCGTCTTGAAGTTGGAAGTCGCCATCCGACTCACCGGGCGTGCAGGGCTTGAAACCGAGACCCAGAAGATTGGCTACCAGACTCATAGCTGCCATCCCGCAAAATTGCTGTTGGCCGCCACGTTGCTGACTGTACCCGTGCCTGAGTCGATAGTGGCCTGAACATAGGCCTCATAAAAGTCTGTACCGTTCGCACTGTCGACCCAGACACCGTGACAACGCATGGCGTTGGCAACACTGGCCCAGAACGGAACTGCATGCTCAAGTAATGAGCCGTTCTTGTAGAGCATTAGAAATACTGTATTGCCGATGGCCCATGTGCCAGTGAAGGATATTTTTGCCTGAAGCGCCACTTTGCCTGCGGGCGGCGTCCAACGGTTGTTTGTTGTATCGAAGAAAGATCCCGTATCCCAGCTTTCTGTGTTGAAGGCCAGCTTAGTCGCCGTCGCCGTCGCAATACCAGTCTGGTTTGCTGACAGCGTGGTTTTGAAACTGGCGGCGCCGGCGAGGTTGGATGGCGTGAGCACTTTCGAAGTCGAAACCTGTGAGCGCGTTTCGTCGTCAGTAGCCCGATCTGCATCCTTTATAAAACCGCCAGATGCTCCGTCGACCGCGACCAACGTCGTCAGGATTTGCTGGTCCGTATAGGCGCGGTTGTTGTACCTCATGAGTGCGCTACGACTTCGAGCGTGAAAACCTCGGCGTTCGCCGGCGCGTAGGCGCCCATCGCCTCGACCAGCATGTAGCACGGTCCGCGCAGCGGCAGCATCTCGACATCGAACACACTTGTGCCGATCGCTCCGCCGCCGGTCAGCAGCGCGACCACATCCAGCAGAACCGGCTCAAACAGAACCGTGGACAAGAATGTGCCGGCGATAGCACCATTGTCGCCGTTTGTTACGGTCGGAGCGGCCGACAGAAACCACAACCTGAAGTTGGCGTTCGTGATTGACGCCTGCGACTTGCGCATGGTCACCGAACGTAACCAGATCGGGGCGCCGCCTGCCCCTGAAAAACTGAAGGTCATCGGAACAACCGACCCGGCTGTCGTGCTGTTCGCAATCAGATCACCAGCCGCATATGCCGTGGTGTCTGCAGGCCGCGTAAACGACGCCGAATTCGAAATGGTTTTCATGCGGCGCCTTTAATCCGAGACGCTGCGGAGAGCGCGGTAAAGCACCGTCTGCCTCAACGCACCGCTACGGGGCGATGAAATAGCCCGCGGTCACACGCCAGATTACGTTAGTCGTCGCTGGAGCCACGATTGTCACGTTGGTGTTCTGCGCCGAGGCGGCCAACGGGAAGGCGAGATCCTCGCGCCAGGGGAACAGTGAGCCCTGCGCAGCAGCTTCAGCCGGGAATGAGAAGGCCAGCGAGCCTGGAAGGTTCGTGGTCGTAACCGTCACCGGAGCCGCTGCCGCCGTCAGCAGCGCCGTGGCGAAGCGGTTGATCGACAGATAGGTCAGATACTGGCGAAGGCCGGCGCCGGGGGCAGATAGCGTCAGCGTGACAGCAGCGCCGCCAGCGCCGACTGACGTGACAATCGTCGTCGTCGTGAAGTTCTGCGGAGCAGTGTCCGGCGCGTTAGAGACCGACAGGAATGCCGTGGCCGAGCCGCTGGTGTAGGCCGTGCAGCGCACGCGCACCTGCCGGTAGCCCAGACAGCCGCCGATCCAGACGCCTGCGGCTGTGCCGGTGATAGATGCGACATAGCCAACCGCTGCGATGTTGATTCCGCGCACCGGGATGGGCACCCAGTTTGTCCCGTCCACCGTGCCCGCGACTTCGAACGTGCCCGAGAAGGTGCCGCGCATGTCCAGCATCACCGACGCGCAGCCGTCGCAGAAGGTGATGATCTCCGCGTTGAGCGATCCGAGGTTGCCCGTGACGTACAGGTTCTCGCGCGGATGCACGGTGCGGATCGTGCCCAGGTCGGTTGATAGTTTGCTCATCCCAGAACCTCGTAAGTCACTTTCACCGGCCCGCTCATCGGAATCGGCGACACAAGCGTCAGCGTGACCTGATCGGTCCCGGGAGTAGCCGTCACGATCACGCCCGGCATCATGTCAGCCGTGTTCTCGTCGCTGTCCAAACCCGCGCGCAGCCAGGCACGCAGCGTCGCAGACGAAGTCATGCCCGGATGGGAAACAACGCTCTCGACCCACAACTGGCGCGCCGTCGTCACTGTGACCGGATAGACCGTCCAGGCCGCACCATCGGTGCCATTCGTGCCATTTGTCCCGTTCGTTCCGTCCTGCGCCAAGATGGCCGGCGTCGACCACTCGCCCGTGCCGATCGTGACGGTTGCAGTCGTGGCGCTGGCCTTGGCCGTGATCACATAGAGCGGGTTGCCGTTCGCTGCAGGCACGGCTTGCGTCCATCCGTTGTCATGCCCGGTCAGAACCCCTGTCGCGAACGTCAGTGTCGAGGTCACACTTGGCACAGCCGGCGCGGTTGCCGATCGCTTGAACAGAAACACCACCGTGCCCGACGCGCCGTCCGTCCCGCCGCCACCGCCGCCAGAGGCGCGCAGCTCCGCAAGCACGCGCTCGGGCGTCAACTCGATCCTGTTCGGAGGCCGGCGGTTGGTTCTCACAGGCTCACCATCTCCCGGTAGAGCGCGTGCGGCAGCATCACAGGCCGCGAGCCCATCACATGCGCCAGAACCCCGGCGCATGTCGCCAGACGCGGCACACGACGCGCACCGCCCAGCACATCAGCCTCGACTGAATACGCCCCCAGCCGAGACAACGCACGCATGCGGCGAACATACTGCGGGCCTGTCAGCACCCGCATGCCAAGCCTCGGCAAGCGCGGGTCGAGCTCGAGCCAGCGATCCGTGTCGATCCAGGTGTACGCGATGCAGTGACGGAAGCCCGGCTTGAACCACAGCCGCTCCCACGCGCCGCGCGGCTGGCCATAGAACCAGATCTTCCAGTGCACGATGTGCCTACCGCCGGCCGCCGAGACCATGCCTGAACACCTTTCTCTCGCCGCGTTCCATCGCAACCTTGCGCACGTTCACCCGCGGCGGACGCTCAGACCGGCCCATCGTAGCCCTGCCCTCGCCGCCGCCCCACAGCACGTAGAGGCCAGCCTCCGCAACGTGTGACGCCGCGTTCTTCACCGGCTCCGCCTTGAGCTTCTCCTGCCCGTCGACCCGCATCATCTTCAGCACATAGCCGCCGCCCATCGCCGAGCAGAAGCGTGGCATGCCCCGGGTCGGATGCCTCGAGCAGATCAGACGCGGGCGCCCGTCAGGCATCGCCTCCGACAGCACGCGCCTGCCAGTCTCGAGGCGCAACTGCGGGTTGTCCTTGCTCGCCGGCGCGCGCACGATGATGCCCGCCGCCGACTTCATGATGCCGTAGCTGGTGACGCCTGTCCGCTCGTCGCGCCAGTCACCCTCGGGGTCTCCCCAGGCGATGATGCCGGGCCCATCCTCGGTCACCGCCCATGGCCAGCGCTGCGAGATCATGCGCTTACACTTCGGCGCAAACTCGATGATCAGCGAATTCGTCTCGACGAGCTCCGACAGCCCGCGCCACTGGCCAGCCACCAGCTGCCACACCGTCATGGCCGGCGTCGCGCCCCAGTCGAAGCCCAGATAGAGCGGCAGGCCCTCGACGGCCTGGATCTCCTCAGGCGTCGAGTGACGATCGCGGTCCCAGTTGGGGAAGCATGGCGCGCCCGAGTTCGCCTCGACCACCTCATTGCAGAGGTCGCGCTTGATCTCGTCCAGCGTCTTGCCCTCGGCGAGGTTGAGGTATCGATCGCCCTTCATGTTCTCGAGATTCTCGGCCTTAGGGTTGACCTTCCATCCCGCATGCTTGCCGAGCGCGTCCTTCACCTCGATCAGCGCCGGCGGCTGCATGTAGAACTTCATGAAGGACGGCTTTTTGTACGCCATCCGCTCCGAGTCGGGCATGTCATCCGGCAGGTCGACGTCGCCACGCATGCGCAGAACCCAATGGTTCGCTGTCTGCGGCGCGTTCATGTCCATGATCAGGAATTTGCGCGAGGCCTGGGGATAGTCGCGGATCCGCGCCGAAGGCGGATAGCGGCCGGTTCTGTCAGACATCTCCATCACGAGACGCCGCGGGACAAACTGGCCTTCGTTGATCCACGCCCCGGTCCACTCGGTCGATCGCAGCGACTTCAGCGTGTCGGGCTTGTCATCGGCAAACGACATGAAGACCACCTCGGCCTCCACATCCTGAAACTTCATCCGATGCGTGTAAGGCTCCGACCACGAGAATTTCCCGTACACATCCTCGGGAAACCACGACAGCCACGTCGGAATCGTCGATGTCTCGAGCTCGGGATAGGTCGGGCGAGAGATCAGCCACCGCGATCTTCGAATGCCCTTGTCCCACTTGGGCACCATGCACATCGCAGCATACAACGCCCCGGCCGCCGCCACCGACTTGCCACTCTCGATCGGCCCCTGAATCACCCCGATCTGCCAGGGCCCGCCCTTTGCGAACCCCTCGATGACCATGTCATACGCCATCTCGGCGCGAATGCTGCCCTCGGGAAGAACCAGCTCGGTCGGCATCAGCCCAGCGCGACGCCCAGCATCGCGCCCCCAAGGCACAGCAGGCCCAGCCAGCCGCTCCACCACCCGACCCGGCCCACAAACGTCCGATCCGTCGGCAGGCACACCCACGCGAAGCCCAGCAGCACCGAAAAGATCAGCAGAGGCACAACGTAGATCAGCATCATCCGACCTTCACCTTCGCGCCCAGCTTCTCGACAACCTCGCGCTTGCGATCCTTCGCCGCCTGCATCCGCTGCTCAACCAGCTGCTCGATCCGGGCCTCACCCAGCATCAGCTCCGCCGTGTTGTTCTCAACCATCCGCGTGTCGCGAAACGCTATATGATGCACCATCTCCCCGATCTGCACCCGGACCACCGGCATGTCATCGATGTCGTGCATCCCGACCAGCATCGCATTGATCGGTCGCGACAGCTGCTCCCCGATCATCCACGCCGTCCCGTGAATCAGATCCTCAACATCCTTCCACGTCGTCTGACGCACCCACGCCTCTGCAAACAGGCACGCCTTCCGAACCTGGTCACGCGTCAGCGGCGCATACTTCAGCCACCCCGTCCGCTGAACCCTTACCGGGGGCGAGCTCACTCGCTGTCCTCAGACGGCTTCACAAACACCGCCCACACGCAGAACGCCAGCACCGCTCCCAGCGAGCCGAACACCAGAATCGCATCAATGATCGGAAAGCCTGTCATGCGCGCGAACCTCCCAGCAGCACCCGCCGCACCGTCCGCGCCAAAGCCACACCCTCAACGCACTGAGGCCCGCTGCCCCGGGAGAAGCAACAGGCCCCAGCTAACACCACCATGCCCTAGGCGCGACGTTGCGCTTGCCTTGGTGCGCTGATGGCTACGAAAGACAGCGGGGGAGCCAACGCACCGATATCACCTTCTCAGCCTCTGCGCGGAGACGTGCGCGGCGCCGGTGATGTAGCACTAGGAACGAGCGGGCTCTCGCTCGTTCCTACAGCCCTAACCAATCCATCCGAAGCCAGCGGCCAGTAACTGCTCGCCCAAACCGCAGGCCCGCAATTCATCGAACACCTCCCGTCCTCCCAGCACTCAACACACCGGGGAACGCGACGAACTCCGAAATCGTAGAGGTGCATTTGCCATTTTTTGAAAAAATTGGGGGGAGGATATATGTCCAACAGGCAGGGGCGCCCGATTTTGCCCCCCACCCCCCGCGCGCGCGGATCGCGAGGGGGCGCCCGGGGGGTCTTCAGACGGCCTAGCGTGTCTGAAAACTCCTAGTTCAGCGTGTGCGATCAAGGGCTTAGGTGTCATCGCCTGCCCGCTTGTCTAGCGGTTTGCCTATGTAGACGTGCACAAGCGCAGCTGCATTACCCCTCGAATTATCCGTGTGGAATCTGCGCGCTATCAGCGCCTCAACAGCCTGGAACCCTGCCCGATCCCCACTAGCTGCGAGGTGGCGCGCCTGGCCCTGCCAGAATGCCTCTTCACGCGCACGCACGCGAAGGAGCGCCGCTGCCATATCGACATATTGGTTCGCCCAATCGCTTTCCTGGGCGAGCGAGAAGCCGAGCATGACCCGGATTTCCTCGATAGCCTTACCCTCGCCAGCGAGGCGCAACACCTGGCGCGGTAGCAGTTCGGAATAGGCTTCTAGGCTTGGCGGCTCGACGGCTGCAGCCATCCCGAATTCTTCAGGGTTGAACCCGCGCGCGATTAGCTGCGTCCTGATCGCTGTCAGCTCGCTGCGCACCTCATCGGCGGCGGCGGTGGCCTGCTTCAGGCGCTCACGACGGAGCGGCGTGCCAGCCATTAGCGCGCCTTCTTCCCGGTGAGTCGCAGTGTGACCAGTCGCGCAAGCTCCGCGTCTGTCATCGCCTTCGCACCTCGCAACGCGTTCAGGCCCATCATGATCGCCGCCTTCTGACTCCCGTGCTTTTTCGCCATTTCATCGAGGAGCGCAAGCTCCTCCTCTGTGAACCGGAACGACTTTGCAGGGCCTGGGCGCTTGGTTGTCATGCGGTTGCCCTAAGGCAATACCGGCGTATTGGCAAGGCCCTTGACATCGATGCAATACCAGCGTATATACCAACCCATCGGCGGTGCATTGGCCCCCGATACACCCCTGACATGGCGGGCAAGCATACAAGCCAAGTCTTTGCGGTAGCTGGCTAAGCCAGACATGCGGAACGCTGCCCGGCTGGAGACAGTACGGACGACAGTAACCGGTGAATGACCGCTAAGC
>Ga0181363_1000223_pt1 | contig 16768 bp, 26 predicted proteins | sample Fa13NDMLBSN_FD_130109 | JGI IMG/M metagenome (GOLD analysis project Ga0181363, IMG submission 130109) | Freshwater viral communities from Lake Michigan, USA - Fa13.ND.MLB.S.N | ecosystem: Environmental > Aquatic > Freshwater > Lake | place: USA: Michigan | collected 2013-09-23
GAGGGAAATTGCCTTACTGCTTCATTATCAGTTGTGGGCAAATTACCACTTAAGGAGCGACTTAATTCACTTGCTAATCGCTCTTGATCAAGTCTTTGTGATTTAGTAAAATCGGATTCGTTTAAACTAATTGTGTTTGTGTAAGGATCATAAATTTGAGATCCTTCGGGAGTTATAATATTAGGATTATTTAATAATAAATCTTTTTGCTCAGTTGATGATAACCGTGAAAATAAACTGTTATTAGTTATGGCTTGAATCTCTTCGGCAGACATTGGCGTTCCATCTGCTTTTTTATATTCACTACCATATTTTCCAGCCATGTATCCACCAGTTGCTCCTCCAAGTGCACCTAAAGGTCCAGCTAAAGAACCTAAAGCGGCACCATATACAACCCCGCCAAGTCTAGTATCTCCGCCAGGTAATTTTGATGCAACGCTTCCAACTGCTTTTTTAAAACTACTTCCAATTCCCATAAATTTTTAAATTATATTACTAACATTAACACTATAATCTGTTCGATACCAGCTTAATTGCTGTCCTTTTAAATTAGCCTCAATCCTCATTGACAAATCAACTCCTTGTCCTGACGAGTAAACTAATTTGTTTTGTGTTTCATTTTCACTAGACCATTCTGCAATATCCCATTCGGCTTCATCCCAAATACTACCACTTGCTTCAACCGAGTTAGTTTGTTTGCTTTCAGTTCTACCATAATCAAAATTAACAATACTATTAATTATTGCAGATCCATCAATTTTTATAGTGTTTCTATAACTATTTACAATTTTTTCTGCAGGAGATCCTAAATTATTGTAAGCTGTTTGTGCTTTACAATTAATATAAGTTCCGTTATCTTCTAGTTTGTCATCAAATAAATAAACTTTACCATTTCCACCAAAATAAAGTTTTTGATTATACAAACCCCAAGTAATAGCATTTAATCCTGTAAATTTCCAACCTGCTCCAGTAATTGTATTAAATCCATATTGGATGTATTTTGTATTTGTGGCAACTGGAACATTAAAAAATAATAATGCACCCCTAGGATAAGATATTACTTCCCAACCGTTATTATTTATATAATCTTGAGCTACTTCTAAAACTGCACCACTTAATTTTGTTTGTTGTGTAGCCTGACCTTCATTTTGCAATACTGTTGAAAATAACACGAAATCTTGATTTGTTAATAATGCAACATCACCAGCAACTTTTGTTGTTGATCTTATTGACATTGGAACGCCTATTTTATAAACGCCAATTAAAGACCATTGATTAGCTTTACTTGGATCATCTCCTTCGTAAAGAACCGCATAACCATTAGACATAATAAAAGAACAATAATCATCAGCTCCAGCCCCGCCATCTCTTGAAATTGTTTCCATTCTTATAACATTTCCACCATTAGGACAAACATAAGACAAATCAAATTTTGAGAAAGTTCCCGATATTGCATTTACCGCTCCATGCCAAAAATAAGGTTTTGTAGTATCCCAAACAAAAACAGTATTTTTAAAAATATTGATTCCATTTAAGGCTGAAGCAGTTCCTCCAGTTGGACTAATAGCATTGCTTGTTATTGTAGAACCATCAAATTTAATTGGAGAATCTGCACCATTTACTAATAAAGTATAACCATTAAAAGCTACTTGTTGCCATTTATTGTTTGTATAACCAGATCCTAAAACATTTGTGCTTAATGGATTTGTTATATCTGTTATTTTTCCATCGTGGCAAGCTAAAAATTTTCTTACACTTTGAGAATAATGTTCAATTAAAGTTTCTACATTACCTGTCAATCCAGTGCAATATTCACTATATCCATTTCTTGATTTAACAGAACCTTGTTGTGGTATAAAATTTTCTAAAACAACAGCATCAGTAGGCTCCATGTTGCTTTCACTATCACGAGTATTTAAACCGCCATAAGGAGCTGGTATGTTAACCCTTAAGGCTTGACCGTTTCTTTCTTGCAATAATGAAGGTGAAGTTCTAACATTTAACACGATTAAACATTTATTGGTTTAAAAGCACTAATTTGTGCATTATACATTTTTAAAGTTGGAGCAGAATTTATTGTTCCTCTTGAGCCATTAGCCTTTATTCTTTCGGCAATCGCTTTTTCTGCAATATTTTTTTCGTCGGCATAAGCACGACCATTATTTTTTAACCATCTCCAAGTAGTATCTAATCTTAAAATATATTCATCGATTACTGGAATATCAGTATCAGCTAAAAATTCAGTTTGTTCTACATTTGTAGAACTTTTTATAATATATTTAGAAATATATTCATATACATAACTTTCTACAACAGTTGGTGTTCGATGAATAACTATTTGATTATTCTTAATTCGATAATATTCTATTGTTTCGGCTTGAGTTAATAAAGAATTTTTTAGTATTCTCCAATTTTCAGGAGTTAATCCTCCAATCATAGCCCAGTTTTGACTAGCATTCCAAAATGTATTATCAATCATTCTATCAAAATCAGTTGGCAAGTTATAGGTTGCTTGATCAACAACGCTAGAAAAACTATATTCTTTTTGTAATTCTTGCCATTGATAATTTCTTGCCAAATCTGTAATACTTACCTTTGCAACTTGAAATATTTGTTTAGCAACATCATCATTATTACCAATGATAGCAGAGGGAATATTTGTTGATTTAGTTTCTTTTAAAATATCTGTGCAAAGAGTAAGTAAAGTCATTATTCTAAATTAGTTTGAATTATTTCGTTTTCTTCTTTATTTTTATTTCCTTTTTTATTAGAATTTTGCAATTTAGCTAATTCTTTTTTAAGGCGATTAATTTCATCGTCTTTATCATCAGCTTTTTCTTTATTTTCTTTTCTTTCTTGATAAATTGCAAATGCTTTTTTGTATACTTCATTATACTTATATCTTTTTTTTACTCCATTTACATTTATAATCATGTCATTTTTTTCAACATTTTTACATACAACAGCAAACGGATCATCTCTGTTAGAAATTTCAACATATAAATCATAAATAAAATTACCGTTTTCATCTAAAACATTAATTGTTTCAAAATCTTCATTAGTAATTTGTCTTTTTTTATCGAAAAATTGGATAATAAGTTTATCTTTTTCTTCAACTCTGTGTTGATTAATTTGTTCTACAATGTTCATAGTTTATATATCATTTTAATTAATTAGTATATTTTAGGGGTGATTATTACCACCCCTAAAATTGTTAGCCATTTCCATTCATAGAAGGGCGATTGATTTGCAATAAAGTAAAACCCGCAGATGGAGTTCCGTTTGCAGTAATGTATCGAGCATTATCGATTGCATCACCAGAAACAACAGCATCATCTAAAGTTCCAGCCGTTGCAGTTGCATAAGGTCTAGCACCTGACGCAACAGTTCCAGTTTTACCAACAGCAGTTCCCGCGATTTGATACCAACCAAATTGACTAGCAACATTGGCTGACATGGCAAATGCAACATTGCCTCTTGAACCAGCAACAACTCTAGTTGTAGTTCCAGCATCTAAGTCATAGATTACAGGCTCTCCAATAGCAGTTGAAGCTACTCCTTTTAGATAGATAAATTCACCATTACCATAGGCAGTAGTGTCTTTATCGTAAGCTTGAATAATTTTTCCAAGAGGAAAATTTTGAGTTGTTGAAGTTTCATCAAGTTTTTGCTTGATAACTTCTTGTTCTATTGAAACAAAATTAGGCATAATATTTTCTCCTTAAAATTAGTTTTTAGCAACACCATGAACTCTAGCAGAGCTAATAGTCAAATTACCATACAGATAAATTGGCGTAATAAAATACAATTGGTTAACTGGTCTTTGAGTGTCGCCTTTTGTGAATAATGGATTATTTAAATGTTGAAATTTAACATAATCAGTATTTATAAAATACATATGGTTGCTAGGGCAGTTTGGATCGTAAACAACAGCAGATGACTTATAAGCTAATTGTTCAAAACCTAATTTACCTTCTCCAGTATTTGTAATTCTTTGGATTTGTTGTAATGAATTTTCAAAAAATGAAAAGTAATTGGTATCCGCAAGAATTAAATCAGGATAAGCTCCTTCTTGAACTTGACAAGACAAATAAAGACTATTCATACCAGCTTGAATGTTAGTTGCCGAAGCATTGCCACCAGCAGAAGTAGAAAAATCATAAACTTGGTTTCTCCAAAAAGTATTACCAGAACCAGCACGATCGATACCGCCTACAGTTCCAGTTGTTGGATCATCAGCAATTAATAGTTGTAAACCGCCAATAGTTTTTCCACCTGAATCAGTTCCATCACCAAATAAAGCAGAACCTAATTTATTTTTAATACTATCAAGTAAAACTTGTCTTTTACCTTCTAATAAATTAAAAATTCTTGATTCTCCCTGATTTTGTAAAAGTTCTTTTTCAGAAATTGTATCAGTTCCTGAAATGAATTTTTGAGAGAATACCGCAGTGGTAAATTCTTCTTGTGGAGTCGTATCAAGTAGATCCGTTGGATCTTGCCATTGAACAGTTGAGTTAGAAGAATAAGCAATGTTTTCAATAAAGGTTTTACCGCCGTTTTCATGAACGATTTTACCTTTATTTTGTAAAGCTTTTAATAATGCGTTATTACCAATTACCGAAGAGGTAATTTTATCTTTCATAAACTTATCTAAAGTAGATGAAATTAAATTTGTATAATTTGAATTTCCAGGCATATAATTAAATATTTAAAATTTATAATGTTTTATAAATATTTCCGGATTAAAGCTTTTTGTTCTTCCTCATAAGTCATTGGCTTAGCATTTGAAACAGGTTTAGAAATTTTTTGTTGCTTTTTAGCTTCATCAAATTTTTCCTTTTTTTGCCCATTTACTTCATTTAAAATTTTTGCTCTAATTTTTTCTTCATAATCAGGTTGCAATCTTTCAAGTTTAATATAGGCAGTTTTAAGTGCTTGTTTTCTAATTTTTTGAGGATAATAATCTTGAATACCATTTTTTTGTAATTCATAATTATAAAAATTAACAAATTCTTGTTGGTAATTCGCAATTAATTCTTCGCTATGTGAAGTATCTTCTAAAAATTCAGCCAATAGTTCTTTTGATTCTCTTTTATTTACTTCGTCCTGTAATAATTTATAAGAATTTTGTTGTATAATTTGAGCTTTTTTATCAATCATCTCTTCAGGAGTATAATATAACTCGTCTTGAACAGGATTTTGATTTACAAGTTGGTTTATATCAAAACCAACTCTTTCAGCTAAAGCTTTTAAAGTTTCAGCGGGATTTGTTTCTATTCTTTTTAACAATCCGCTTACATTTTCAAGCTCTTTTTTTGTATTGCCTAATTGGAGATGTAGCCTGTCTTCTCTTGCACGCTGTTCCTTAGCAATTTTTATTGTTTTTTCCCTATCTTCAGGGTCTTTAAATGTTTTGACAGCTTCGATTAATTCTTTAGGTAATCCAGATAATTCTTTATCAAGATTTAACTCTAATTTTTCGTCTTGGCTCTCATTATTTTCAGTTTCTTCTTCTTGTGATGTTTCAATTTCTTGATTTTTCTCATTAGAAGTATTTTCTACAATTTCATTTTGATTTTCAACAGCTTGTTGCTCTTGATTATCAACATTTTGCTTGATTAATTCAAGCATTTCGTTTTTGTAGTTTTCTGTTAGCATAGTAAAATAATTGGTTAATAATAATTGTCAAGTACTTTTATTTATAGTCTTTAATATGATGCCCTGTTTGTTTTAGAGCGTCAAAATAACTTTTTTTAGTAGTATAATTTTTACCATCGGCGTGGTTATAAATTGAACCATATTTATTAATGTAGCCATCAATTGTCAAATCTTCTTTTAAGCCTTCGGGTAATTTTTTTATTGAACAAACTTCTATTTCTACCCAGTTAGCTTTTCCATTAATATAAGTAAGTCGTTTAGTTGTCATTTAACAATCCCATTTTTTTAATGCTAATGCTTTTCTAGTTGGTTTCCCATTTTTTACCATAGCACCTTTAACTCCAGACATTCTGGCACAAAAAGATTTCCTGCGATTTGCATCGGTAGGGCTTTTTTTTGCCTGATTTGCACTTACAGGGGCTTTTAAATTACTTCCTGTTGCATTGTTATATTTTGCTCTACCTTTGGCAGTTAAACCTCCAGTTGGAGATTTTTCACCTCTTCCTAAACTTAAATTAACAGATTTTTTTCGCATAACTATTTTTTTGCAGTTTTTTTAGCTTCCTTAAAATTTTTAGCAGTAGGTGCTCCTTTTGTCCCTACTTTTTTCATTTTTTCGCCAGATCCAGCTTCAATTCTTTTTCTTTTAGCATGAATATTGGCATATAACCCTTTTTTCATAATTATTTCTTTTTAGATTTACCTGCTTTAGATAATGCAATAGCTGTTGCTTGCTTTTGCGGCTTTCCTGCTTTCATTTCTTTTTTAATGTTAGCGGAAATAACTTTTTTTGATGATCCTTTTTTTAATGGCATATTAAATTTGTGTTGGTTGGTTAGCATTACGAATTTGTTCATTTACGATTTCAGTTCCAGCTTTAACTTTTAAATCAAGTCTTTTGCTTTCTCTATCAGCTTGTCTATTAACATCTTCAAATTCAAGTTTACTTTCAAATTCATTTTGTTGATTTAACAATTTAGCTTTATCAATATCAACTTTTTGTTGTTCAATTTGTAATTTGCCTATAATTTCTTGTTGCTTTAACTGAAATTCTTGTTGTTTTATTTGCATTTCCATTTGAGCTAACATTTCTTGAGCATCTGGAGCATCTTCTTCGTTATTTCTTAAGAAATTTTCAAGATTTCTACCAACTTTAAAAGGTTTACTTGCAAAAATAATAAATTCATTTAATGCATCTTTTGAAACTACTCCGCTTTGAACTACTGGAGACATTGCTTGAACCATTCCAGAAATTGTTTGAATATAAGCGACTCTATCAGCTTTTTCTTGGTTTTGATCAATCTTAATTGTTGAGTCGGTTTCAATATCAATATTTATGCATCTTAATTTATCACTTTTGAGCATTTTTTCAAGTTTACCTAAATCTTTATATTCAATAGCAAAACCTTTTAGATCTTCCATAATTTTATCCATTGTTTTTTTATAACCAGCTTGAGCTTGGGCGGATAACATTTGAAGTTTTTCTTGATATTGCGGATCTTTAGGATCTAACATAGATTGAGCTTCTTGAACTTGAGCATCAAGTTTCATTTGTGTTGCTTCTTTAATTCTTTCAACATCATGAATTTTTAAACCAGTTAGTTCCATCAACTCTTCAATTGAATATTTTTCAACTGCTAATTCAGCTAACAATCTTAAAGTATCTCTAATAGTAAACTCAACTTCTTTTTGTAATGGTTGAATACGAGAAATTGCAAAATTACCTTTTAGCTGTTGAGCTGTTGCCGTTTCACTTGCCACAGAATAGCCCCTAACAATATCACTTAATCCCGTAATTTCCTGAATATCGGCTTTTAAAGCAAGTTTTTCTTGTCTTAAAGCGGTAATAGTGTTAACAATCTCGGCAAGCGGTTTAAATACTATTAATTTTCTAGCATCATCAATATTGGCAGTAGTTTTAAGCGGTTTAAATTGCCCATCTTCGCCATTCATAATATTTTCAACATCTGCTTGTTCAGCAAAAGATGTATAAGCACCGGTAAATTTTGCTTGTTTAATTAAGCTAGCTATTCTATCATCAATTTCACTTAAATTTTCAGCATGTTTTTTATATTGACGATAAAGTGGTAGAGGTAATAACTTAGATGATTCATTGAGACCCATTGGCATTGGAATTGGGAAGAAATTTTTAAGATTATATCCATCTTCCTCACTTGATAAAACAAAGCCATCTCCAGCAAAAGTAATAAAGTGGCAAACCTTATTTTCTTTATCCCATATTTCCCAGACTTCACAAAGCTTATAAAGATCTTCTTTTTCTTCTTGTAAGTATTCAAATTTATTATTAGTCATTGGCACTTCCTCACCTTTCTTGCCAAAATATTCAACTAATTCCCTTCTTGAATAATATTTTCTAAAAGCAACCCATCTTAATTTTTTCCATTCTTTTTCAGTTGATTTAAGAAAATCCTGATAATCGACAAACTCAATTGTAAAAGATTTTTTTGACTCATCAACATCATAAGAAGTTTCCTCTTCTTCAACTTCCATTTCTTGAGCATCTTCCTTCATGTCATTTTTACTAGTTTCATCTTCCTTTTCATAATTATCATCTTCGGGTTTCTCAACTTTAATTTTTTTCTTAACTTTAGTTTTTATTTCCAACGGCTCTGGCGGTATGAATACAATTCTTGGTATTCCAATTCCTTGAACCAAATAAGTATCCCTTACTTTTTCAATTTGATTTTCAGCATCTGACTCTTTTAATTGATAATTTAACAATCTTTCAACTAACTCACTACCGACCCTAGCAATTTCATCATTGTTATAATTAGCTTGAGCAATGTTAATTTTTGGAAGTTTGCTAAAGAGTAATGGTTTTAAAACTTGGGTATTGCTCCAGAAAATCGGGTAATTATCAGCATTGTTATTTTCATTTTCTTGGCAATCATAAATCTCTTGAAACTTTTTTGCTGTTTCTTTTGATTTCTCATGATAATTTTTAGCATTGTCAATTTCTCTTCGCCAAATATCAACCAAGGCTCTTTCACCGTTTGCAGTAGTTAGTTGGTCTTGTGTTTCAATTTGATTCATGTTCATAATTTTTGAATATAATTATCTTTTTCTTTTTGTCAATAGTTTATTTTCTTCTTTGATTTTATCAATTAATTTTTGAATTTCCAACTCTTTATTGATTGATTCTTGCAGTGTCATTGGTTTTTTAATTTCAGCTGGCATAATCGGTTTAGTCATGCATAGATAACGCAAAGTATCAACTGCGTGATCTTCCATTTCAGTGTTAAGATCTTCCGGCTTAGAATTATCATATTGCATAGTTGGTAATGTTCTAAGTAAATTTTTACAATTCTTTGTGATGTATAAAAGCGGTTGACCATCTTCATTTCCTGTAAACCTTGCCCTTATTTGTTGCCAACCTGCTACTCTTTTATTGTCGGCAGGAAGCCAACCAATGTTTTGAGCTTCAAACTGATTAGCTATTGATTGACCAGATGAAACATCAAATATTGCTGGATCCGCTCGCATTTCATCCATTTTTTCGCCCATTTGTAAATCTTTTATAGTTTTGGCGATTTCAGCACTTCCCATTTTCAAGCCTTCATTAGCTTTACCAGTGCAACCGTAGAACTCCCGATAAATAATAATTGCACCTCTTGGAAAGCTCCGTTTAATGCCTCCGCAATCAACAAGCGAACCATCACTAACAGCACCCCATAAAACACAAAAAGGCTTAGAATAACCCCAATCAAAAGCCCTTATTTTATACCAAGAATGCGGAATATTTACATAATCAACAACATGCTTTGTTGCATCGAAGTTATCAAAATAAGCCCCTTCGATAGCATCCCAATCACCTTCCAGCATTGCTTTAGCTAGTGCCCCGCCAAGTCCAAGCAGTTTTTCAGCATATAAAGGATCATTTTCAGTCATTGTCGGATTGTCGGATAGCTTGGCGGGTATGAATTGCCTAAGCATTCCCCCTTCCTCTTTTGGCATTCTATAGAGCTTCATCGGCTCTTTATTTTCAATGAAATAAGATTTAACAAACTCATGACCAACCCCGCCGGGATTACTAGAACATATTATTTTCGGTAAAGATTGTTTTAAATTCTTTGGAATAACTAAACCGCCAAGTCTTACACGACTTCTAAGAAATTTATAAATATATTCGCTAAAATGTGTTAGCTCATCTATTAGAAGCAAGTTAATCTCTACACCCTGATACTTGAGTACATCTTTATCGTATTGACAATGGCATAAATTAATCTTAGAGCCATTCTTGAAAATAATTTGAGCAGTTGATGCATTTATTCTACAAAAACCGCTTTCAATATATTCTGCTAGCAAGCTCGTGAAGCCCGATGAGCCGTCTAAATGATTCTTTTTAAGATCTTCAGACAATCTACGAAACAAATATATTTGAATATTTGACACACTGAGAGCGTAAAAGATTGCAATAATTCTCATAGCGTGAGATTTACCACCACCTGCCGCTCCGCCATAGAGGATCTCCGTGGCTGTAGATGTGAAGCAGTCGCTTTGTCTTTTGTGGAGCTCAATATTCAAGTTATTTATTATTTAAAGTTATATTAAACTCGATTTGCTCTTTATTTTGTTCAATTTCTTTGTTAACTAAAGCAACTTGAAAAGATTCATTGAAAAGCCTTGGGGCTGTACATTTAGCAAGCCACTTAAAAGTTTCTGCTTTCATTCGTTGTTTAGCTACTGTAGCATTGCTTGAATCATCTTTGATTTTGTCAATCTCATCATTTATTTGATCAATATAATTTATAGCTTTCGCATCATTTATTTGCTTCACTTCATCTTTGAACTCATCTTGATTTAAAAATTTCACAACATCGTAAAGTTTCAAATTATATTTTTTTGCAATTTCGCGATAAGATAAGAGTTCAAATTTAAAGTCTTCGAAAATTTCTTTTTTTTTATCTTTCAAAGTTTGATTTCTTTTTGCAATATTATCTAGATCAAAATTTTTTGCCATTTTTTACGCGTGTATGTTGTTTAATTTCTTTGAGTAAAATGTTTTTTCAACATAATCTCATTTTTATAATTTTCAACAACTATTTTAATTTTTGACACATTTAAAAAAAATTACGATAGAATTAACTTTTTTAAGTAAAAAATAAATTTAAAATAAATTATTGATTTACAAAATTTAAAAGAAAAAGAAGCAAAAAGAAAAGACAACTATTAGCAATTAAAAATGTTTTTATTTTATTTTTAAACTAAAGTTTGTCAAAACTTTTGTTTGTTTTTTTTTATTTTGTTTTTTATTTTTTTTGTTTTTTTAGCGTATCACATCTTTTAAAAAAGTCAATAATTATTTTTATATTACTTACTCTAGTAAACAAAACTCTTGACAGCATTTTCTACTTACTCTTTCTAATCTCAAATTATTTTATTCTTTTTTTGACACATCTTAAACTATTTTATCTAAATATCATCTTTTTTCTTGACACAATATTTCCTATTAAAACTTATTAACTTTTGTTAAATCTTGTTAACTTCTAATAATCAAATAATTTAATTTTTATTCCAAAATTATTTTTAAATATTTTTAACTATTTTTTATTTTCCTATTTTTATACACTCCCCAACCCTTACTCCCTCTTGCTTTCTCTTAAATTAATACAATATTAAAATTAATTTAAAAAAAGATGTTGACATTTATATTTTAGCAGTTTAAGATTGTTTTTAGAAATTGAATTTAATTTTAATTCAATAACAAACTTAAATTATAAATATATGAACAAAAATTTAGGAATTTACACAATTCACCGCCAAAAAGATTCTTTCGCGTGCTCAGTAGCTTGCCACGATTTATCAATTGAAACCGTTATTTTTGCGACTAGTGCGAATGAGCAGGCTGAAAAGATCAATCAAGCAATAAGATTGTTTGAAGAAAAATTAGTTTTAAAAAATAATCAAATTTAAATAAAAATAATATCAACAATTAAATAATAAATATATGAAAAATAACAAACTTCCAAAATTTACAACCTTCCTAAATTTATCTAGAAACAACTTAGTTTCTAGAATAATTTTTTTCTTCAACAATTAAATTAAAAATATATGGCAACTTCAAATTTCAAAATCATAAAAAATAATGGTGACAAAATCATCAATTACAAATCAAACGGAGAAAAAGCTAAAAAAGCTTGGGAAAAATTACAAAAAAAATATAAAAATGTAAAAATTCAACACATTCGAACTAGCGACTATTGTCGCCAAGGTGAATTTTTCAATTCATCGCACGGAACGAAATGGGAACTTTCTTCGAATTATGATTATTTTGGAAATTTATAAAAAAACAATAACAACAAACTTAAATTAAAAATATATGAAAAACAAAACACAGGTTGCACAAGCTTCCCAACAAATTAGAAAAATACTTAAAAAAGAATTTCCAAAAACTAAATTTAGCGTTAAATCCAGTAATTACTCGATGGGCGACTCAATAAATATAAGCTGGGTTGATGGAGTTGCGGAAAGAAAAGTTGAAAAATTAATTAATTATTTTCAATATGGCGAATTTAACGGGATGGAGGATATTTATGAATACACAAACAGAAGGGAGGACATCCCGCAAACAAAATATTTATTTTGCGATAGAAAAATAAGCGATGAATTTTATTTTTTAAAGCTTGATGAAATGCGGACAAAATGGGATTTTTTGGCAAATATTACAAAAGAAAATATTGATAAAACCAGTCAAGAAGTTTTTGACAAAACTGGATGTTGGGACGCAAAACATTTTATTTATCAACAATTTAAAGGGTTTCAAGAAATTGATATTAATTAATTAATTAATTACTAACGACACCACAAAACCCATTTATCAACTTAAAATAAAAAAATATGACATTAAATTTTATAAAAGGGCAACAAGTTATGCTTGCGAAAAACAGTAAATTTATCGGCTTCGTAATTTTTTCGCATTGGGAAAAAAAACACGCAAACGGCAAATATTGGTTTGATATTGATGGAAATAAATATTCCATCAATGATCTTGCTTAATTACTTAAATCAAAAAAAAAATGAACAACATAAATAAAATAATAACTTCGGGCGATCAAACAAAAATTGATAAGCTTGAAAAAAAAGCAACTCAACTCTTGCAAGCAAAAAAAAGGGGACGAAAAACTTTAGAAATCAACGCCGAGGAATTTAAAGAGTCCGCTAAAACTTTAACAATTCCGGAACTTTGTTTAAAATTCAAATGTAGTCCAGCCAAAATTGCTAATTTGAAACAAAAATACGGAGTTAAAAGAAAATATTTGATTGAACTTGATAAAGTCGAAAAACTTTTGAAAGATAAACTAACGATTGCAGAAATCGCTGAAAAACTTGGAGTTAAGCGAACAACGCTAATTGCAAGCTTACACAAACTTAAAAACTTTAAAAAATAAATTATGCAAATATTCACAAAAAAACAACAAGAAAAAGTTGATAAAAAACTAAAAAAATACGATCATAAAATGGTCGGTATTTTGCTCGGAGCGGTTTTAAAATATGCCTCTAAAAAACAAAATAATATTAACATTAAAAAATAAAAATATGATTAACACAAATTTAGAAAATTATAAAGAATTCAAAAAAGTTTCAATTGAAACAAGAATTCACGCGGTAATTAGAAACAAGCAAAAACAGGCGGCCGATGAAAATAAAAAATATTTATCTTTTGAAAATGGGGATTGCTATATTTTCGGAGCTTTGAACATTCCAGAATTTAAAAATCGAATTTATCGATTTAGTAAACCCTTTCTTCAATTTTTAACTTACGATAATGAAGTAATTGAAATTGACGCAAATAATATAATCAAACTTCAAGAGCGACTAGAAGCCAACGGCTTATCTTACGATGTAATCAAAGATGCAATTGATCATAAATTAACGATTCGTGAAAATGGATTATTTGAATCACTTAGCGAAATTTTAAAACCTCAATTTTAATCATATGGCACAAAAAATAAAAACAGTAATATTTATAATTTTAGGCATGCTGGTAATAATTGGCATAGCTAGAGAATCAATAGCCCGTAAGCCAACCGAAATTGATTTTTACAAAAAATATTGTGGAAAATCTAGTGATAATATTTGTGAAGTAATTGGGAGAAATTTATGGTAAAATGTTTGACTTTAACTTTTTGTTTTATTTCAATGTTCATCATCGGAATAACAACAAATACAGTTCACTATGTTATCGCAATGGGCGTATTGATGAGCATTGAAATCGGTTGGATTTATTTAAAATCAACGCTGAAAATTTTATTAAAAAAAACTATTGACTAAAAAAATCGGTCAATTAAAAATGATTTTGGCAAAACCAATTTTTTTAAATCAAATATACCGATTTTAATTTTTTTAGTTTTTGTATTAAATAAATTTTTCATATATTTTTATTTAAGTTGGGTGGAGCTGGAAACAGCTCCGCTTTCTTGCTCTAGTGAGATTAAAAAGGACTCACTAGAGCCAGTAAGCGAGACACAAAACAAGGCATAATTAACTATCAAGCCCTTCAATGGAAACTGCACTTACTAACGGCTAGAGCCTCACGGGTTCTAGCCTTACAAAATTATAAATTTGCTTGCTCCAAATTTACTTACGAAGCTAGTCGAGCAAGGGCTAGCTTCGCCAAAACTGCATTGCTAATGTTAAAAAAATTTCTTTTAAAAATATTTCACAAAAAACATAAGTTTACATCCAAAACAACTTTTGCAAATGTTAATAGCATTAGTTGTGGCGATATTTCAAGCTATTCTAGCGATATGATAAAGCGGGAAACTCTAACTTGTAAAATTTGCGGGCAAGTTAAAATAATTGATCGTCCAGCAATAAGATTTCATCAAGGAAACATAACCGAGCCCATCGGGACAATAACAACAAAAAAAACTTAAATTAACTTAAAAGATAAAAATATATGACAAATACTACAACAATAATAGCAATAGCTATAGGTCTTTTACTTTTTTTAATTATTAAAAAATTTTCTTATTCTATAGTAAACAAAGAAATTGAAAAAGAAAATAAGGAAAAAGAAAAAAAAATCGATAAAAATCATTGGTTGAAAGCTAATCAAAAACAATTGGCGATAACTATAAATAGAATTGAAGCAGAAAATAAAGGTGAAACTTATAATTTAAGTATAATAAAAAAATTATCAAATTTTCTTGATAGAGATGATAGTTGGGGTAGTGAATTTCAATTTTATGATAAATTAATTAGTTGTTATTATTTTGATTTTAAAAAAATTAAAGAAAACAATGAATATTTAAAATTAGATTTTGAATTTAAAAAAAAACAATTAAAACTAAAAGAAAATGAGTTAGAACAAAAACAACAAGAATTAGAGCTAAGAGAAGCCAGAATCATTAAAATCGAATCGGCTCAAAAAATTCTTAACTCAGAGCTGGTTGAAAAAATTAACAAAGAAATTGATTAATTAAAATAAAAAAAATATATGACGAAACCTAAAATCGGTGATATTATCAAAATTATTTGTGCTGGAAGTAGTGGCGAAAAAAAAGAAATAATCGGTAGACTAGAAGGCTATCAACGCGATATGATGGGGGAGGTTTATGTGAAATTAAAAGGTGAAAAATATCCTATATATTCTGAGTCGATTAAAGATTGGGAAATTATAAGAAAAAAACCTCAAAATAAATTTTTAAAAATACTTAAAAAAATATTGAATAACAAAAAATAAAAACTAATATGAAAGAGCAAAATAATTTTGCAAAGTTAAGTAATTCAAGTGAAGTTATGGATCTAGAAGATTTAATGACAGATGAGACAAAAAAGCTAGTAGGCTATATTATGCCAATACTCGAAGCTGAAAAAATTTCATCTCAAAGTAAATCTAATATTAAATCTATTCTTTGGAATTACAAGGACAATTTAAAAGAAAAGTTAATCAAGGAAAATTATGACAAATCAAAACAAAGTTAAAAGTTTTATTCTTTATCAAGAATATAAAAAAAATATTTCTTTATTATCTCAAAATCAAAAAGGAGATCTGTTGGATGCAATTTTTTCTTTCAATGAGGGGGTAGAAATTAAACTTGATCCGATAGTAGAAATGGCATTTTCTTTCATTAAATCAGATTTAGAAAGAAATAAAATTAAATATCAAAACATCATTGAACGCAATAAAATCAATGGTGTAAATGGAGGAAGACCAAAGAACCCAAAAGAACCCAAAAAACCCAGTGGGTTATTTGGAAACCCAAAGAAACCCAAAGAAACCCTTAATGATAATGAAGATAAAGATGATAATAAAAATGAAGAATGTAAATTAATAAATGATAATTTAGATGAAATTAAAAAAAATGAAATTGAATTAGAAAAGACTAAAACTAAAAAATTTATAAAACCAAGCATTCAAGAAATTAAAGATTATTGCCAAGAAAGAAAAAATAGTGTTGATGCTGAAAAATTTTTTGATTACTACGAAGCAAGAGCTTGGAAAGAAATTAAAAATTGGCAAGCATGCGTTAGAACATGGGAAAAAAATGGATATAGTTCTAACTCTAAACCGCAAACAGGCTACCGAGACCCTTACTCTTACAATCCCAACAACTACAAACATTTATTAAATAACTAACATGATCACAGAAAATTTAGAATTAGAGCAAGCAGTTATTGGTGCAATCGTGCTTAATAACAATCTTTACTTTAACATTACTTTCTTAGAACCAAAGCATTTCAACTTCGATCAACACCAAAAGATCTTTGCTGAAATTGAAAAAAGAATTATCAACAATGAGAAAGCTGATTACATGACTCTAAAGCCTTTTTTACTGAACAATAACATCGAAGATTACATGCTGAAAGCCTGCTTGCAAAATGCAACTTCGATTTCACTTTTTGAGTACGCAAAAGAAATTATTAAACTTTGGCAATTAAGAGAAACAAAATTACTTTTAAAATCAATTCTAATGGGTGAAATTGGCGATTTCAAGCAGATTAAAGAGAAATTAGAAGACAAACTAGCTTCACTTAGCGAAACATCATTTAAAGAGCCTAAAAAGATTGATAAAATCATTGATGATGTATTATCAACATCTCAGGAGCAATTAGTTTATAGTGATTATTGCAACCTCGATGA
>Ga0181363_1000225_pt1 | contig 16632 bp, 31 predicted proteins | sample Fa13NDMLBSN_FD_130109 | JGI IMG/M metagenome (GOLD analysis project Ga0181363, IMG submission 130109) | Freshwater viral communities from Lake Michigan, USA - Fa13.ND.MLB.S.N | ecosystem: Environmental > Aquatic > Freshwater > Lake | place: USA: Michigan | collected 2013-09-23
CGAGCGAGCCAGTTGGCGGCACCCGAGGGGTGCTCATACCCAGCCCAACGCGCCAATTCGGCATAGCCGCCGAAGGCTTCGACCACGTCTTGAATTGTGTGAAGTGTCTTCGTCATGGGGGATATATAGTCACACAGTGTGAACCTTGGCAACAGCCGAGCAATCGTTATTCACAGGTCGTGTCGGCGTGCTAGGTATAAGTATGGGCAAACAGGAAGAAATGGACGCGGGGCCGGTCGGTCGGCGGCTGCGTTTGACGCGGGAAGCTATGCGTTTGGGCCAGCGCGAGTTTGCCGCCCGCGTGAACATGGCTCCCAATACCTACAACCAATACGAGCAAGGTGCACGACTAATACCCCCAGGACGCGCTACGCAGTTGTGTGACCAATACCAGCTCAGCCTTGATTGGATTTATCGCGGCGATCCGGGCAATTTGCCCTACAAACTCGCGGCGGCAATCAAAGCAATGACCGAGCTAAGCTCCAAGTAAGATCGTGCCCCAACTCTATTGTGACGTTTAGTCACAAATCCGTGAGCGCTTCCGTGCGATAGTTATTCACATTTAGTGATTTTTTATCCTTGACTAGTTCACGGAGTGTGAATTAGTCTCTCCTCAACACCGCGGCGATCAACCGGGTTCTCCAGCCGGATCAAGGTCGCAACACTACGATCGCCGCGGTGGCTTTTTTCCTCAGGGAGCCAGGCCATGCGCGTCAAAATCGATACAGACCTCGAACTTTGCATTCAGGGCGTTGAGTTCACGTGGTTCAACTTTGTCGGCTACGTCAACATCGACGAAGACGGCATGATCACCGGCATCTTCGAGCACGTCCCGTCCAAGGATTTCCTCTTGGCCTCCCATCATCGCGAGATTTGCGGGATGGTTTCGCCGGACGTGTTCCACGCCCTGAAGGACGCCATCGCCAAGCAGTGCGCCGACGACATCATGTCGGCTCTCGACGAATACAACAGCACCCAGAACCGCCGCGCCATGGCTTTTGATCGCAAGCGCGATCGAGCCAGCGCCTGAGTTATCGGCTGTCAGTGGCATCGTGGCGGGTGATGCCGGGGGCCTGACAGTCGATCAACGGGGGCTGGCCATCGTAGCGGGCGGGCGTGCCAGCCCCCGACATAATTGGAGGTCGCGCATGTATCCCGAGACGGCGGCGGCATTGGCAATTGTGGCGTCGCTCATTCTCGGGCTTGCGTGGTTGCTTTGGACTGCGGGTCAGTAATCAAGGAACAGGCACATGGAACAGGCAACAAATGGACAAGCTTTTGAGCACACGGGGGCTGTTGGGAGCAGCGCTGAACGGCATGCTGGCGACGGCAATCGTGATGGCGGGGTTCGCGACGGCGTGGTGCCTCTGGCAGATCGCAGCGTGGCTGGCGGGGTGACCACCGTTGACGCCTGGGGGCGGCTTCGACAAGTTGCCTCTCTTGAGGACCGCTTTTTTCGTCACGTCAGCCCGTGTCCGATAACCGGATGCTGGTGGTGGGCCGGGGCCTGCAATCCCGCTGGGTATGGCCACATGGTCAATCAATTTCCAAGCCGGAAAAAAGTGCGCGCCACGCGCGTCTCATACGAAATTCACTTCGGTCCCAGTCTGCGCACACTTCATGTGATGCACAAGTGTGACCAGCCGACGTGCGTCAACCCTAGTCACCTAGTTCTCGGAACACAATCCGAGAACATGCGCGACAAAGTCGCCAAGGGTCGCGACAGAAGCCCCGTTTTTCGCGGTGAAGACCACGCCATGTCAAAGCTTCGCGCCGATGACGTGTTGGTCATTCGCGATTCTGTAGGGCCACTGTCCGAAATGGCGGACCGATATGGAGTGACGCACGCCCTCGTAAGCATGATTCGAAGGCGCAAGATTTGGAGGCACCTGCCATGAGCGGTCCAGTTGCAACAATTCCGACATCAATCGTGCAGGCGGTGTGTCGCATCCAGGCTTCTCTTGAGGCGGTGAAAAAGACGGGAAGGAACCCACACGGAGGTTACCAATTCGCATCCACCGACGACATCTATGCCGCCCTCACGCGCAAGATGGGCGAGGTCGGCCTAATGATCCTCCCGCTTGAGGTCGAGAACGAGGTCGTTCGCGTCGAAAAAGACTCCAAGATGGTGCAGTGGCTGCGCGTCTCATTTGAGTTCGTCCTGGCTACGGCCGACGCGACGTGGAGCGACCATCGATCAAAGCGCAGCCTTTTCATCATGATCAATGGTCCTCAGACGCACCAAGCCGCCGCCAGCTACGCCGAAAAGGCTTATCTCCGATCGCTTTTCAAGATTCCGAGTGGTGACGTTGACCTCGACAGCATGCCACAGGCTGACGACGAAGAGTCAATGGTTGCGCTCAACGGCGGCAAGAAGCGCAAGAGTAGCGCGGAAGGCAAGCGGGACGGCAGCGTCAAGGAATTTAACCGCCTGCGTGGCGAGATCGCCGCTGCGATTAACACCGAAATGCTCGCCCATGTTCGTGAGATTTACGCAGGCGATGAAGGTGCATGGTCTAGCATGCCGCCAGCGTGGGCCTCGACGCTGGAAGAGGATTACGAAGTCAAAATGGACGCCCTCCGGGCGCAGGCTGCGTGATGTGGAACAAGACAAGGCCAACAAGCCGTGACGTGCCTTTGCGTGAGGTGCTCGAAAGCGCCGACACCACCGGTCCGCCGACGCCATACGGCGATCTAGTCCGCGCGGCTTCAGACGTACGGGACGCAAACAACCGCTACGTCAGAGCTCAAGTCGAGATCGAGCGCGCCCGTCAGGAGTACCACAACGCCCGTGTCGCTCTCGCTCAAATGATTCTGGATTACGGGATTACGGTCAACGTCGATGGGGTTGAGATCAAGGGGGTAGCAGATGAGTGACTTACTGTTGAGCCTGCATAGGCTGGACGCTGAAGCCAAGGCAGTTGAGCAAGAGCGCGCCGAAGTTATCCGCAAAATCACGGCTCAGTCGCGCTGCGCAAAGTGCCAATGGATCAGCAATCCACGAGGCGGGATCATCCCGACGTGTCGCGACATCGAGAGCCAGAATTACTCTCGACGCATCACAGAAGTGAACTACTGCAAGCGGTTTCCTGCCCGTTCAAAGGCAGAGGCCGCGTCATGAGCAAGCCAAGAAGCCTCGACCAACACCGACGCTTCTTTGCCGTGATCAAAGCCACGCACGATCACTGGCCGGAGAGCCACCCGTTTCAGCCGGACAATACGGAGCATCTGCGTTCCTGGCTTCTTGTTCGCGCTGGCCATCACACGGTCAAGACGTTTCATCTCGACGGTGAGGCGACGGAGTTTGCAAAGGTGGTCCCGGTCATCGTGGCGACGATGCTCAACAAGCACGCCTGGTGCCGCGCGCACGGCCAAGAGCTTCACGTTTGCGTGGCTGAGTCTATCGCCTTCGACAAGTTGGACCATAAGGCGTTCTGCAAGCTTAACGATAACGTTGATGAGGTCATCCGCGTCGAGACAGGGCTAGACCCTGATCGATTGCTGAAGGAAACGGAGGCGGCAGCGTGACAAACCCTTTCCGTCACGACAAGCGGAAGCACCGCACGCCGCTCGAATACGCCCGCATCTTTGCGGAGCGCGGCGGCTGCTGCCACATCTGCAAGCGCAAGCTGGGGCCTGCCGATAAGTGGGAGCTAGATCATATTGTGGCGCTGAGCAAAGGCGGCAGCGACGACGACGCAAATTTAGCGCCGGCCTGCTCATGGTGTCACGACCCCAAAAGCGATTCCGACACATCCGACGCGGCCCATATCAAGCAGGGGTTTGCAAAACATTTTGTGCCCAAAGCAAAGCAGCGGAGTCAGTCATGGAGGCGTTGAGTGATCAGAGACAGCCCGTAAGCGTAACTTCGCCATTGCCCGGCGAAGGCATCGGGGCCGCGCGTGCGGCACGGCCCCATCCTTGGCCTGAGATGATCGGCGTTGCTGTTGGGTGCGGTGTCGTATGGTTTTCCAAGTGGGCCATTCCTGCCGTGCTTTTCGGCTGTGTGATTGTAGCCGTGATGGGGGCAAGATGAGCAAACCCTTTTCCGTCGCTAGCTTGGCCGACTATCTTGATGTCACGCCCGATACCGTCCGCCGCATGATCAGACGCGGCGATTTGCCTGCCTACCGTGTCGGTGGCAAGCTGCTGCGGATCAGGGCAGAGGACGTCGAGCAATGGGCCGCAAATGGCGTAAGTATGCAGTCGGCAAATACCGGCTCCAGCAGCTCAAGGGGCAAGCGGTCGTCGTCTGGGACGATGGGCAAACCCGTCACCGCCGAAGATTGGGCAACGCGAATACCGAAGTAGAGGCCAAAGCCCTGCTTGACGCCTGGGCGCGGCGCGTGGCCATAGTGCGGGCCGAAGCCGCGCAAACGATTGGCGATCTGTTCCGGGCCTACGAAGCCGACAGGATCGCAGACGGCAAGCAGGCAGCCAACTTCCGGGATAGCTGGCGGGCGCTGGCGCCCAGGTTCGACGCCCTCCCCGCTGATGCCATTACCGCCGATGTCTGCCGAGACTATGCCAGGGCGCGACTAGCGGCCGGTGTCTCGCAAGGCACGATCTGGACCGAGCTAACCAGACTCAGATCCTGCATCAATTGGGCGACGAAGCGGGGCCTTATGCCTCGAGCGCCCTACGTCTGGATACCCACCAAGCCCCGCAGCCGGCAGCGCGTCCTAACCCCCGCCGAGGTCATTACCCTCATTGACGCTTGCGTCATGCCTCACACGCGGCTCTTTGTGCTGCTGGCCATTACGACCGGAGCCAGGTCCGGCGCTTTGGTGTCCCTGACTTGGGACCGGGTGGACTTCGAGGCGGCAACCATCGATCTGCGAGAACCTGAGATTGTCGACCCTTTGACCAAGCGTGTGCGGAAGTCGCGGGCGATTGTGCCCATGACCGCTGAAGCGCGGGCGGCGCTGCTCGACGCCAAGGCTGGCGCTTTGACCGACTACGTCATCGAGTGGGATGGGGCTCCGATCAAAAAGGTTCGCAAGGCGTTCATGGCGGCTGCCGCGCGGGCGGGCCTGGCTGACGTGACGCCGCACACATTGCGTCATACGGCGGCAAGCTGGCTCGCCTCGGGTGGTGTCGAGATGGAGCGAATTGCCCGTCATCTGGGCCATCGAGATCCGGCGACCACGCGCAACGTCTATGCGAAGCCAGACGTCAACTCAATGCGAGACGCTGCGGACGTTATTGATATGCAGTTGCGCCGAAGTGCTCCGGGGTCCGTTGGACCTAAACAGACCCGCAAACGGTCCTAAATACGCTTAATTGAGCCCCGCAGAATACAGCAAAAGCGTAGTGATCTGCACCCGCCACCCTTGTTTACACCGAGGATGTCGGGGGTTCGAAACCCTCACCGCCCACCAACAAAATCAATGGTTTAGAGTTAATTTACGAAAGTGGCTAGGGTCAGAGTGGACCTTTTGCCGCTGTTTAATCGCTCTTATTCTGCATCCGCGCCGCCGTCCGCAACGTCGGCCGCCTGAAGCAACAGGCTGGCCAATTCGCGCGCCTCGGTCGAGGGCAGATAGACGTTTACGTCGCATCCATTGCCGACAGAAATGTATAGGCTGACGTTGCACGCCCATTGACCGGGGACCGCGTGCAGCTCCAATCGGGACGGATCGCCGTTGCCAGGGTCGACTTTGCGTCGAAAATCTTTCGGCATCCGCTGCTCCTATGTTGTTATGCGGACTTCCGCGCACGCGGCACCCACCGCACAGGGTCTTGTGGATAGTCACCGCCCCTAGCTTCTCCGAAAATTTGACCTTCCATGTCCAGCACGGTGCAGATGCCCCGTTCGCTGTTCTCAAGGATGTATGCCCTAGGCGGGGTGCCCTCAAGCAAGTGCAGGCATGTCAGGTAGCTGTCACCTTGATAGCTGCGAATTTCCTCCGAGACCCACTTTCTCCTGTCCTTCGTGAGAGTTTCAGCGGCCCTCTTGGCGCGCTCTAATCGCTTCTCACCCGCAGTCATGTGCGCCTCCCCTTATGAACGCTTCGTTGCGTCGTCCATTCGGTCAAGAACGGCGTTGACCAAATCCAGCAGGTTGTACGTGCGCTCGCCATTGTTCACAGAAAGCAAATATCGCTTCTGTCCGTCGTTACGGTCCCTTTGCTCTGGCTGAACGCCGAGACGCGATGCAAGAGCGTCAATCTTAGTAGTCCACTCGTTATCTCCAAGCTGTAACATCATCGTCGTAGCTCCTCAGTTCTCTCTCGCCACAACCGAAACAACACCCTGGTTGATGCGCGTTTGTGTCAGGTGACGGCGGTCACCGTCTCGCTTCGGGATATAGTCTGAGCACCCGAACGCTCCCGATGGAATATCGAACACGGCGTATGATTGCCGGTCGGACGGGACGGCCAAAAACCTGTGGCATTCACTGGCGCTTGGGCACTCGTCGTCTTTACACATCGTCACGTTAGCCATTGTCGCCTCCCCTAATGGCTGCCAGTTTTCGAGCGCTCGCGTTCGACGTCAATGGCTTCAGCAATCTTGCGCAGAACGGCGCAACACTCCTCAACCGCATGAAACTTTGCCGGGTCGCCGGATGGTTCGTACTTCACGCTTAGCTTCGACAGTTCTTGACGCGCCCAGGAGATCGCATCGGATGATCCCTGATACTTGCCCGCCACGTACGCGTCCCAACGCGACGAAAATAGTTCGTCCATCGGGTCAGCAAACATCTGATCTGACATGCTCATCCCCTCCCATTGTGTCAGTCATATTTTCACAAGCGGCTCTGGTAGGTCGCACGATACGATCTCGACCGATTGCCGTTCTCTCGTTTCTTCCTGCGTTTCTCTGCGACGACGATCAAGCTCGTCGTCCAAAGATTTCAGCATGTCGAGCACCCGCTGCGCCGACGCTATAACCTTGACGTGATGTGCGGGCGTCAGCCGCAATCGTTCGCGCACCGGCCCCATGCGCCGCCGCACTGCCAGCATTGCAGTAACGATGCCGTCGCGATGGCCGATCAGTCGCGCGTTGTCGCGCTCACCCTCCAGAGATTTGATACGTGCTAGCGCTCGCGCCAGTTTTGCCGCATCGTCGCTCACGATTAGACCCTCCCCGGTTATCGCTTCTTCGATTTCGGCAGCGCATGGCGCGCGCCCCACAACTTATAGGCTCTGTCGACGGTGAACCCGTCGGGCAGCGCCGCCTTCACATCCTGCCAGCGCGGATACTTTTTAATGGCGCTCCACACCAACTCGGCGCGCTCGATGTCGCGCGACGTGAATACCTTTGCGCGCCGGCCGCCCTTGCCGCCGTTCTCCTTGGCCTTTGCGCTCGGGAGTGATCGCCCGCCGGCACCAAGAGCCTTGATCGCATCCGCACGCATTGCCTTCAGATCCTCCCGGTTATCCGAGCGCCTTCCGGTGCTCGTCTCGTAGATTACCGCGCGCTTGTCGCGGATTTCGTCTAACGCCTCGATCAGGTCCGCCGCCGGCTGCAGCTTGCCTGGTATCCGTTCGTCCGGCAAAAGCGCCAGCGCCTCGATGCAGAGCACGTCACCCTTACGGAGAGACTTCACTGCCGTGCGCCAACTCGTGCAGCCTTCGTCACCGATCTCGTATATGATTTCGACGCCAGCCTTGAGTAGTGCCTGCCGTTGCCGTGCCGCCGGGTGCCGCTGCTTAAACGCACGAACGAACCCTTTGCGGAACCTGTCCACTGGTATTTGCACAATTGTACCGTCATCGCTTGCGAAAGTCCACTTGGTCAGGTACATTTGCACAAATATCGCGGGGACAGTACAGTTTCCGACGCGATCAGAGCTAACAATCAAGGGCCGCAAGGATGCGAACGATACCGGGAACGGCAGACGACTACACCCGTTGCGACTATGACGAGTTGTGCGCCGAGGCTCGCGAGGGTATCGACGCAATTCTATCTGCGCACACGGCGGGCGTTATGCGAGAGCCTGTTGCCATGATGCTGTTGCGGTTCATTGGCATGTGCGATGCCGCTGCGCGCGATCTTCTTGCTGCCGAGCGCTTTGAAGCGTCCCAGCCATGACTGACCACCTGGGGCGTACCGACAAGGATTTCGCGATTGAGTTTGGCGAATATCTCGCGACTGCCGCCGACGATTTTATGGCCGCGGTCAACCACCACGAGGCGGCGCAGAGACTATCTGACTTTGACGCGGAGCAAGCCGCAGCCGACGCACTCACAGACCACTGGAAGGCGCTTCAAGAGGCCGTTTACGAATTTCGCAAGCGCGCGTCTCGTGCTGGTCATGTGCCGTCCGCTATCAAGTTCAATCGCTGAACAACAAGGGCCGCGAGGATGACCGCGATTGATGACATTCACGCCAAGCTGCGGGCCTGCGGGTCAATAGATGCGACTGAGGCTGTGATATACGCTCAGCATCAAATAAAGCCGTACATGGATGAGCTGAACGAGCTTCGGCGCGTTGTGAAAAGCTTGCGCGGAATCGCGGCTGATGCCGTTGCCGCCGAGCGCGAGGCTTGCGCGAAAATTGCCGAGAGTGACGACGGCACCGGTATTGAGATCGCCGCCGCTATCCGCAATCGCACATAAAGGGCCGCCACGATGACCGCGCCGATTATTGATCCCGTCGAGCGAGCCCATATGGCCTGGGAGAGCGCATCAGTTGATGATGAGCCCGTAGACAAGCAGACATGGATGATAATTGTTGCGGGCGTGGCTTGTCAGGCTGCGGCCGCCGAGCGCGAGGCGTGCGCGAAGATTGTCGAAAAGTTAGCTGGCGCGGATGGCGAGTACGGCACGCGGCAGGCGCAAGAGGGCAAGATCATCGCACATGCTATCCGCAACCGCACATAACCCGGCTCGGCTCAGTGCCCCCACCGCCAGACGACTTGAAACGCAAAAGCCGCCAAACAAAACAAAGCCACCCACCAAGCGTGTTTCTTGAGCCGCTTGATCATGACTTCGCTTTCAGGATGTTGAGCACGATCTCCGCGAAGTCGCCTGTCTTGCCCGCCGTTAACGCTCCCAAGGCGTAGATGATGCCCATCAGCATCCGCTCGAGCGTCGTGACGCGGGGCTCTAGGCCCTCGAGCTTGGTCAGCCGATTCTCGATTTCGTTCGAGTGTGATGGCATCGGCGATCCGCGTGAGTTGGTGTGCATTCATTTGCGCGCCTCTGCCACCCTTGCCTGATCGGTTTTGCAGGGCGCGCGATACACCTTCTCCTGCTTTTCGCGTATCGTATCTACGTAGGAGTTTTGGGCCGCGATCTGCTCTTGCAGCCAGCAAGGGGCCTTGGTGCTGTTCTGCACGCGCGGGAGCTCGTCGAGCACCTTAGTCGTCGCGGGTAGTTGGGTCGCGGTCTGCTGCCCGCACCCTGCCAGCGGGAGCAGGAGCGCGAGACTTGGCAGCAGCCTTCTTGCCCAAATCGGTGGCTTTGTCATTGGCTTTCTCGATTTTCTCGACGGCGCGCGTTGCACCGATGTTGCGTTGCTTGTGAATGTCTGCGGCTCGCAACGCAACGAGAGCCATGATGAGCCCAGCCCCAAGGGCAAGACGCCCGCCGATGGTGCCGAAAAAAGCAATCACGGAGATCATAGCGGCGGCTCCTGCTGCTGAGCGAGGGACGCAGCGCCAGCCGCAACAGGAGGTAGGAGGCCGTACTTGCGGAGGATCTCTATAAGCTTGTCGTCAGGAATGACGCCTTGGGGCTTCGGGGCGTATGTCGGGATTTCGCGGTTGGGATATAAATTCGGCTCGTATCCGGTCTGGGCCAGCTCCCTCGTCTTCAGCAGTGCGTCGCGATCACGTTTGGCCCAAAAAGCAACGGCATTGTCTGATAGTTGGTTCCAAGGTGACGGGACAAGTTTTGTTTGCGGAAAGTCCCGCGCAATCATGTCGTAGACAGATGACCCCAGCCCCTGCCGTTGCAAATGGTCCGCGACCCGCGCGTTGGTGACTTCAACGCCGCCGTTCTGGCCTGGCTTGACTTGGAATTGCCCAAGGCCGTTGTGCAAATTTTCGCCGTCCCAAACGGGCTTGCCAGCGGGGACCAAGTCATACGTCACGCGATCAAATCGCGGGTTAGCAATAAGGTCGTAGTCTCCGACGCGTCTGCCGTTTTTTGGAATAGCTGCGGTAAGGCTGTCCCACTGTTCAGGATCAATGCGCGGGGCTACCGAGCGATCATATCCGCCGCCAGAACCTTCTGGCGCGCGGGCGATTTGTGGGCGGCCCGGCAATCTGACACTAGGCGCAAAAAAGTTTGCCAGAAACCCCGCCTTGTCCAGGGCATCAGCAGCTATGGGCTTGTCGTCAAACCACGACGGAGCGCGCGGCACCGGTACTTGGCTGTCGCGCTGCGACGGAAGTGTGAGGTCTGGCGTAGGGCTGTTGAGGTATTTCGACAACGCGCCGACTAGAGGCGATTGATTGATTGCGTCCGTGGCTCTCTGCGGCAGTAGGTGCTCATACCACGTCTCTTTTCGAGGCGCGGCCCATTCGGGGCGGGCGTAGTTGTTGAGTGTCGTCAAGCGCGCCCCCGTTGCCAGTAGGGGAGCCCGTGAGCCAAAATGAGATACAGACCGCCAGCGCCGACAGACCAAGGCCAGTTAGTGAGCGCCCACGTGGCGAGGTCTTTGCCTTGCTCGGCTACGCCTTTCCAGGCGGTCAAGGATGATAGGTCGGGCGGGGCCTGGATGGCCGCAGGAGCGACAGCACCAACCGCAGCCGCAGGGGCGCCGACCTTGGCCGTCACTTCCTTGACCGTCATCGGCTCCGACGCTGGCACGTCAGGCTTGCCCTTTTCGCCCCAGATTGCCCAGGCCCTTGCGAACCACTCTTGTCGGTCTTGCATCCCTACAGGCTTCACGTTGCCCGTGGCGCTGCCGGTGTTGATCGCTTTGCTGACTTTGGTGATGTCATTCTCGTCGGCGTGCTCGTTGCACTTGCTGTCGGACCATTCGAGAACTGCGAATTGCAACGTCGTTGCCGGGTCATCGAGCAGGCTGGGCGACGGATCAAGCCCAAGCCGTTTGCAGTAGGACGCAACCGCACCGCGTCCCGTCGTCTGTAAAAAACCGCCCCCGCGATAGTCGTAACCATCGCCCGGTTGCACGTTACCCATGCGGCCGAAATAGACGCTCTCTGCTAGCTTCTTTTCGTTCTTCAGGAGCGAGGCTAGGTCCGCATCTGTCTTGTCGCGGAAACGCGCGGGCCACGTCTTCCGCAACTGCGCCGCTTTTTTGTAGTAGAGGCTTTCGCGAACGATGGTGAAGCCACCAGTCTCATGGGCGCACTGCGCCATGAAGTGACAAAGCCGATAGGAGTTGTCGAGGATGCCAGCTTGGCGCAACTGGAAAAGCCCGCCGATCAGCGTCGTAACGTACTCCGGCCGCGCCTTTGGGGCTAGCTTTTTGATGTCGCTTTCGGTGACGGTGAGCATGCTCAAGGCTGCACCTCGACGCGTCCGAGGGCTGTCTGCTCGATCTCCACAATGCGGCCCTGCATGGCCTGCATTTGCTCGGCCAATTCGAGCAGAGCTTGCGCTAAAGCGCCTGTGTTTTGATTGTCCATTGGTGCGGGCAATGCCTGTTGAGTTGCACGCGTGACCAACGCTGGCAGCATATCACGAACCGCTGCAACAACGAGCGGCGTGACTTCGACAGTTGTCGGAGATTGCACGATTTGCGTGACCTGTTGCGCCTGGTCCACGCGGGAATAGATATCCCAGCTTGCGCCATTAGACACAGCAAGAGACGGGCGCGGGTTGCCGTCGCGCCGGTCGTTGATGAGGATAATGCTTCCGGTGCAGGTCACGGGATCGGGAAGCCGCCCCGGCTCGTAAACCGGGATCTTCAGCGGCTTCAGGATCGTGGCGACGCTGCCGCCGTCCTCAATGACTCGCGGCATGCGCGTCGCCGTTGATCGTCTTTGGCGTGACGGGCGGTGCCTGAGCCTTCAGCCTCGCGTTTTCGTCGGTTAGTGCTTCGATCTGCGCGGCCATTTGAGCAATCTGCAATTGCATCATGCCGATCTGAAGTGCGATTTTCTGCTCTACCGGGTTCACGGGACGATCTCCCAGAATGGGTACATGCGGTCAGTTATCGGCGCTTCGGATGACGCCGCAGCGTCGGCCGCCTGCTGTTGAGTTGAGAAAAGCCCGATATCCACACCGCCGCTCGGGTCAAAGTCGACGGCCCATGCTTCTTGGTTTGTGTGACGATGACGGACTTTGACGGGAACGCGCGTGATTGCTGTGTCGGAGAGAGATGGCATGAGCGTTGTCCTTTATGCGACAGCGATAGTCGTCACGGTGCCCGAGCTGCCGCGATACTTGAGGGCGCCAGCTTCAACCCACAGTTGGCCCATGCCGGCTGGCGACGTTGTGGGTGCGGTGCCGTCGCCAATACCAAGGACGCGCGCGGCGTTGGTTCCGAAGGCCACGATGTCGCCAAGCCCGATGTTGCGTGACGCATCGGCAAAAAATCGGATGCCGGTCAGACCGCCGCCGCCAGCGCCGTTGCCAATGGCAACGATGCCAGCCGAGCCACTCGCTAACCCGCCGATGTTGGCTCCGACGACGGTGTTATTGCTGCCGGTCGTGATGCCTCTGCCTGAGTTGTAACCGATATAGACGTTGGTATCGCCTGACGTATTATCGTATCCGGCCAAGCCGCCGATGCCGACCGAGTATGACCCGGTGGCGCTCACCAGCGCGCTTGAGCCAATGCCGATGGCATACGACCCTGTCATCGAGTACAAAGAATCCTGGCCAATCCCCATGTTGTCGGTGCCGCTGATATTGGTGTTGAGTGATGCGGTTCCGAGCGCGACATTTCGGGCGCCCGTCGTGTTGCTCAGCAGCGGACGAAAACCGATGGCAACGTTAGAAAAGCCCGTGGTGTTATTGTAGAGCGCCGATGTTCCCCAGGCAGCACACGAGTAGCCTTCCGTGTTGGAGATCATGGCGTAGGCCCCGCCGGCCGCATTGTGGTGGCCTTTGGTGTTGGCCGTCAGGGTGCCGTAACCGACGCCTGTGTTGATGGCGCCCTGCTCCGACGACGTTGCCGTCGAGCCCATCGTGAAGTTACCGGACTCCTCTCCGATAAAGGTGTTGTAACCATCGGTAGTAACAACGCCATTGTTTCCGTAATTAAAATTGTGCGCCCAACGTTTTGTCGATCGATAGATGATGCCTTGCTGGCTGGCAAAGCTCGTATTGGCAATGGTGATGTTGTTGGTGTCGGAGACAGTAATGCCAGTAGACTGAGCACCCTTGCCGGTGCCGTCTGAGCGAAGCAAAACGTTGTCTGTGCCGAACGCAGCCGCCGCGGTTACGTCACCTGTGCCTGCCACGGACACCCATTTAACGCCCGTCGCCTCGGCGCTGTCGGCGCTCAACACTTGCCCATTCGAGCCAACGGCAAGCCGTGAAGCCGTATTTGCTCCGGTCCCAACAGCCAGATCGCCCTTGGCGTCCCAAATTGCATCAGTGGCAACGCTTCCACCGCCGCCGGTGCCAACCGTCGTGACCGTTCCGGCACTGTCTTTGTAGGCAAGCTTCGTCGTTCCGCTGTCGTCAATGGCGTAGATGCGCAGCACATTAGACGCAGGCGTCCCAGGGCTGCCGTTCTCGTCGAAATCGATGTAAGCCGTAACCTTGCCCTTGCCGGAAACCGACAGACTATCTGTCAACGCCGCGACAATATCAGCGAGCGTCGTGTTCCAATCGGCCTCGTCGATGGTGCTGCCCTCGACGGCCGGGTTGAAACTGTTCGATGGCGCGGTATAGGTGCCGTTCGCAGCGCGCGACATGGATTAAGCCTCCTGCTTTGCTTCATTGGCGAGCGCCTGTAGGGCGCCCTGCACGACAGCGAGTTGTTGCTTGGTGTTGGCCAGCTCGCGCGCGACCTCGATGATTGCTTCCTCAAGCGCGGGAACACGGTCGCTTGAAGGCGCTGCGGTCGAGTCACCTGTCGGGAAAAATTGCACCGTCAAGGGCTCGCGGTTGGCAAAGCCGCCAAACGATGAGACATGCGCAACGGCAAGCTCCGTCCATCCTTCGTGATCGGTGGAACTGCCGTTAATCGTAAAGATGCAGATGGCCTCGGGCCCGGGGGCGCGTTTGGCAATGATAAGCGTGCCGCGACGATGTAGCGTCGTCGACCGGTCCCAGGTCGCCACGTAGGCCGAAACATCGGGGTTGCGTTTGTCTGCCAGCGCATCGGAGATTGCGATTGCCGTGACATCCTGAAACACGCCCGAATTGAACCGCAGCATGCCGGCGCCGGGGTCGCCCATGACCTGCATGGGGCAGAAGGTCCAAGGCAGCCCTGCCATGTTGGCAATCATGGGCGCCTCAAAGCTTGATAATGAAGGTGGTCAGGAACGCGGGCGGCATGTTGGCAATCGCGGTTTGCGTGACGTTGCCGTTCATGCTCGAGATCGTGACGTTGTGCGTATGCGCTCCGCTGCTCGACGATGTGGTCGTCAGGTCATCGCCGCTGTAGCTCATGAGCGAGCCGCTGGCGCCAGAGTCGCGGGCCGCGTTCGTGTAAGCCAGCGTATGCGTATGAGCGCCTTGGCTGTCGGTGGTGCCCGTCAACACAATGTTGGGAAGGTTGGCTTGCGCCAAGGTGACTGTTTCAGCGCCGCCGCTCGAGCCGTTGGTGGTTGCGCCGGAGATGACGCTGCCGAGCCGCGAAGCAGCGCTATTGCCCATGTCGTCAAGGCCGAAGGGGCCGCGCCCGCGCATATCTGGCAGGGCAATCGTTTTGTTGGCAGCATAGTCCGCCGCAGCGCTGGCGCCACGGCCGGTCGAGACCGCGCAAACGCTGTCGCTGTAGTTGGTCCACAGGAAGGTGTAAAGCGTTGCCGTATCGGCGTTGGCGCGTTCGGTGGCTCCGGACGATGCGTTGCCGATGGTGCGTCCATTGAGGCGGACCCACCCGGTCGGCGCCGTGGTTGCGCCATACATCATCATGCTTCCAGTCGGAATGCCTGTGACAGCGACGCTGTTGGCGTCCACAAGCCCAGACGTGCCGATCGTCGCTACTTCGGAACCGCCAGCCACGACGCCGATCGTATCGCCAGATTTGCGATAAAACCCCGTATCGGCGTCTGCCGAGAAGGCAATCCCAGGAGCGGCCACCGTGCCGGATGCGGACTTAAACTGACCCGTCATTGCCGCTTGGCCGTCCCTTGGAAGAGAGCCGGTGATTTCCGAGGCAATGTCGGAGTTGTTGGCGTTGGTGGCAGAGCTTGAAATTGTCGTGCCGGTCGAGAATGAATTCACAATCGACATCGTGCCGGAGCCGTTGCGAGGCATGGGCGTGCGTTCTCACAGAATGAGTTGAAAGGAACGCGGATACTTGAGAGGGTGTTAGTTGATCGCTTCCGCTTCGATGAGCGCGCCGCGTGGCGCTTCCATCAGCGCGCGAATGACTCGCTGCATGGTCTGGCTGCGCTGGCGGTTTAGGTTGGTGCGTTGCGAATAGCGCATGAGGGCCGCAACCATTGCGTCGCGGTCGGCGCCTTGCGCAACCAGCATTCGGGCGGCGTCGGCCTGCTCGCGCATCGCGCGTTCATTCACGGCGCCGTTTCTAATCGAGTTCCACAGCCGGCTTGCCATGGCCATTGCTTGGCCTTGAACTGACGACTTGGCCAGATTGCCGGTGGCCTCTGCGCCGCCATCCGGAGAAGGCCATTTTCTTGCAGCGGCATTCATGGTCGATGTGATCGAATTGGCCGTGGCGTCGTTTTGAGTGCGCGCGAATGTCGACTCCGCATCCAAGCGGCGCGTGATGTTCTGCGCCGCGCGCGGGCCTGCGATAATTTCTAGTTTTTCACGAGCATTGTCGGAGCCGAGAGCGCGGCGAACTGCGTTGTCGCCAGTCGAGCCCTGAGCCGAAGAGGCGTTGCCAGCAATCTGGCGGACCTGATCCCGAGCGGCAATGTCATAGGCGGCTTGCTGGTTGAAGCCCAGACGGCCACGGTCGACGCGCATCTGATCCGGAGACAGGTTGCGGCTGAAGGCACCGCGCCCCATGTCCACCGCTTCCTCGAATTGCTTCGAATTGCCAGCAAGACGACGCGCCTGCGCCCATGGGCTTTGCGCTCTCGTTTGTGGGGTGCCGCCTGGGCTCAGGATGTCATCGGTTGCGTTTCTGATGTTTCGGGACAGATCGCGAGAGATGCGCTGCAGGTTTGACCCAGGTTCGGCACCGCTAGCAATGTCATCGACAGCCCGCTTGACCAGGTCAATACCGCGCCCGGTGTTCATCACGTTCTGAAGGTTTACGCCTTCCATTTCCGCAAGCTGTGCGGCTCGCTGCCAAGCTGATTGCGGAACACGCTGCAGCGCCGTCACAAGCTCCTGCGTGTAAGCAATCGGCGTCTGGTAGAACTGATCATAGAAAGGCCGCGCTTGCGCATAGGCTGTCTGGCGGATCCCCTCAACCGTTTGCGGGACGGGTAAGGGCGCTCCAATCCCTGCGTCGAGGTCGGCGGTGATGCGCCCTTGCGAGCCCTGCCGACGTGCATCGAGCGCATTGATGACGGTGCTTCGCGCCTCGCCGGGGTTGCGCGCCAGGCGGGCGGCATCCATGCGCAGGTTATCGCCCATATCGGCCAACATGCCTTCGGGGCCAAGCTCCGCG
>Ga0181363_1000226_pt1 | contig 16623 bp, 16 predicted proteins | sample Fa13NDMLBSN_FD_130109 | JGI IMG/M metagenome (GOLD analysis project Ga0181363, IMG submission 130109) | Freshwater viral communities from Lake Michigan, USA - Fa13.ND.MLB.S.N | ecosystem: Environmental > Aquatic > Freshwater > Lake | place: USA: Michigan | collected 2013-09-23
GATGCCTTCAACAAGGTTTTTTGCACCAGCAATACGAGTTCCTTGCAAGCTATCCATCTTCTTGCGGATAGTCGCAACATCCTCATCCGGGACGGAGAAGATTTTAGAAGTTGGGCGCAGGACCGGCCCTTCTTCTGTTCTCGCGCCAGTTGGTGCAGCAGGAGCGGCAGGAGCAGCAGGCGCAGCCGGTGTGGCAGGAGTAGCAGGACCGCCCGCAGCAGGACCAGCGCCCGCACCAGCGCCAGCGCCGCCACCAACGCCGGGTGCGGCAGGACCGCGACCACGTTCAATAATCTGACCACGATCATCAACGACGCCAGCCTCGCGAGCTTCTTGCTCAAACCGTTGCAAAGCATTCGGTGAAAGGTTCAATCTCTTACGACCGCGCCAAAACTCACCGAAGTCAGTGTACCTTCTCGTATTCTTGCCGTCAGAAAGAAGGACAGCAACGACATTGCCTTCCCTATCTCTATCAAGAGATGCCTTTGCCGTTTCCATTTCAATGCCAGCTTGGCGAGCCTTGCTCTCTTCGATGTCCTGCTGGCTCTTCTCAAGACCAGCGTAAGACTGAGCACCCGCCCCGAGACCCTGAAGCAAAGCACCACCGAAATAACGGCTCGGCGAAGCGCCCATAGCACCCAAACCAACGAGAGTTGGGATAATGATCTGCTTCCAGTTGACTTCTTCTTCGTTGGTCTCCGGGTTGACCCTAGTCGGACCAAATGCACCCAAGCCGGTCAGCTTTTTGGGGGGCTCACGGAAATCACGTTCGACCTCATACCCCTCACGCGGGACAACGCCTGCCGAGGAAGATGATGTAGCCCTGCGAGGGCCACCGCTATCTACGTCCTTATAGAACTTAGTCGCACCAAACATCTGGCCTTCACGGCCTTCAGCCCAACGCGGAACTGGCGCGCGATCACCTCGTGTGCGAGCAAGCTCTTCCTGAGCGCGAGGCGCATAGAAATGAGTTGCACCACCCGTGATGTCTTCGCCGCCGGACTTGACATAGTCCAATGCCGCTTGGGCAGTCTTGTACCTCGGGCTATCGGCTGCATAACGCAACGGATAATTTGGAGCGTCAGGATTAGACCAAGCCTCAAACTGGCTAGGGGCAAGGACAACGCTTCTATAGTCCTGACCGTAACGACCAGAGGCACGACGGTTCGCGAGGACCGCAGCAATAGCCTTGGCTTCTTCAGGATCACCGCTGCCTTCTGCGGCAATCGTCCTGATCGCAATCTCATCGTCGCTCATGTCAGGAACCGAAACGCGACCGCGTGTCTGATACTCCATGCGTGGAGCAAGACCGCCCATCGAGAAATGTTCTTTCTCCGCTGCGTCCTTGGTCGCCTTTTCATAATCGACGTACTTCAGACCACCATGCTCCTGCACGGCCTCCGGATGCTCATCCTCAACCTTACCGGCAAGGAGACCGATCTCAGTGCGGCCATCGCCGAAGTCATAACGATAGACTGGTTGACCATCGAACAGGTTGCCGATCTTTTCCTTGTTACGCTTCACGCGCTCATCGGAAAGCATGGCAAGGAACGGCAGAACCTTGGCGACACCAGCGCCAATGGTTCCGAGCGAACCCATAATGCCACTACCAGCCGCAGCCGTGCCAGCCGCAGCCGCGCCGCCGCCCAAAGCACTCGTCAGGCCGCTAAGTCCCGTGCCAATTGAGCCGATACCCTGAGCCGCACCCAAGCCAGTGGCTGCCAATCCAATAGGATTTGGTCCTTGAGGCTGGCCTGTCTTGGCTGGGGAATCGGGTGTCTTCAGTTCGCGCTTTTCGGAGCCAGCATCAACGGCTTCCTGAATAGGATCATCGCTGAGTGAATACGGGTTTACGCCGCCTCTTGCGAAAGCATGACGACCTTGGATCAATCCACCACGAGCCGTAGGCATGACAGAATTTGTCAGGTACGCATCTGGATCAATCAACCCTACTCTTGCCCCAGCGGCAGGCGTATTCGCCGCTGCCGGAGGCACATTTCCAGCACCGGAAGAAGTGTTAGCCGGTGGCTGTCTAGGAGCTTCGGTCTCGTCCTTTTTAAACTTTTTGCCGACATAAGTTGCGGCTTTATCCAAGTTTTGGCCCAACGTAACCATTTGGTTGATGTTCGAAAGCGCCTGAGCCGCTTCGTTTTTCTTTTCTTCAAGCTTTGGCGCTCTGAAGCGAATGTCACCCGGCGGCTTCAAACTCTGAACGATAGGGAACTTAGCGCCATAGGGCTCTGCACTAGGTTCGCCGCCCAACAGGCCAGCATACATCGAGGCGCGCTGACCAAGGATTTCATTAATTCCGGGAAGACCGCCAGCCGCATAGCCGCCGACAGCATAGCCTTCGCCCATGTTCTGAGGCATGACAGCGCCGCCCATGGAATTCATCGGGTCAAGACCGCCGCCGTATGCACGTTGCTTACGAGCCGAGCTATCAGTCGCCTTCTCGTAATCCACAGTCTTGTAGCCACCGGCCACGCCAACGGCTTCCGGATGCTTCTTTTCAACGTCCTGAGCCATGAGGCCCATGTGGGTCGTATCGTCGCCCTTGTACTTATAGGTATAGATCGGCTGACCATCGTGGGTCTTACCAACGATGCGAATGTCCTCCTTCAGGCGACGATCCGAGAAGAACGAGGATGGTCCCGTGGTCGTCGTGGTCGAGCCCGACAAAGCGCCAGTACCCATCGCGATGTTTGCGAGGAACTGAGCCTGCTGATACGGGAAGCCGCGCTCTTGAAGAAACTGCTGATATTTAGCCGTGAGATCAGCCTGCTGAGTAGCCTGCTCTTGCTGACCAGCCTGCAACTGAGCACCTGCACCTTGAAGCGCAGCCGTTTGAGCGCCAGCCCCCATCTGAGCGTACTGCTGCGCGCCTTGCAGGCGACGAGCCAAATCAGCCGCAGCAACACCCTGCTGACCAACTGCGGTTTGAACGCCCTGTTGATAAGCCTGAGACCTCAGACCACCTTCGACTTGAGCGCGAGCCAAATCCTGCTGGCCCATAGAAACTGCACGAGCAATGCCAGCGCGATCTCCACCGAAGCCGCCAGACCTGATGGCCTGAGCCTGCTGCTGGGCCAAGTCCTGACCCTGCTGCTGACGCAAAGCCTTGATCGTGGGATCGATGACCGACTGAGTATATGGGTTTTGATACTGGGCAATCTGATCTGCGGTGAGGCGACCGACATCCTGAACGCCGCCGAGCGTCATTCCGGCAGCGGTGCTGTAATAAGGTTGTGCGATACCGGCAGCGGCGTTAGTGCCAGCAATACCGGCCAACTGAGTTGGGGAAAGACCGGCAACGAATTGTCCAGTGTATGCCTTAAAAGGTTCTGCGGCGACAGCTTCAGCCCGCTCATTTACTTTCTTATACCGCTCCATCACCTCTTTGGGGATTTCGGTCTTTTGGACTGTAGTTGAACTGCCGCCGCACATATCAGTGTTCCTTTACCGATCCGGTCGTTCCACCGTAGAGGAAAAACGCTCCGCTTGGTTTTCCAAACTGACGCTCGTAAAGTTTAGCCTTAGCTTGGGTTCTGTGATCCGAAAGAATGCCAATCAGCAGCGGTATTCCGAGCGCATTAGCCGTTTCTTTAGAGAACTCACAGAGACGCCGAGCGCGGCCTCCTCTTACCGCCCTGAAGTCACGATGGATAAAAATCCCGCGCTCCTCCAAAACCTTTTCATCACTATACCACATGGAGCCAATCCTGAGTAGAACTCCACCCTCAATTCGACCGCCCGGATCACCAATAATTCCGATCAGGCCGCTCTCTTGATTGAGAGCCTCCCAAACCTCTTTCAGGATTTTCTCAGCAGAAGGAGGAACAATTCCTAACTCCTCCCACATATCCAGTGCGATCTCCATGATCCCATGAATATCATCCGGCGTACCGATTCTTACATTTACATCTTCGCCCATAAGACCCCCTTAGTCTTTCTTTGGACCCGGCAACTTCTTTAAAGTCTCCACTGTCTTACGACGCATTTTCTTTACAAATGCATCCAAGATTTGATGCCCTAAATCTGTATCGCCCTTTCCAAGGCGGGACACATCGTCAGGACTGATTACATACTCTCCGCCCGCAGCAACTATCGGGACGGGCTGCACAGGACCACCGGCTGCTTTACCCGGCAGACCAAGCTGCGCGTCTTCTCCGGGCAATCCAGCCATATTAGGAACTGGCGTAAAAATAGTATTTGCCACTTTGAAGCCAGCCATGGTGTTGCCTTCACCCATAGCCGAAATGATGTCAGCCGGGATCACATACGAACCCGATGCAACGTGCATGGGAAGATGATCTGTCCTGCCAGCAACAGGGCTATGGATAGGTCCAACATGAATTTTTTCGGTGCTTATGTCAGCCGGAGCGCCAAAAAATGGCGCACCACCGTTTGCTTTTGTCTCTCTAGCTGTCTTCAAAGCAATAGCAATTGCCTGCTGTTGCGGACGGCCAGAATGAACCAACTCGCTGATGTTGGCGCTAACAGTTTTTTGGGAGGAGCCTTTTTTCAGGGGCATGTCACAAGCTCAGGTTGTAGAAAGCGATGGAACCAATTCCAGAACCAGCAGGGCTGTTGCTGATGCCGCGAGCGGCAAGTGTCACTACGTCGCTCGCATTGAACCCGTTACCAGACAAGGACGCACTGACGCCAAGCTGAAGATCAAAATTATATCCGAATGGCGCAATAATCGGAACTGAACCTTGATTTGTGGACACCACATAGTCCGTCTGAACAATATTATCAGCAGTCGCCGTGCAAGCTGTCGCTGCGGTGTCAACGTCAACCATGCTACTGGAAATTGCGCCTGCGGCAAATGTTGCGCCCGTCAATGTTGGGTTGCGAACCAAAACCACTTCGTAGTTGCCTTGTGCTGTCGCAACAAAATTGACGATTGACAGGATAATAACTGCCCCGAAATAGGACGAGTTGATCCGTATGGACACCAGAGGCGTGAACGTAAGCCCTGTATTGTTGGCTATTGTAACGCCATTTCCTGTCGGTCTAGCAATTTGAGGCGCGGAAACCTGATCATACCCGCCTTCTGAAATGACTGTGGCGCAGATCATTGTCAACGTAGATGCGCTTGCTGTCGCCGCAGCATTCGTAATCTCATATCTCAATGGCAGCGTAGCTGTCTGCATGTACACTTTTGTAGATGTAGGTTGGTTAGCGTTTTGAAATGTGTGGCAAAGAATATATTGCCCATTGATGATGAATCCGCAGCGGACGTTACCAACGCCGAGCCATTCAACATCAAAAAACAAGATTTGCGTTTTGGTCAGATCAAGTGTGAGGCCCGAAGGGCCAGTGCCATTGAGCTTGTCCCCATTCCAGTCTGCCTGAGCAACATATCGGCTGTCATCCACAGAGCCGCCCGTATATGTGCGAATAACAAATGTCACACCATTTGCGCCTTGCTCCAAATAAACGCCGTTATAGGCGCTAAAAAGACCCACGCGCTGTGTCAAATTTGCCTTGGCAGCATTCATGACAAATGTCTGATAAATCAGCATGCTCTTTCCGGGTTGATACGGGAAAACGCGGAAAGTTTGCGCTACCGCCGTAGAGCCGGACGATGTTGTTGCGTTGAGCGAAACAGATGATTGATTGGTATTGTAACTGGTCGTCCCACCCGTCCCCGTTACATAACTATAGTGAATGTCAGGAGCAAACCGACTTTGACTATCAAAGATAGTGAACGGACTTGATACGCGAAGGCGACCAAATGCGTCCACATTGCCACCGGCAAAAGTGACAGTAGACGGATTAGAGGACGATCCATAAGGAGGATAAACCGTAATAGCCATTACGTTGCTCCTCCTGAAATTTTAATTGTCACGGTAGCCGCGCCAGCCGACGCCTGAATTGTTGAGCCTGTAGATAGCGCGGTGCTGCCGGTCCATTGAACAGTAGTATTCCCGCTGATTGGCGCGTTGAAGAACAGCGCATTCGATGCGCCAGCAGAGCCACCAGATGCTACGAGATAAATACTGAACGTCGTAGCTGTTCCAGATGCATTGCAAATTTCAATGTCGGTAAGTGTAAATTGCTGTCCAGTTGGAACCGTATATAGAATCCCCGTAGTCGTAGTTGCGCCCGTAGCAGGCTGTGGGCCGCCACGATACACAGCAGAAAGAACACCAACATTCTGGGCAAGATTGTTGATCGCAACGACGCCGTTTTTCTGCGTGGTAAGTATGTCACCGAGTGAAGCTGTCATCAGAAACGCCCATCAGGTTGCAGTCGGTAACGGAAATTACCAAGACGCCAGAATGAATCGATGTCATTGCTCTCAATTCGAATTGACACCAGACGGCCCCTGAAACGCGGCGTGATAAAAGTTGTTGCTTGTGTCAGAGTGAACGGACCATAAGTTATGGCCGTCTGTCCGGGATAATCCGTGACATAGAACGTCATGTTGATATTGGCTTCCTGAATGCCGCCAAAATATCCCCACTTCATATCCGGCCAAACTTGATCGATGAATATCTTCACATCGGCTTCGCTCAAAGCAAAGTATCCGGTTTGGAAGTAGGAATTCATCGCTACGCCGTCCGCGTTTTGCGACGTTTCATGCTGGAAAATATAACGGTTCAAACCCGCGCCAATTGGCGGGCCAAGAACAGATTCATTAATCCAAGCCGAACGGGCAACGTAAGGGTTTTCGGTGCTGTTGAAGCCGTAATCCCACTGATCCAGAACGAAGTTATATTTGACATAGCCTTCGTTTTCGCCGCCATTGCTAATCGTTGGGAAATACCAAGTGATTTCACCAAATCGACTATTTGGGGCAACGCGAATTTTATCGAGATTTGCCGTGTCGAGGTCTTGGAATACGACATCCCAGACCGGGCAACGAATGGGCTCAACACCGTTACCAGACAGCCGGAAAAATTGGCTTTGACCCATCCAATAAACGACACCGTTCACCGAACTAGCAGCTTTTCGACCGATAAGGCCGCAACCCGTGCCAAGCTCGTTGAACTGATAGACGTAAGGAGGACCGGCATACTGCATCGCCCAGATGCCAAGATCGGTCCAAATTAAGCTTTGTTGCGGACCTTGAATACACTGAACGATGCGCGATCCTTTTGGAACGCGATAGCTGCCTGCTTGATTGACAACGGTTCCGACCCACACATCGTAATTGTCAACATCGCACCAGCGAATGAGCAACGGGTCTTTAATACCTGTAAATGTTGACCCCCACGCAACGATCTGACGCTGCGGCATCGCGACAAACATGCCATCATTGACAGGCGGTGCGTTTGCAATGTTCAGAGCAACAGGATCGCCGCTAGTTGGGTTCCAGCGATAAATTGGGCCGTCCAGAGGACTCGCAATTAGAGTTTCGCCCCAATTGTCTAATGTCCAATCTGTCGCGTTGATTGGCGTACCAGTTCCAGCCACGGGGGGAATACCCGTTCCATATCCGCCACGACCGTACCCACCAATACCGTAGCCGCTTCCCGGAGGAAGAGGGCCAATGCCGTTATAATAAATAAGGCGAACATCGCCGCTATTTATCAATGCATTGGTTGTTGATGTGGCGGATGTAGATGCAGAAATACGGAATACGCTTTCAGATGTAACCGATACGACAATGTAATTGCCATACAAGCTAACGCCACCAACTGATGTAGCGACAAGAACGGGGAACGTATCGCCAACAAAATATCCATGGTTAGCGAGCGTCACATCGACAAAGTCACTGCCATTCGTCGTGGTGAATTTAGGGACTGCTCCCTTATCATTAATTGATCCGCCGCTTATCCAAGCAGCAGTAGTCGTGTTCGCGTATGAAACGCTTGTCGATGTGGAGCCAGTAACGATGTATGTGCCGTTATATCCAGAAGGATTTACACCAGTAACGGTAATTGCTTGACCATCAACAAAGGTATGCGGACCAGCATACGTTAATGTTGCAACCGTACCCGTGCCAGAAGCGCCAGTTACCGTGAGCGGAGACAGCAAAGTTGTAAACGCGGCATTAGCTGGTTCACCGAGAATGTTAGTCGCATATATTTTATATGTGTTAGCAGAGCCGCCGGGGTTGTTAACTTGGTATTGGCCGAACAAGACAAGGCCGCCGACACTTACCTGCGTCTGTATATCAACAACATCATAATTGTCGGCATTGCGCCCCGTGTCCGTAACGGTGACTTCATTGCTACCAGATATCGTTGAGAAGCTAACCGCAATGTTTACGGTCGTCTTTTGAGGCGTGATGTCAGTCGCGCCACCAGATTCGATAACTTGCAGAGCGCCTCCACCACCCGCTGGCGCACCTTCTGCGCCCACTCCGAGATACGAGTTAGCATTTGTGTCCTCCCATGCCCAAAGGCAGCGAACAATAGAGTTGATGGTGTTCGGATAGTATCTAGACCAGCCGCCAAGTTTTTGAACCAGACCGCCCAAGGTGCGATCCGGAATGAACCGGATAAGCTGGCTGATCGAGACCGCCGCCTCGTTCAAGGCTAGTGTCTTGTTTTGATCAACACCGGGCAGAATTTTGAAAGAATTATGCGGCATGGATTAGCCTCGCGTTGGCGTGGCAACGGGAGAAGGAGACTGCGAAGACCAAGCAGCGGCCTCAAACTTCTTCCGGTTTTCCTCCATCATCGCTGATCTGAGTAGAGTTTGATACTGACCCTCATAGCTCTGAGCCATCTGCGGGTCGTCATTTTGACGGCCAAAGTTGCGCTGGTAGGCGCTGACGTAAACCATAGACGCCATGATGAACAAATCTGGCAGATACAAACTGATAAACGTAGTCGGGTTTGTCGCCGACAAGCTTTCAGGGCGGTAGGTTGCAACGATTTCGCAAGTGTAATTCACAGACGGGTAAGGTCCGACGAGGAAGGTGAAGTCCCCGAATGGAGCGAAATACTTTGGCTGACCACGATTCGCCGAGACACCCGACCCATAGACCTGATCTAAAAACTCTTTTGTTGTCGGCAAAAGAGGAACGCGAGTTCCAGCATCTGGATTAGTTGTACCAGATGGCGTGATCAAATTGATCTGTTCCGGCACGACAAAAGTTCCAGCCGGAACCGTAATTTGTCTGCTGCCAGCGGTCAGTCCATACGCCGTTGTAGAGATAGACGTAAAGAGAAAGTCCAGATCGCGATACATGCGGTTTTCGGCATAAGTGATCATCTGTGGCAGGATGATCAGATATTCCGGGTTGTTCGCCTCAACGACGGCCATGGTGGCAATTTGCTGGACGTAGCTATTCGTCCCCGCCACCGATCCATTGTACGAAAGGCCCGTTGTCATTATGCCAACTCCGCTATGCCCTTGTTATAGCACAATCACGCAAATTTGGCATAGGCCGCTGCCAGTTTGGTATCGTACTGGTTCTTGGCGTATCCGGGGCCATTATAGCCCTTTGCAAAACCCGCCCAGTTCTTAGCAACAAGCTCATCCAAAAGGCCAGCCGACCGAATAAACGATGCCATTTGGCGAAGCTGACCGGCCTCGGATTCCGTTGCCTCTTCAACCATAGCCTCTACAGACTGGCATCCTGCCATCTTGTAGTTTGAGCCCATGATCTGTCCCAGACCCCACGAGGTGGACAGGAGCGCCGCTTCTTCATCAATGGCGCAGGCCCGCTCGATCTCCGAATAGACCGCATCCGAGCCCTTTGGATAGGGCTTTTCACCCCACTTTGGATACGCAAGCCCTTCGCCGACAGCCTGCGCTTGGAGGCCCGGTGCGTCTTTGAGATGCTTCCAGAAGTGGTGGCGCTCAAAAAGAGCCTTTGGGCGGCCAGCCTTGTCAAAACCAGAGCCCGCAGCCTCTACCGCAATGACAGCACGGAAGGCAGCCGATTCCACGCCCAAGTCGGCAGCAATGTTATCAATCTCGGCGTCTTCAATTTTGCGGGCAGCGCCTTTGAAATTGATCATTTCCCGTCTCCTTTTGCAGCAAGGACATCCGTCTTGGCTTTAGAACCAGCAGATGAACCAAAATAGTACGCGATCACGCCTGTAAACGCCGTTTGAAGCGCCCCAAGCATCAGGAGCAAAGCTTCATTTCCGTTTTTAGGGACACCATAAATGAACATCCAGAACAAAATCCCGAAGAATCCCAATGTGATAACACCGGCCAAAATTTTTGGGGTGTGGTCTCCAACCATGATCTCGCGATTTCTGGCGCTGTCACGGTCTTTTGCCGTGATGCGCTCCAAATCAATCTCCAGTTCCGCCATGCGGATTTTAAAATCAGCGTCAATCTGTTTGATAGCAGCAAGCTGATCCGGTGTGGCGCTCTGCATGGCTTTGGCAATGTCAGCTTCGGAGCCATCTTCTGTGCCAAGAAGGACGTTAGAAAGAGTCTTCGTGGCAAGGCCCGCCAAAGGGCCGCCGAGAGCCGTCGCAATGGTTGGTGCTAACTGCCCCAGAAGCGGCCCAACCGTCTTGAGAATGTCCATTTACCCCTCCTACTTAGATACGACGAAGATTGTCACGAACATACCAGCTAAAAGAACAAGAATTACAAGCCCCGCCGCACCATAAACCATCAGTTCGTGCATGGCCTCTTCGTGTTCCCTCTGGGCTTTTTCGGCAGCAGCCCTCTGTTCTTTTTTGATCTTCGCGGTTTCGGCCATTACCCAATCCCAAGCCTGCAATCCCTGCTCAGAAATGAAGAGGTTTTTGGCCTCTGCAAACATCTTCTCAACTTCTTTTTTCGCCATGAACGCATCCATGGCAAGCTTCTCTGCACTCTCTTTGCCAAACAGTTTGGGTTTGGGAGGAGAGGCTGCAAGTTGTGTGAGCTTGGAAGCCGAGTCCATCAGGTTTGAAATGTCCCGAAAGAGGCTCTGGACTTCTTTGCCAAGTTTTACGCCGGTCTTAATGGCTTCGTATGAGCCCTTGGCAAGAGCGAGGATTGTTAGCGGGTCCATATTTACCTCGCTAGCTCGCGCGTCGTTTGGTTAATCCTTGCTCGCACCGCCACTACATCACGCGGCGGACCTTTAAAACCAACGGCCAAATAGCCAACCATCGTCCCCTGTTCTGGAGGAATTGAGCCCCTGCAAGCGTAGGTCACGCCCCTTGACACGATCCAATCGCCCGCTTCTGACGACGGCTCAAACGTCTCACACAGCACCTCGCCATTGAGCATTGAGATTGCAGCATGGTTGCGGGCTGGAGACCCTGAGAAAAATGCGCCCTTCTTGCCTTCCAGCGGAGCGTGACGGCCATCTGGGCTAAGAGCCACGCGAGTTGTTCTGGCATTGCTAGATAGGTTGATTTCATGAACAATAATTGTCTCAGCACGAAGGTCTCTCATAAGAGCTTGCGCCGCACCGACGATACGCTCATCTGACACCAAGGTTGGCATGGTATCGTGATTGATGACCTTATTGATGAGCTTTTCTTGGTTCTGATACACAAGGTATCCGGTCAAGCCAAAAGCACCTAAAAGAATAACGACCGCCAACTTGAATGGGCTGTCTACCCACTTCACAACATCAATGGCCTTATCAAGGAAGCCAGATGGCGCAGGTTTTTGCGGGTCGGGTGATGAGGCGAGTGACTTTTTAACAACAGTTTTTTTAACTGCGGTTTTTTTAACTGCGGTTTTTTTAGCGGTGGTTTTTTTAACGGGGGGTTTCACTTGTCAGCCTTCCCGTCCAGTTTGTCATAGATGCGCTGAAACATATGCTCGATGTGTTCCATGCGCTTGTCGAGATCGACTTTCATGACATATGTTTTTGGCAGTTCTGTCTCAATGTCATGCAGATCACGGCGAAGCTCTTTTACTGCGCCCCAAATTTCACGCGCGAACCAACCGCCGACGCCGGTCGCGAACATAAATGCGGCATTGATCATAGTCTGGTGGTCCATCACCATTTTCCTTTAGGGCAAGAACTTTCTTTCAGTGGCGCTTTTAATGGGATCACACACCCGCAAACTTCACACAGTTGAAGGGATGTAAAATGTTCGCACGAATGGCATTCATCCAAACGCTTTTGCAAAGTTTCGGATGAACAAAACCACCGTAAAAACGAGGTATCTTGATTGTCTGAAACCTCTGTCAATTGAGGGCTCCCAATCTTATACCGTTGTTGACCCATGTGATATTCGAATTGCCACTTGTGCAAGCACCCGCAGCGCCGCCAGTACCGGGACCGGACTGATTAGTGTATCCGCATCGAGCCGCGCCACTACCCGCACCACCGGGTTGACCTAACGCGCCACCAGTGCCGCCAGTGCCACCCGCAGTACGCGTTCCAGAAGAATACGCGGCATAGTATGAACCACCACCAGTGGTTAACCCGCCCGCTTCGGATGCAGTCAGTGGGGAATAAAAATTAGAATTGTTTTTCCAATAGGAATAACCCTGCCCAGCAGTACCATATCCTGCGCCACCGCCACCAATACTCATGCCAACAAGATTGACGCCACCGCAACCGGAGCAGCTACAGTCAGCAGCCGTTGAGCCACCAACGCCGCCGCCACCACCACCACCGCCAATTGTGCCATTGAGATTGTCGATGCTAACTGAAAATGTTGTCGAGAAAGCCGTCCCGCCATTTGCCGACGCAGGTGCAGTTAAGTTGAAATCGCCCAAAGCAGGGTAACCTTTGCCAACACCCTGACCGCCTCTGCCAACGATATATCCGTTATTGGTAATGTAGATAGAACTGTTGGCGGGGATGGAGGCGATTGTGAAGGCCGGAATAGTATTAGCGGATGAGCTAATTATTACACCCGCACCAATCGTCAGGTTGACGTTGACCGCTCGCTGACCGTCCCAGCCAGCGGTAATCATGGCATTGTAGAGATTGTAATCTGTCTGGTTAGTCGAGACCGTTGTGAAAAACAGGAACGGCCCCGCAGCACCCAGCAGCATATTGGCTGTTCCCATTTTCCCCGTCTCCTTTACTGAACAGTTTCGTCTGCGACGCCCGGAGCCGCAGAAGCCTGAAGCTCTGCAACAGCCTTCTCGCCCTGCGCCTTAACGGCAGCGATGACATCTGCCACCTCCGCATAAGGGCGGGCAGCGAGAGCATTCAGGACGATGTTGCACTGGTTGACCGTCAAGGTCAGTGTGATCGGTGAGTTTTCCATTTGGTTCCCCTCTATGTGTTGCCAGACGTTTCTGACGACTGCGGAACTATATAAGAAGACGGCCACGTTGGCATGTCCCAAGCATGACTTTCTTCGACGCTAATCCCACTCATCCAAAAGCGCATGGAGTGCCATTTCCCATTGGGCAGCATGCACTTGGATTTTGCCAAGTCGCCAACTTCTTTGGGCGTCATGCCCTTATCAAGCTGAGACTTAAACCAACCACGTTTGGTAGATTTGCCGCCGACATCTGAATTGATCATGCCATACAAGGCGGAAGGCATTTCGCTGATGGCGTATGCCTGATTGTAATCCATATCCAACAGGGTGAAGTCGATCTGGCCGCGCGTGGCCTGTTCAACAAAAATTTCACGAGCCACCCATGCGCCTGTGCGGCGGGTCGTGATCGTTCCGCCATTGGAAAAGCCGTCGTTTTCCCACTCGTTCGACAGGCAAAGGCGGTCATATGTCCCAGCATTTATTTTCGGGACTGCATACCGCGCCATGTAGGCCGGAGGATTGTTCGGAGAACCGACACCTCGCGTCAAATAATTGACGTCAATCGGCTCAATCAGGAACGTAAAGTCGCGCACATTGGTCTTGAGCCAATCAACAATCCGCGAAACTTTCACGATATATTCAGTGCCGCTCTCTTCAAATGCAAAGCTGCGGATGTCGTATTTTTGACGGAACCGTGCATCGACACTTGAAAGATCAACAAACACGGCGGTGATCTCGTCTGACGTTTCAGACAAGAGCTTCCACAGAAGATATGTGGAGTCCAAGCCGCCGGAGATAGGAAGGATCGTTTTCATACGTTTACCTTATCCAAAACGATGTCCCACTCCTGCCCCTCTTCATCCCAAACCGCCATATGGAGCGGCGGCACTTCGGGCATAGGGATAGGCGCTAACCAGTTGCCTGTGGCGCGGTCGAGCGTCCAAGACGGGTAAGGTTGTGCTTCCACAAACATATCAAGATTAGCCAGATAATAGGAGCCAATCGCTGCATAAGAGCCGCGAAAACTCTTATTGTAACTTGTCTGACGCCAGTTAGTTTCCGGGCCAAGAATGTCCTGACAAAAAGCAATGCCAATTGGCTCGCTCTCAGGAAACTCAAGATTGTTGAGATCAGAATTGTTAACGACGATGACCGCAGTCACCAAACCATCGTCTTCAATTTGCGCGAAGTGAGCCATGTCATCACCACAAGATAGAGCCACTGCCAGTGAAGGTATAAATTTTATACCCTCCTGTGTTTTGATACGTTGCGCCGGTTACAGATACGGCATCCGGCAGAGAGTTCAAATAACGGATGATAACGATGCCAGAGCCACCGCTTCCGGGATTTAAGTATGTTTGATAATCACATCCGCCACCACCGCCGCCCGTGTTTGCAGTCCCGTTTGTCGCGGCAGGACCAAATTTTGCTGAACCAGTTCCACCGCCACCAGAACCACCAGAGCCACCGACACGACCAGCGTTGTTACCGGCGCTGTTGTGCATCGCACCACCGCCACCTCCGGCATAAAATTGAGATGATCCGCTTAAAGATAAACTCAAACCAACGCCGCCACTGCCGCCGTTGCCGTTTACAGGACTGCTTCCCGCCCCGCCAGCACCGCCGCCACCGCCGCCACTCCAGTAAGTCACACTGCTAATAGATGTCGTAACTCCATTACCGCCAGAGTTCCCCTGCCCTGCCGTTCCAGTTGCAGCGGTTGAGCCAGCAGCGGCTGCACCACCGCCACCCGACCCCCCAGTTGAAGGAGCAGAAGTTGTGCCGTTGCCTCCACCGCCATGACCACCGCCAACAGCTTGCAAAGAGCCAAACCGCGAGAATGAGCCGTTTGATTGTGCGTTTAAGCCCGCTCCACCGCCTCCTACAACAACCGCATATCGTAACCCGACTTGAATTGTTGTAGAGCCAGTTAACAAGCCACCAGCACCACCACCACCACCAGAGATTACACCATCTCCTATACCACCCGAGCCGCCGCCAGCGACAACGAGATAATCTATTGATCGTGTCGTGTTTGGGTTTCCTTGATAAAGGTAGCGGAATACGACAATACCGGAACCTCCTGAGCCGCCAGTGCGATTAGGGACACCGCTGGCCGCCCCGCCGCCACCACCGCCGCCTGTGTTTGCTGTTCCACTTGTGGCGGCAGTAACATTAGACCCTGTGATTGTTTGTGAGCCGTTGCCACCACCACCAACGCCACCCACCGCTATATAAGTAGTACCAACATACGTTCCGCCACCACCGCCGCCAGCGTATGTTCCTAAAGAGCCAGTTATACTGCTTCCAAAACCCTGACCGCCAGTGCCGCCACGCGCAGAACTAAAAGCGGCTCCATACCCACGCTGTCCTGCTGTGGTTGCTCCTCCACCACCGCCGCCAGAATTGTAGCCTTTTTCTATGAAGCCATTACCGCCCGCATTTCCTTGACCCGCAGTTCCAGCACCGGCAGATCCGGTAAATTCACCACCACCGCCGGAGCCACCTGAGCCACCAGTAGAATTATTAAAACCGCCGCCGCGTCCGCCGCCTGTCGCAGTAAAGCCCAATGCGGAACTATTACTCCCCGCGATGGATGTCGCATTTGACTGGCCCGCACCGCCGCCGCCAACAACAACAGAATATGAGCCGACGACTGCGGTCCAATTTCCAGTTAAAGCGCCGCCAGCACCGCCCCCGCCAGCCCCGCCGTCGCCAACCGCAGATGCTGAAGCACCACCGCCACCGGCAACAATAAGATATTCAACGCTGTTGTATGTGTTTGAGATAGACGTAACTTGGAACGTGCCTGAACCAGTGAATGTGTGGCTCCGATAGTTACCGTCATTGGTGATCGTGCCGCCTGTAGCGACTGTATAAGTCACATTCGGGTTCGGCCCCGTGCCATAGAAGTTGCTGAAGCTGATTGCCCCAGACGAGAACGTGAACGGGCCAGCCGACGATGTGTAATATGTCGTGCCGCGATAGGCGTTCAGGTTCAATCCACGACCAAACAAATTATTGATGGTCGTCATGGAAAGAGTGCCGGAGCCCGGAAGGTAAGTAGTCATTACTTAGCCTCCAACTCCTTGACGCGGGCAGACAGTTCTTTCACCGCTTCAATCAGAACGCCGACGAGGTTGCCGTAAGCGACGGAGAGGTTTTCACCCTCATGCACAACTTCCGGCACAACTTCCTGCATTTCCTGCGCGATGACACCGACGCCAGCCTTGCCATCCTCAATGCGCTCGTAGCGAACGCCGCGCATCTTCTCAACAAGTGCGAGAGCGTTGTCTATGGTGCTGACGTTCTTCTTCAGGCGAGCATCTGAGTAGGCGGTAACGTTGCCGGAAGCGGTGACGTTGCCGGAAGCATCCATTGCAAAAGTGTTGTACGTTCCGTTGTTATATGTGCGGAGCGTAAGAGTTGTCGTACCTGTGCTGCTGGTGAGGGCGTCGATGTAGGATGCGCCTGTTGATGTCGGGTATACATAGACACCATAGGCATTAGTTGTTCCGGACAAAAC
>Ga0181363_1000227_pt1 | contig 16602 bp, 23 predicted proteins | sample Fa13NDMLBSN_FD_130109 | JGI IMG/M metagenome (GOLD analysis project Ga0181363, IMG submission 130109) | Freshwater viral communities from Lake Michigan, USA - Fa13.ND.MLB.S.N | ecosystem: Environmental > Aquatic > Freshwater > Lake | place: USA: Michigan | collected 2013-09-23
TCCAAACACCATTAACAATCCCGATCAAGGTATGATATTTGCAAATGGTCCAAATGTTTCAAGTTGGGGGTGGGCTGCTGTTAAAGCAATTGAAATCCCTGAAGAGGACCGAGAAAAACACCCTGTCCCAGGTAAACCAGGAGAATTTATGAAATTCAAAATGGATATGAAAAACATGAGAATGTTTGAAGAGCGTGACTATATTGAAGCCCTTTCTTATATTGGAATATTACCTGAATAAAATATATGAAAATTAGTTATGCAATCACAGTCTGTAATGAATTTATAGAAATTCAACGTTTAGTGAACTTTTTGCTTCGACACAAACGCGTACAAGACAATATAGTGATTTTATTTGATGAAGTAAATGGTGACCCCGAAGTGGAGAATTTTCTCCGCACCCACTCCATAAATGGAGAGTTTTCATGGCACAAAGGAAAATTTGATCGCCACTTTGCAGACTGGAAAAACAAATTAACCAGTTTTTGCAATGGCGATTATATTTTCCAAATTGATGCTGATGAAATTCCAAACGAAAATCTGATTGCTGTGTTACCTGAGGTGCTAGAAGAAAACAACGAAGTTGATGTTTTTCTAGTTCCTCGAGTAAACACAGTAGAAGGTTTAACTCCCGAACACATTTCAAAATGGGGCTGGAGAGTAAACGATGCTGGGTGGGTTAACTGGCCTGATTACCAATGGCGTATTTGGCGAAATAAACCGGAAATTCAATGGGTAAACAAAGTACACGAGCGTTTAGATGGCTTTAAACAATATACAGCAATGCCCGATGTAGAGTACTTTGCTTTATATCATCCAAAAACAATTGAACGACAAGAAAAACAAAACAGTTATTACGATACGTTATGAATTACATAAATAATTTACAAGAATTTGAGGTTCAAAAAAACCTAAATAGTAAAATTATGCGTTTTGATATTATCAACTACTTAATAGAAAAATATAATTTAGTAAATTATCTTGAAATAGGAGTATTTAAAGGAGAAAATATTAGAGAAATAAAAGCATCCCATAAAGATGGAGTTGACCCAGGAGCAGAAGGATATACCCCTCCAGAAGTAAATTATCCTATGACGTCAGATGAATTTTTTGATTTAATTAAAGGTCATGAAGACATTAAATATGACATCATTTTTATAGATGGATTACATCATGCTGATCAAGTAGAAAAAGATATTAAAAATGCTTTAAATCATGTTGTTGAAGGTGGATTTATTTTGCTTCACGATTGTAACCCTGTTAGTTATGAAGCACAATTAATTCCAAGACAAACGGTAGCATGGAATGGTGATGTTTGGAAAGCATTTGTTGACTTTAAATTAAATAATCCATTATACCCATGTTGTGTAGTTGACACGGATTTTGGGGTAGGCTTTATAAAAAACTTAGGAAATAATTATGCATTAGAAAGTAGAATTACTGATTGGAATTATTTTAACAAAAATAGAAAAGAACTATTAAACCTAATTACTTGGGATGAATTTAAAACAACTTATTAACAAATCAGTTTATGGAACTATAGGTTATATTTCATCACAAAATGATATAGACGTACTAGAACAGTATATTGTTTATAATTTACCGGTTTTAAAAGAATATAAACAAATAATCGTTGCTACAAATTATTCTACTTTAGAACTAACTAAAGTAAACTCTCAATTATGGAAAAAATATTTTCCTGAGTGTGTTTTAATAGATTCTTCTACTAATAGAGGCCATAACATTGGAACCTCAGATTTGGATGATTTAATATTTGATTATTGTAAAGAAAATAATGTTAAATGGCTTTGTAAATCTGCTAATGATATCATCATTCAACAAAATATATTTAATAAAGAAGTTGAAGAAGCTGATTTTTATTATTTAAATGGGATAGGGTATGCTGGAGCAAAAATATATAATTTTGATCCTGCTAGGATATTAAATGAATATCTTATAGATCATTTTTACCCCCAAACAAATTTTTACTTTATTAATGTTTCTAAAACAGATTATTTAAATGATAAACAACATGTTACAGAAGTTTACAAAAACGTTCACCAATCCGGGAAAACTGTTTGGGAACATGGATTTAAAAGTTGTGAAGGTTTACTAAGAGAGTGTGTTGAAAGAAATAATTTAAAAAAATATCATTTGATTACCCAAGAAAACTTTATTATATTATTAAACGCTATATTAAAATATAATATACATGATGGTAGTCATAAAAATATAATGGTAGAAAATATATGTCATTTTCATTTTAATAATGAATCTATACTTGAAATATGAAAATAGCTTTTTTAACTGAAATGGGCTTTGAGGGAAAAATTCCTTCAAATCACCTTAATATGAGAACTGAATTTGCTTGGATGTATGCTTTGGAGGCTGAACATCGTAATATCCATCAATTCCCAAATATTAAAGATTATAACCATGTGTTTATAATTTTTCCTAAAGGGAAAACATTTTTAAGCGCTGAAGGATCTTCTCTATCTAACCAACCTAACCCAGTATCGGGTTTACTTGCTTCTGATATAGTAACTATTTTAAAACAAAATAATCAAAAAGTTTATTATATTCAAGAAGGACCCCATTGGTGGTATAATGACTATGAACTTTCAGACCAGATTAACTTTTATAACTTGTTAGTTAGTTGTGATGCTATTTTTTCCCACAATGAATATGATACAACTTACTATAAAGGATTAGTTCCAAATAAACCTGTTTATGCTCTTCCTACTCTTATGATAGAAGACAATATATCTCATATTGTTCCTAAGTATGAAGAAAAAGCTATTATAGGAGGTAATTTTGCAAGGTGGTATGGTGGATTTGAAAGTTATTTAGTAGCTCAAGAGTTTGGTGTTGAAATTTGGGGACAAACCTCTCATGCTATGAGAAATGGTGAAGAACAATTATTTAATCATTTACCTAGAGTAATGTGGAATGAATGGATGGAACAATTAAGTCAATTTAAATATGCTGTTCATTTAATGCCTACAGTAGCAGCAGGCACATTTAGTTTAAATTGTGCATACCTTGGAATCCCTTGCATAGGTAACAAAAGTGTAGACACTCAACGTTTATGCCACCCTGAATTATCCGTTGATATTGCTGATATAGAAAGTGCTAGAAATCTAGCTAATAAATTATCTACTAATCAAGATTTTTATAATAAATGTAGTCAAGAAGCTAAAGAAAACTATAATAGATATTATAAAATAGATTTGTTTAAGCAAAAACTTTTTAGTATATTAAATACATGAAAAATGTAAAAATAGGAACTAATGTAACTATATCCCATTATACTAATTTATATGGATGTGAATTAGGAAATAATGTATTTGTAGGACCATTTGTAGAAATCCAATCTAATGTTAAAATTGGAGACAATTCAAGAATATCCTCCCATAGTTTTATTTGTTCAGGAGTTGAAATTGGTGAAAATTGTTTTATAGCTCATGGAGTTATGTTCACTAATGATAAATTTACTGAAAATAGAGACGAATGGATTGAACGAACAACTTCAATAGGAAACAATGTTCGAATAGGTTCTAATGCAACCATCCTTCCAGTTAAAATAGGAGATAATGTAGTCATAGGAGCCGGTGCCGTCGTAACAAAAGATATTCCTAATAATACAACCGTTAAAGGCAACCCAGCAAAATAATTATCAATTTAAAAAACAAAAACATATGAAAAATCTTAAAGAAATTTTAACTTCGTATTCTATTACAAAAGAAACAAGACATAGTTATGGACAATTTTATGATAAACATTTTTCTCCTTATCAAAATAAGGCTAAAAAAATATTAGAAATTGGAGTAGATACAGGAATATCTATATATGCTTGGTTAGACTATTTCCCTTCAGCAACTATATATGGAATGGATATTGTTCTTCCTAATGACCCTAGATTGTTTAATGATAGAGTAATACTTTTTACTGGAGACCAAGGAAATATTAACAGTTTAAATGAATTTATAAAAATATATGGGGGAGATTTTGATATCATTATTGATGATGGAGGTCATACTATGCAACAACAACAATTGACATTTAAAACATATTTTCCTCTCCTCAAACCAGGTGGAATGTATGTTATTGAGGACCTCCATACTTCTTATCTTTCAGGCTATACTGAATATGGACAACTTAATACTTCTGTAACTACATTAGCTTTAGTAGAACATTTAGAAAAAGATTTAACATCTAAAACATTTTCTACAGAATTTATTAATATTGAAGAAATGAATGATTTAAAAACTCAAATAGAATATTGCAAAGTTGAAAAAGACCCTTCAACTCCAGGAGATGAAATGAGCAATTCAGAAATAAGCTTTATAAAGAAAAAATAATATTTTATTATTCATGAAAATTTCTATTATACATAACACATTTCGATTTAATCCATTAATTCGAGAATCGGTTATATTAAATTTAAAAGCGTTACAAGAAGCAAATATTGATTATCAATACATTGTATTTAATGATAATGGTGATGTTAAAATAGAAGACGAAGTAAAAGATTTAGATATAGAATATTTCTATAGTGACTATAATTTTGGTCAAAAAATGTGTTCTGGTGGATGGGTTGGAGCTATACCTTTAATTAAAGGAGATTTAATCCACAATACCGGCCAAGATGATGTATTTACTTCTTTCTTTTATAAAAATATAGTTAACACATTTAAAAGAACTAATTGTGATTTAGTTTATTGTAATGGTCTTAAAGTATTAGAGAATATGGTTACAACAGGAGAACCAATGGGACCATTATTCTCTTTAGATTACTCAGATCCTCGATCCCATTTTAACCATTGGTTTGGAGTTACTAATAAAAAAATCACTAGAACAAATAATTTTATTCCAGCACCAGGCACAGTATATAAAACATCTCTTCATGATGAAATTGGAAAACCTGATTTAGATAATTTTAGAGGTGTAGCTGATTTTGAATATTGGGCTCGAGTTTTATTTTATAAAAAACAAGTTCAATATATTAACACCCCTTGTTGGTTTTATAGAATGTCTCAATATACTACTACTTTAGAAGTAATTGATGGAAAAATAAATGAAAAAGATTTAGCTAGTTATTATTTAAATATATTAAAAGAAAAATACCAAAAATTATTAGACAATGAGTAATGCCATTATAACAGGAGGAGCAGGTTTTATAGCTAGTCATTTAGCGGAAGCTATTCAAGACAAATATGAAAAAATATATTTGATTGATAATTTAGTAAGAACAAATGGTTTAAGAAATATAAATCATTTATTAGGAGATAAATTTATTTTTATTGAAGGCGAAGTAAGTGAATTTGATTTTACACAATTAGAAAATATTAAAGTTATATATCATTTAGCAGCTACAAGAATTAATAGATGTGCTAAAAATCCTCTTGAAGGACATAAATTACTAGCAGATGCTGGGTTAAATGTAGTTAAATACTGTGCAGAAAATAATGTTAAATTATTTTTCTCCTCTACAGCTTCTGTATATAATAATCCAAAACGTTTTCCTATTGAGGAAACTGATCCATGTGAACCCCATACTTTATATGGTGCTGCAAAATATTATACTGAAAATTTAATGAGAACATTTGCAAAATCTCATAACCTTCAATACTCAATTTGCCGTTTTTTTAGTGTATATGGTGTAAGGATGGATTGTGAGGGAGCTTATACTGAAATAATTTTTAATTGGTTAAACCAGATCAATCAAGGTAAAAATCAAGTTACAGTATTTGGTAATCCTGACGAAAAAATATTAGATTTAGTTTATGTTGAAGATGTAGTTAATGCTATTTTAAAATCAACAGAAAATTGGAATAATGAAGTATATAATGTGTCAACTGAAACAGGAGTTTCAATTACTGAATTAATTAAAGTTATTGAAAATGAGTTGGATATTGAGTTAGAAGTTAGTATATTACCTGAAAATAGAACAGATATAGAAAATAAACGAGTAGGCTCAGTCCAAAAACTAAAGAATATTGGTTGGAAACCTAAAAACTCTATTAATCAAGGTATTTTAAAAACATATAAATGGATACAAGCCCTATAACTCTTCCAAATTGGAAATTATTAAAAAATGAAATAGGAAAACAGTTTAATGAATTTTGTATTTTAAGAGGAAAAGAATTTATTGAATTGGGAGAAGATGTTTGGGTTGGATATTTTTGTTTATTAGATGGTAGTGGTGGACTCAAAATAGGAAATCAAGTTTCTATTAGTTCTGGGGTTCATATCTATACTCATGATTCAAGCAATTATAGAATCCATAATACAGAAAAAGACCCGGAAAGTGGAAGTCATATTGATAGGGCCCCTGTAGTAATAGGGAATAATGTTCAAATTGGAGCTAATAGTATTGTTTTAAAAGGTGTTTCTATAGGTAATAATGTAATTATTGGGGCCTTATCCCTAGTTAACTCAGATATCCCTGATAATTGTATTGCTGTTGGAAATCCTTGTAAAGTTATAAAAATGTTATGATAATTAGTAAATGTCCCTTAAGAATATCTTTAGCGGGTGGATCAACTGATTTACAATCTTATTTAGATAAATATAAGAACGGAGCAGTTATTACTTTCACCCCTAACCTTTATACTTACATTACACTTAAACCTAGCAGCACCAAATATTATAGAATAATATATTCCAGCATAGATAATTGCATTGATCCAGATGAAATTAAGAATGACATAGCTAGAGAAGTTATCAATTACTTTAATTTACCCCCAGTTGAAATCATTTTTACATCTGATATTCCTTCAACGGGGTCAGGATTAGCATCATCTTCATCTTACTTAATAGCTATGATAAATGCTGCTTTAGCGTTTAAAAATGAAAAATTAGATAAACTTGAGTTAGCTAAATTAGCTTTAAAAATAGAACATACTTTTAACCCATTGACAGGTTATCAAGACATTTATGGATGTGTGTTTAACGGGTTTAAAAAATTTAATTTTAACAATAAAGGATTAGACGACGTTTTATACTACGATAATTCTTTTTTTGAATATTATGACATGCACTTGATTCCTACAGGAATAATAAGATCATCTACTAATGTACTATCTTCTTTAGATATTGATAAAATTCATAATCTTATGAAACCTCTTCAAGATATGAATAATTATATCGAACAAAATAATTTTCATTTAATTTTTAAAGAAATAAACAATAGTTGGGAACTTAAAAAACAAACATCCCCAGAAATACTTAATAGTAATATAAAAAGTTTAGAAAATAAATTAACTGATGTTTTAGCTAAAAGATTAATAGGAGCAGGAGCAGGTGGTTATTTTTTAGTTATAGTAGAAAAAGGTAAACAAGTAAAAAATGGAATCCCTATAAAATTAGGAAATGGTTTTGAAGTAATAGAGTTTTAATATGAATAAAATATTATTAATTGGTTGTGGTTATTGGGGTAAAAATTGGTATAAAACTATTATGTCCTCCCCTTATGAACTAGTAGGTGTAGTTGATCCTAATCCTATAATTGATGTTAGCACCCCTTTATTCAGCTCAATAGAAGAAGTAAATGTTGAATATACTCATGCTCTTATAGCTACAAATGCTGAATTGCACCTAGATTTAAAAGACCAACTAAACATCCCAGATGCAAACATTTTAGTAGAAAAACCTTGTGGAATTGAATCTAATAGAAGTGAATTTAACCACTGTTTCCCTGGATATATATTTTTGAGTTCACCTCAATATAAATTTATAAAAGAAACACTTAATCAAAATATTTTAGGTAAAATTCTTTATAGCAGATTTGAAAGAGCGTCTATGGGACCTAGAATTAGAACAGATGTTTCTATTATAGAAGATTACGCTATACATGATCTATACCTTTACCAGGCACTATTTGAACCTACTAAAACAGATATAATTGGTGGACGTTTATTAAGTTCATTTAATGACCCAATTCAACCTGATACTTTATTTTTAGATGTATTTTCTGATGGTCATGTTGCAACCTTTTTTAGTTCATGGAGGTACCCATCTAAAACAAGAAAAATAGAAATCATTGGGGAAAATGGTAGTATAATTTGGGAAAATGATAATGTTTATATCCATTCATCCCATTATAAAAAAATTGACGGTCTAGATAAAAATAGAAATGTTGGATATGAATTGATAGAAACTCAACCTCAAGAAGTTTTATTAGATTTAGATAAATCTAATCTCCATTTACAGCTAGATGACTTTATTAACCAAATAAATAGAAACAAAATATTTTTAGATACTAACAAGTTTATTTGGAATATTCAAATGAAGTTATTATATTCATAATAAAAAAATATGCAAAACAAATCAATCCCTTTAGGTCGCCCTTTTTTGAATAAGGAAGCGATTTTAGATGAAATATCAAAAGTATTAGATACTCGTTGGATTTCTGGAGGTCCAACAATTGCTAAATTTGAAGAAGCAATTAAAGAATATAACAATGACCCTGAAGGACATTATGTTGCTGTTTCAGATGGAACTTGTGCTATTGAAATGTCTTTAATGTGTCTTAATGGTGGTAAACGATATGACAAAAATGATTTAATTATTTGTCCATCTTGGTCTTGGGTAGCAACTGGATTTGCTCCTGTACTTGTAGGAGCTACACCTTTATGGTGTGATGTAAATGAATTTGGTGTCCCTGAAGCTAATCAAATTGAACAACTAATCCAATCAAACCCTAATTCAGTTAAAGCTATTATTGTAGTTCATCAAATGGGAGTTCCATGTGATATAGATGCAATCAATATAATTTCTGAAAAATATAACATTCCTGTTATTGAAGACTCAGCATGTGCTTTAGGTACTGAATATAAAGGAAATAAAATTGGCAAAGGGAGGAATTTAGTTACATATTCATTTCAAGCTAGAAAATGTTTAACCACAGGTGAAGGTGGAATGATTGTAACACGAGATGCTAATCAAGCTGAATGGTTACGTTCATATAGAGCATTTGGAACAACTATTAGCCCATTAGAAAGAGATAGAGCAACATATTTACTTAAAGAATCATTTGATAAGATTAGTGGTAATTTTAAAATCTCAGATATTACTGCTGCTGTAGGTATTGCTCAATTAACTGTTTTTGATCAAGAAGTAGAAATGCGAGATAAAGCAGGTAAATATTATAATTATTTGATTGAAACCGAATTAAAGGATTATGCTCAAATATCTAATTTAATTCCTGATTATTGTACTCGGTACAACTGGCAGAACTTCCATTTATTATTAAATGAAAACTTTAATCGTGATCAAGTAGTAGATGCTCTTAGAAAACAAGGAATTGGATGTAAGTGGGATATCCAGGCAATTCATATTGAACCTGTATTTAAAAATGAATTTAACCATGTTGATCTACCCCAAACAAATAAATTTCATGAATGTGGGTTATGGTTACCTTTTTATGCTGAGATTACAACAGAAGAACAAGAATATGTTATCCAAACTTTGAAAAGTATTTTAAATGAACTTAAGTAAATTATCTAACATAATTAATCAAATCTCATTAGATCAAGTTTCTGCCTTAAAACAATTAGTTTTAAATGCCCCAGAAATTATTTTGATAGGGAATGGAGGAAGTAATGCTATAGCTTCACATATGGCTGTAGACTATACAAAATTTCTTAATAAAAGATGTCATGTGCCTAATGCTTCTGATATGTTAAGCATGATGACTAATGATTATGGAATAGAAAACATGTATTCTAAATTTATAGAGTATAATTACGCTCCTAACCAGCTAGCTATCCTAATATCGTCATCAGGTAATAGTGCAAATATTGTAAACGCAGCTCATAAATGCAATGAATTAAATATTCCAATAGTATTATTAAGTGGCTTTAGCCCCATGAATAAATTAAATTTATTGGAACATAAAAACATTAAGATGAATTATTGGGTTGATTCTACCAATTATGGAGAAGTTGAAATGGCCCATCATATATTTTTACACTCAATAGTCTAAATTATGGAAAAAATTTATAGTAAAATAGACCCGAATAAATTACTACACGTAATTGTTAGAAAAGAAGATTTAACTCCTGGACGAGTAGAAGTAGTACCTGAAGATCATTTTATCCAATGTGCTTTACTTAACATGGAAAAAGGAAAAACATTTAAACCTCATAAACATATTTGGAAAGAAAGAACTAGAAATGTAATCGCTCAAGAAAGTTGGATTGTAATCCAAGGTAGTGTAAAATGTATTTTTTATGATACAGATGATAGCATTATATCCGAACCCATTTTATACCCAGGAGATGCTTCATTTACTTTAGAGGGAGGACATAATTATAAAATTCAAGAAGATAACACATTAGTTTACGAATACAAAACAGGTCCTTATGAAGGGCAAGCTTTAGATAAAACATTTATATAATGAAAAAAATATTTTTTATTTTCGAACACACTCACGAAAGTATAAACGATTATAGTGCTGCTGTTATTTATTGGTATGGAGTTTTAGATAGAATGGGATACGAAGTATCATATGAAAACTATTCCACATACACCCCAGATGAATTTTATTTTAAAGTAAAAAACGAAAAACCACATATGGTTATATTTGTTAATTATTTTAAAACCATCCATACTGAATTTGCCAGGTTTAGGGATATAGCTAAAGTATATTTACTCCAGACAGACATGCATAGATTTTATGATAATCATGTTAAATTATGGATACCATTTGTTGATGGAATTATAAATTATGAAGGAACAAAAGAATGGTGCCTTAGAGATGGACTCCCAGAAGATGGATTTTTAAAAATGAGATGGGGATTTAATCCAAACCTAATGTGTTTTGAAAAACAATCTAAAACAAGAAATATAAGTTTTTATGGAGGAATGCATGGAAATAGACCTCAAGTTTTAAATGAATTTGCTCAAAAAATTGGAGTTGAAGTTATTCCCCAAAATGCTACTTATGAACAGATTAAACATACCCTTTCAGAATCTAACTTTAGTTTAAATTTGAGTATGAATGCCGTTGGAGATAGAAGAGAACTTAAAGGTAGAGTTATTGAAATTCCTGCTCATTGTATTTTGCTTTCTGAATCTGCTCCTGAATTAGAAGATTATTATTTTGAAGATGAATATATTCTATTTAACTCAGTAGATGAAGCTGTAGATAAAGTAAAAAGTTTAGATAGTAAAGAAATAGAAAAACTATTTAGAAGAGGTAACCATGCTTTGTGGAATAGAAACACAGCATACCATGAATGGGATAAAATTCTTCCTTTAATGGACCCCGATTATAAAAAAATAGATATTCAAAACTTATTAAAAACCAACCATTCAGAATATTACAATGGATAATTACTATCATACCGATATAGAAATTAAACAACCATATGAAATAGGGGACCATACTGCTATTGATAAAGGATTTTACTGTACTGTTAAATTAAAAATTGGAAGTTATGTTCATATTTCCCCTTATGTTACGGTTATAGGGGGAAAAACAGGATACTTTGAATGTGCCGGTTTTAATAATATAATGTCAGGAGCTAGAATTATATGCGGATCAGATAGGTTTGATGGGAGTGGGTTATTTGGAGCTATGGTTCCAAATGAACTGAAAGGTAAACAAATTATTGAACCTATAATAATGGAAGAATTTTCAAATATAGGTACAAATTCTATTGTTCTTCCGGGTTCTCGGTTAAGAAAAGGCGTATTATTAACAGCAGGAAGTTTATTAATCGGCGATACTGAAGAATGGGGTGTTTACCATGGTAACCCAGCTATATTAAAGAAAAAAATAGATAGTACTAAAGTTATAGAGAATGCAAAAAAATTAGGATATAATGAATGATTATGGAGTCATAAGATTTAACAACCCAGGAGATAGTGGTGGGTTTTTTTCTAATTATTTTAGTGTTCTTTCTACTTTAGCAATTTGTTTAAAATATAAATTAATTCCTTACGTTGATACTAGTAATACTTGGTTTAATCCTACTTGTGATTTTGAACAAAATAAGGTTCAAGATTCTGATATTAATCCTTGGGATTGGTGGTTTGAACAGTCTTTAAAGTCAGTTAATGATGCTTATGAAATAGAAATATTTAGAGATTTTATATCCCAAAACCCATTAACATTCAATACCCAAGCTAATTTAGACTATTTTAGGGATTTAGCTGATAATTACTTAAAAATTCAGAACCATATTATTGAAGAAGAAAATTTACTGTATGAAAAATATTTAAAAAATAAAACTACTTTAGGTATTTTAGCTAGAGGAACTGAAATGTTATTATATCATCCTGAATATCCAAAAGTTAAATTACAAAGTTGGTCTGAGATTATTGAAATTTATTTAAATAAAAATCCCCATATTAATAATATCTTTTTAGTAAGTGATGACAATGAAATAATAGATACTATAATTTCTAAATTTCCTGAGACTATATATTTAAAACATTTTTTTAGAAAAACAAATCAACCTAAAGAAATGATCGATAATAGATTTATGCCTTGGTGGTTAATATCTCCTACAAACGACCCTAATCACAGAAAACGGTTAGGAGAAGAATGTTTAATCCAAGCTAAGTTATTGTCTCGATGTGAATATTTTTTAGGAACATGTTCTGGAATATCAAATGCTGTTCAATTTTTTAATAATAATAAATTCATAAAATCAAATATAATATGACTCGTACAGAAATAATTAACCATTTAATAAAAAAAATTCAAGCAAATTCTTATCTAGAAATAGGAGTAAGAGAACCTAGTGGGAACTTTGATAATATTATTTGTCCCAATAAAACAGCGATTGACCCATTCCCATTAGGGCCAGATATTATTCCTTTAACTTCTGATGATTTTTTTGCTCAAAATACTTCCAAGTTTGATGTAATTTTTATAGATGGGTTACACCATGCTGACCAAGTAGAAAAAGATATTATTAATAGTTTAGAAGTATTAAATGAAAATGGATACATCGTTTGCCATGATATGAACCCCACAAATGAATTAATGCAAATAGTACCTATTCAAACTGATGGAGAATGGACAGGAGATTGTTGGAAAGCATGGGTAAAAGTTAGATCAACAAATCCTAATTTGAATATGGAAGTTGTTAATACTGATTTTGGAGTAGGAATTATAACTGTTGGGAAACAAAAATTATTAGAATTAGATAATCAAAATCTAACGTATGATGAATTTAGTTTTAATAAAAAAGAATGGTTAAATTTGATATCAACAAATGATTTTCATGAAAAATATAAATTTTAATATAGTAACAGAATTTGAAAACCAAATTGCTGAATTTTTTGGAGCACCTTATGCTGTGGCAGTTGATAGTTGCACCCATGGAGTTGAGCTTTGTTTGAGACATACTCATGCTGACCACATTATAGTTCCTAAACACACATACTTATCAATCCCATTTTTGGCTCATAAATTATGGATTGAATTAGAATGGAAAAATGAAAATTGGGTAGATTATTATTACTTAACTGATAATGTAATTGATGCAGCTGTACTATGGAAACCCAGCAGCTACATCCCAGGAACATATATGAGTTTATCTTTTCAATACCAAAAACATTTAAGTTTAGGCCGAGGAGGAATGATATTAACTGATAATAAAGAATCAGCAGAACGTTTAAAGAAAATGTCATATGATGGTAGGTTACCAAATATTCCTTGGAGAGAACAAGATATAAGCGTATATGGATACCATTATTATATGACCCCAGAAACTGCTCAATTAGGTTTAGATAAGTTACCTCAAGCAAAAATTACACCTCCTAAACAATGGGTTGTAGAAGATTGGCCTGATTTAACTCAAATGAGTATATTTAAATAAATAAAATTAAAAACAAGTTACATGAAAAAAGCCTTTATTACAGGTATTGGAGGACAAGATGGTTCTTATTTAGCAGAACATCTAGTAAATTTAGGATACGAAGTACACGGTATTATTAGAAGAAATTCAACCCCAGAACACCAACAATCTAGGATTGAAAATATGAGAGATAAAATTCATGTTTATTATGGAGATTTATTGGATCAAAGCAGCATTGAACACCTACTAGACAAAATCCAACCAGATGAAATATATAACATAGCTGCTCAATCTCATGTTAGAATTAGCTATGATATTCCTCAATTCACAGCCCAAACAAACGCTTTAGGTGTGTTAAATATTTTAGAAGCTTATAGACGTTCTTGCCCTAAAGCAAAATTTTATCAAGCATCCAGCTCAGAAATGTTTGGAAGTAGTGTTGATTCAGATGGTTTTCAACGTGAAACAACTCCAATGAACCCAGTTTCACCATATGGATGTACTAAAGTATTTGGATATAATATCGTGCGTAATTATAGAAATGCTTATAAATTACACGCTTCAAACGGTATTTTATTCAATCATGAATCTCCAAGACGAGGTTCAAACTTTGTGACAAATAAAGTAGTTAAAACAGCTGTTGAAATTAAATTAGGGTTAAGAGATAAATTAGAATTGGGTAATATGGATGCTTACCGTGATTGGGGACATTCATATGACTATGTTAGAGCAATGCACTTAATTGTTCAACAAGATCAACCGAGTGATTGGGTTGTAGCAACTGGAGAAACTCGTTCAGTAAGAGATATGTGTGAATATGTGTTCGGAAAATTAGGTTTGGATTACAAAGATTACGTTGTTCAAAATCAAAAATTTTTACGTCCTGAAGAATTACCATATTTAAAAGGAGATTCAACTCGTATTCGTACTGAACTAGGATGGAAACCAACATATACATTTGAAAGTATGATGGATGAGATGATTGAATATTGGACAAATATATTAAAAAAATAGTATGAAAATAAGCTTTATAATCCCTAGCAGAAACAATAAAATTTACCTTCAACAGGCTGTAAACTCTATTTTAGAATGTTATGGTACCGAACATGATTTAGTTTTATTAGATGATGCATCTGATGATGGTACTTGGGAATGGATTCAATCACTAGAAGGAGATCATTTTGTTAAATATAGAAATGAAGGTCCTGAAAGAGTAGGCCATACCATTTTATATGATAAAGGAGTTGAATTAAGCAAAACGGAAGTATTTTCAATATTTCATGCTGATATGATTACTACAAAAAATCATATTCCTAATTTACTCAAACATCTAAAACCCCAAACAGTTGTAGCTGCAACTCGAATTGAACCCCCTCTACACCCACCAGGACCAGAAAAATATGTTCGTACATACGGGTTTGAACCATCAGAATTTAAAAAAGAGGAATTTTTTAAAGAAATAGAAATTTTAGAAAATGATAATCAAGATAAAATTACAAATGGTATTTTTGCCCCTTGGTTAATGTTTAAATCTGATTTTGAAGCTATTGGTGGGCATGACCCATTATTTGCCCCTATGGAACTTGAAGATTCAGATATATTTAATCGAATGTGTTTAGCCGGATATCAATTGATCCAATCAAGAGATTCATTTGTATACCATATGACTTGTAGAGGAAGCAGGTTTAAAGATGGAATTGAAATTGAAGCCGAAATACCCTTACCAGATGGAACCATTTGGTATAAACCAAAAGATTCAGAAGAATATAAAGCACTACGAGCTATCAAGTTTAGAGAATGGTGGAGAAAATGGGGACAAAACGTTCTGCATGACGAATTAATGATGCCTAAAGTAACACCAAAATATAATATTGCTTTTGTAGTTAAAAACTGTAATGGACAATTATTAGAAGTTCTAGAACCATGGTGTGACCGTATTTATATTGAAAATGAAGACATAGTTGATATTTATATTGATCGTGAACAACCTAACACTAAATTTGACTTAACAAAAAGAGTATTTATTTTAGTAAATAATCATCCTGAATGGGAAAATGATATAGTAATAGAATTTGATGCCCTAAAATTAAACCAACAAAATTTCCAAATAATCCAACAACTCTCAGAAATTATAAAAGAAAGTGGTGAAGTTGGAGAATTTGAACTTGATATATTCAAAATCGTGATAAGCCATATAGAGGAATATCAAAATAATTTGATCAAAGTATGAAACTATTTATATACTACAATAAACTAGATTCAACTCAAGAACCACAAGGTAAACTTGAAGCAATCAACCTAGAAGATGCTATTTTATTAGCGTCCCACATCAAACAAATGTCTAAAGAAGACTTTTTAAATGTTTTTGAAATAAAAGAATATGAGCGAAGAAAAATTCAAAAATCTAAGTGATTTATTTGGTGCTAACTCTAAAGTAGAGGAAAATCCTAAATCTGTAAAGAAAAAAGAAGAAGCATTCTTTTTAGAATTGATGGAAAAATTATGTCAAATTGAAGCTGTAGGTGCAGTATTAAGCACCATAGGAATACACGCTGACAAATACGATAACCCATTTTACCAATCAATTAGAATGCTATTACAAAAACACTATGGTGAAATGAAAACAGAAATTATTTTATGGTGGGTGTTTGATAGTTTAACCCCTGAAGGAGGAGTATATCCACTACTAGATGAAAACGATGAAAAACACATTTTGAAAACAGCTCAACAGCTGTGGAAATTTTTAAAACGATATGATGGAAAATAGAATATGTATTAAATGCCA
>Ga0181363_1000228_pt1 | contig 16495 bp, 31 predicted proteins | sample Fa13NDMLBSN_FD_130109 | JGI IMG/M metagenome (GOLD analysis project Ga0181363, IMG submission 130109) | Freshwater viral communities from Lake Michigan, USA - Fa13.ND.MLB.S.N | ecosystem: Environmental > Aquatic > Freshwater > Lake | place: USA: Michigan | collected 2013-09-23
AAAAAGGAGAGGCAGTATTTGCGTTCAAACTAAATCCGCTTACCTTTTCTGCATTTACATTGTAAACATAGGTTGTTCCCGATTGACTTATTCCTTCAGTTGTGGTAACAAGCAAAGAGCCTGCATTATCATATTGCTTCACTCTTATATGGCTCAATCTTCTGCTTGCGGTCAAAGTAGTTGTTACATTCGATGTGCCGTTATTTGATAGCACAATAATGTTAGAGCCTAACCCTGCATTGTATGCCACATTCACAATAGTTGTGTTTGCAGGGATGCCTGTTCCTGTGATGCCTAATCCTGGCGATAACGTTGGTGGCATTATGGTTGCATATTCGCCAGTCAACAAAACATTCGGACTGCCATTGCTGACAATACCCTCAATCTTCGTTACAGGGTCAAAGTAGGTAATTGTCTTGTATTGCCCTGCATACTTGTAATTAGGGATGCTCTCCTGCAAGGTAAACCCAGAGGCAATGTTCATCTTTGAAAATTCAAACTTGCCGAATTCCTCAAAATCAAATACGGCATTGTAGGCAAACTTATCATTGCTCTTTGTTAGGTCAGGATAGATAATCAATGTTCCTGATGCGTTGTTATATGCCTCACCAAACTGCACATAATATGGGCATCTGCTACCAGTATTGGCGGATAATAATGTACTCGATGCGTTCAGAAAATCGGCTGACAAGTAATTCCTAACCACAGGTGAAACATCAACTTTTAATGAAGTCGATGCTGGTTGTTTTGGGTATAGTTGCCTATTGACCCTAACTCCACCCACATAAACATCAATCACAAAGTTGAAGTTCGGTTGTGCGGTTTGTGTACTTGTGACATCAAACACAAGTTGGTTATACCCTGCCCCATGTTCAGCAGGTTCGCTATTTACTGTTATACTCATTTGCTGCTCGTTTAATACTTACTTTAATAGTTGCCCCTAATCCTTTGGCAACCTCATTCACTAATTGGTCAACCCTCTTTTTATTGGTGGCTTCTCGCACAAAGTTAACAGGCTTTATACCTCCTATCTTTGTAGCTACTTCCATTGCCTTTGCCTCCTTATCGATTGCACTTGCCTGTTTCTTTTTATTCTTACTGGTTAGCTTCTTGCCACTCATACTTTTGCTGCCTGTTTTGGCGATGTATTTTTTGAAGCTATCAACCATATTCTTTCCTGCACCTATTGTTTTGAACTTATACGGAGAGTTGCCTGCCTTGTTTTTCTTTACACCCCTAACACCTTTGTCAACAAACTTCCAGTAATAGCCATCTTTACCTGCAACTATATTAATGCTAACTTTTGAGCCTCCAACTTTTGCAGGCATAGGTGCTATATTTGCAACCAATGCACCTCTTGTTCCTGTGCGTGTATTTTTTATAATCTTATCACGCATCAAATCTATACCACCATTGCACCACCTCAATACAATATCGGTCAGGGTATTGCCCTGTGCCGTTGCAAAGTCATCTGTGCTTTGTCCGTATTTACTGCCTATCTGCTCTGCGGTTGTCATTGTCTGATTTATCTTTATAAAACGATGCGGTATTCAAAAACTCGGTAACATTCATATCGAAGTAAAAATCCCATTTCGTTCTGTCATTGTTAGCCATGTCATTTATCGTTGCAATCCAACCATATCTTTGATAGAACTCATTTGCTTCTCCGCCTCCGCCCCCAAATAGGTTAGCATATTGGTTACTAATGCCTCGTAGTACTTGCAAAAAAAAAGCATGATTGGATATGCGGTGCTGATTTTCATTTGATTATAGAATAGGTCTGCAATCTCTTTATGCTTATCACCATTGTACTTTTTTTCCTTACCCCACCAAGTCCGTTCAACTACCAATGCAGCCAGAATATTATGGATGTTATGAATTATCTTATCCTGCTCTTTGCAGAAGTGTGTTGCATCAATATATTGGGCAGCGGTCAAATCTTGTTGCCTCCATTTAACTATAAACCTCTTGCCACCCAGTTTGAACTTTAACTTAATCTTCTGGTCAGGTTGCATTGCCTCAATCTGCTCAAGTCCTTTTAACCTTGCTAATAAATCGCCAATAGGCATCGACTCAACCTCATCCACATACTTGCCCTCGATTTCAGCCAACATCTTGACCTTCCTCATTATAGGGTCAGTTTCCAAATCGGCAATAGTTTTGCACCTCAGGAATTGTTTGATTGTGAGTTCGGAATAATTCTTCATCGTAATTAAATAGAATTTAAGGGTTAAATTGTTATGGTGCTATACTTGCCCGATGGTCGGTTGTTTAGCTTGTTTAGTCCTACATATCGCAGGCTATCAATAGCGTGATTCATGTAGTCAATGGGTTTGCCAGTATATGTTCCTGTGTTATCCTTATCCCATGTGTAGGCTCGTAGTTCTTTGATTAGGTTTGTGCTTCGTTTGGTAACCATTAACTTGTATCGCTTCAATATATCAATGCCTATCTTAATTGAATCAGGGCCTTTGATTGCAGAATGCACATTGAAACCTTGCAGCCTTAGTTCCTCAATCGACTTTGGCTCTGCACTATCGCAAATTAATTCTTTGCGTTCAAAGTTTATGGATTTAAGGAAGTTGCCTATATCATTATTGGTCATGTTTGTTCGATATAACACCTCATCAATCCATATCTTGCCATCTTGTTTATATACTGCAACCAATGTAGTAGGGTCATTTGTAAACCCGAAGTCCATTCCGTGTGCTATCAGTTGTGCCTCATTCGGGATGGCATCCACTTGTTCCCAATCTTCAAAAACTACACCTTGCAGACTACCTATCTCACCTAACCCATAAACTCTCCACCAGTTTGCCCAGTAAGTTGATGTGGCTGCTTTTTCTTTGGCCTTTTCAATCTCTTTAATTATTGAAGCATCAAGTGCCTCATTGTCCTTATATGTAAGAATAATTAATTCAGAGTCTGGGTCATTTATTAAATGTTCATGAACCCAAAATTCACTTGTTGGATTATAATCTAAATAGATAAATTTTTTAGTTCTAATTGCTAATTGTTGATATGAATCAAAACTAATATTGTTACACTCATTAATAAATAAAATATCTCTCCTTGCACCTCTTAATTTATCTGGTTGGTCTGCGCTAAAAAATTCTATAAATGATTTATTAGTAAATTCATATTTAAGACTTGATAAATTCCAATTATCTTCTTTATAGTTATTTGTCCAATTTAGAATTTTAAGAAAATCTCTAATAGCACCTCTTTTTAAATGTGGTACACTTTCAGATACAATGCTTATTTCACTCATTGGTGTTTGCAATGCATACTGAATTAATAAAGGAATTATACTAAATGTTTTACTTGATGATGTACCACCTTGAATAATCCTTAATCGTTTCCTTAACTTTCTGATTTTAAGTTGTGCCGTTGTCTTCTTGAACATCTAAATCAATTGGTTCAAATATTGGTTGCTCTACAATTGTCTGATTTAATGTTTCAGTTGGTTTGCCATAAACCCTATCAAACAAAACATCTAAAATATGAATGCTTCCTTTTTCATAATCCCTTTGTGCTTTTTTAACTATTAAACTAACCCAAAATGGTAACTCATCATTTTTTGCAAGCTCTATTAATTCATTTTTTGTTTTACCTAATATAACTTGAATAATGTCACTTGTTTGACTTTTACTTAGTTTCAGATTACACTCAGATAAAAAATAATCATTTAATATTGTATGAATACTTTTTGGTCTACCATTAGGATTCCCTGACTGGCCTTTCTTCCATTCTGTTTCTGGTGATATTCTTCCTCCTTTTTTTGACATTTTTGCCTGATTTTAGCCTGTTTTAAACACTTTTTTTATATAATGGTATAAACATACCACTATTTAGGACTCCATGCGGTTGAGAAACTCTTTTCTTTGAAGATATCACTTTTAGGAATACCCGCTCTAAATAGTAATCTTACAACCTCTTCTTTTTCCATGCCTAATCTTTTCATGATTTCCTCACCACTTAATCCACTATTTACCATATCAGTAATAATATTACTCATTTCTAATACTCCATGTGTACCTCTTGCTCTATTATGTCTGATTGTAGCCATTTGTTGTTGGCTTTTATCTTTAGGTTGAACCATTACAGTCGGAACATAACCTCCTGTAAGCTCATATATTTCTTTATGACCACTAACTGTCCATCTGTGAAAACCATCAACGATTGTCATATCAGGATTTATAACTATTGGTTGTGTCCATCCATCTTCAATTATACTTACTTTTAGTAATTTTAATTCTGGTGGAGCAACCTTATTTGGGTTGTAATTGTTTGGGGATAGTTCTTCTCTAAATCTCCAAATGATGTTGTTTAATGGTTGATTTTCGTACTTATTCATATATTACTTTTTGATTATAGTTATCAATTATGTTTTTCCCTCCTCCTTCAATCCTTCGTTTGGTATCTAATAGGAACTTTATTTGTTTAATATCTGATTCACTTTTGAAATCTTTATTTAATAATGTATTTAAATAAATATCTCTTTTAATTAATTTATCTCTTAATGTTATATGTTGTTCCAATGTAGGCTTTGGACTTCTGTACTTAGCATTGTCATTTATTTTTGCCTTATTTAATATTATAGTAGTTAGTGATGGCCTTCCCATATCCCAGTATTCATAGCCATCAATTTCTAAATATATGTATTGTTTACTATAAAATGATTTTGCTATACCGAATTGTCTTATGTATTCAATTACATGAACAAAAAAATCTGGGTCTGTGCTATTGTTCTTATTAATATAGAAATGTGGATATGATGCTTCATAACTCTTAGCATTAATCCAATTCTGTAAATCTAAAAATTTTTTAACTGTATTAATAAATTTTTCTGTACTCATTATGAATATATTTTAATAGCCTCTTGCAATGTAATACCTAATTTATCCCTTTGCTTTACGGCATTAGTATTTAGTGTATTTGATTGCCTTCCCTTAAAATCACCTCTTATGGCAACACTACATAGCCATTGCCATGATACGCCAGTAATAGGATGAGGTGTATCATTTTCAATTAACTGCTTTGTTTTATTGTAATGTAATTTAATATATCCATTAATATTTTTCTTAACATCATTTTTACTATCATGGTCATAACTATCAATAATTACATCTAAATATTCTTTCCATGTTAAATTATCAGGTTTTGATTTTGCTGATGAATATAATTCTGTATTCCCATACCTCCATGCAGTTGATACCCCTTTAACTCTATCAATCATTTTGTGCCACATCTCTGGGAAACATTCTGAATAAATCCATAATCCACGCAAAGGTTCTTCTCCATAAGGAGGACAAACTCTTTGATGCAAAAAATCACCATATAATTTAGTTTGATTAAATACATCATAGGTTTTATTATAATCCCATTTAAATTTATGAACTGCTAACCAAACATCTTCACTACTCCAATCATAAATAGGAAATGCTCTGTATTGATTCTGTCCACATTCTGATGTTGAATTTATGTAAGCATCATTTTTCTTTTTAGCAATTACTTGATACCTTCTTAAACTTTCTTGAGTCCTAATACCTGTAAGCATTGCAACACTTCCATTTTTTCTATCATATAGATATGGAGAAAACTCTTGGAAACTCATCCCTTTTTTAAATTTTGAATGTTCAGTTATTGCAAATTTTGGTAAATCTCTAACCCATAAATCTTTTTTATCTTTATCCCATGTGTACCAAAATGGTTCTTCATTCGAACAAGCATTTCTGTGCTTAAACTCTAAACAATACCATTTTAAATCTATATCTTTAGATTTCATTACTCTTTCAACATATTCAATAGTTGGTGGATGAATTGCTTCTTCATCAAAGAATACAACTTCTAATGGTAATCTATTTTTTTCTCTTGCTACAACTAATGCAGTATTTAAAACCGCAGTGCTATCTTTGCCTCCACTAAATGAAACAACTACTTTGTCAAAAGTATCATATATATGCCTAATTCTATTTAGGGTTTCATCATATACATTAATGTCTTTATATTCTTTTTTTCTAACTTTAGCCATTACTTAGTTCTTATATTTTCTAATTGATTAGCAGATATACCTTTTACTATTGTTCTATTAATCATTGGATGAAATTCATCCATAGGACCAAAATCACTATCAGGATGAAAAGCAATAACATCCATTGAACTTTCATAAGTATTAAATTTATGTGTTCCTGCTTCATAGATATTGCCATCTAATCCAATTGCCTCTGATACTCCATCATATTCTTTAATTATAAATATGCATCCCTCTTCTAATGGCAAATTACCAAATGGTGTTACGCATTCGCCTCTTCCTCTTATTACTAAACCAATTCTATGACTTGGATGTGTATGTGGTGTTTGCTCTATTTCTTTTGGAAAGTGCAAATGGTTTAGACATGGATTGCCTTTTTTAATAGGTGATAATAATAAACTATCTGTGCAACCATCAATATATTTTAATCTTCCAATATCTTCTACAACACCACCAATTGCAGTCATTGATTTAAAATTATCTTTTTTATAAATTCCACCATCATGAATAACTTCAATAATTACTGCTTTGAATATTCCACATAAACTAAAATTACCACAATGAGTAAAATATGTATCTTTAACTAAAATACATTGTATTCCATTTTCAATTTTTAAAATTGCTTCACCAGAATAAATGAATCCATAATAACTATTTTTTTCATTTAATTCAAATCCATCTCCATTAATTACATGGTAATATCTAAGCGGATATTTTTCATGTTTATCATCATTAAAAATCAAACCTTTATCAGGATTAATAAAATTAATAAATGATTTTGTTTCTTGTTTCATCTTAATTATATTTATTATAAATTCTTATTAATTCCATTAATGCATCTTCTTGTTTTTCAAATAGATAATTAGTTTTTATCTTATTTAATGTTTCTAATAATAGTAATTTATTTTCGTGTAACATTACTAATTCATAAACTGAATAGTCATCATCAGTTGATTTAGGTATATTTAAATCACTTTTATTTAATTCGGATTCTGATTCATTTAATGATTGCCATTCTGGAATATCTATACCCCATTTATATAAGTCATCATTTACCCATTCATTTGATAATACATCCCAATTCCACTCACCAAAACCTACATTATCCTTTATGATAAATTCTTTTTTCTGTTCCTCTGTAAGGTCATTTGCATATAATACAGGAACTTCTTTAATGCCTAATTCTTGTAAGGCTCGAAGGCGCATATTGCCACCCAGAACTACATTGTCCTCATCTACAATAATCGGCCTTAGTTCTAACATCTTAGGGAAGTCTTTAATTGATTGTACCAACTTCTTAAACTTGTCATCCTTTATTACTCTGGGATTGTTTGGGTTAGCTACTATTTTTTTAATTGGTAGTAATTGCATAGTTCAAATATAATTATTTTAATTAATATAATATTGATTATTAATAGAGTTTATATTCCCACATAAGGATTAAGCCTACCCATTAATATATCATCCTTTAATCTGTTAAACTCTGCCATGTCATTTCCTGCAAGTCTTTCCTTTTCTTTTTGATATGGATTCTCGCCTGTATCGATATGGTCAATCTCAATATGTGGCAGGAAACTATTGCGGAATCCCGATACCTTGCACCTAACCGCAGCGAGTGTGTCATCAAATCCATATATTCCAGGTTGCATCATGCCTCCAATCTTATCAATTAGTCGGTAGTTATACATTTGGCAAGTGCCAATAACGTGAGCCACATCTTCAACTATTATCCATCTTTGACCCTTATAGTGAGGAAGCATCCGCAGTTCTGACCTATACATGTCATTGCGGAATGGGTTTTCCATCAGGTCTTTTCTTTTTAATCCAAGTATGCCAATTAATGGGTCACGTTCAATAGCTTCCTCCATCTCATCAACCCAGTTAATATAGTTAATGTCAACATCGTTGTCCATCTTGATAAGATGTTGTTTGGGTTCTCTCTTTGCCCATGCCTGATTGATTGCCTTTGCCGTGCCTACATTCTCGGTGTTGGTTATAACCTCAAATGGGCAAGCCTTTAACAATTCTTTGGTTTCCTCGCATGAAGCATTGTCCACAATTATAATCCTGTGGTCGGTAACTGTATGCTCTAAGCATTCAAGAGTTACTTTTGTATATTTACTTCTTTGGTTTTCTTCGGTGTCGAACACCGCCATTGCTATCAGGCTCATTTTGAATTGGGTTTATAGGGTTTTCTGCTTCATATTTATTAAGGAATCGCAACATATTCTTAAGGGTTTCCAAGTTGCAACCAGGACAAGTTCCTGGCCGTATGCCTGTGATTTCAAGTATCAACTCCCTTAATCTCAATAACTGCTCTGTCTTGCCTATCCATTCGGAGTTAGATTCAAATATCTTGAGCAACTCTTTCAGCGTATGCCTATGCCCTGTGTCGGCACATAGGTCTGAATATATGTCTTTGTAGGTTCTCATTTGTTACCTCCGTATGTTTCGTTGTAGTATTGTTCAAATGATTCTTTAGAATCTTCTGATGTCTTATCTTTCAAAAATGATAAAGCATATTCTGCGCCTGCAATCCATGTATATTCGTTCTGCTGCCTCTCCATTTGTTTGGCTTGTTCAATCTCTTCATCTAATTGGTGTATTGCATAATATTTAGCAAATTGTTCTATTAACCACTCTACTGCTGTTTGTTTCATATCTTAAACAATATTCGTTTTGCTACCATACCCAAATAAACTGCATATCCTCCATAACTTAATATGGTGATAAGGTCTTTTAGTTCTGGCAAATAAATTAAACAGGTCATTGCAATAACTGATGCCCAGAATGATAAGCAAGTGGCACAATTAAATGGTTTAAAATCCAAGCAATCGGGGATGGATGTTAACGACATAAACACCACAACCAGTAGTGATATGCCAATCATAAGTGTTAATTCAAACATTGTTTATAAATATTAAATCGGGTTTCTGCTATATTTTTAATCTCGTATGGTTGTACTGACTCATATAACTTCTCGGCAAGGTCTGCAATCATATTTGGGTTTTTTAATAACTTAGTCATTTGCTTATACCAATCGTTCTTGTGGTTTACCTTCAAACAATTATCAGCTATTATCTCGCTATAAGGCCACACATTTGAAACAATGGCTGCCTTCTTTTTAAACCCTGCCTCCAACATTTTGAGGTTTGATTTCATATTGTTAAAGCGATTGTTCCTTAATGGTATCAATGCCACATCAATAGCCTCATAGAATAAAGCATATTGACTAACATCGCAGGCTGCATAGTAACTAAATTGCTCTGGCTTTGCTATACCTTTTGCGGTTAGTATCCCTGCCATTGCCTGACTTGTCATATCCTGCGATTCAAAACCGCCATATACTATTTTAAAATTGTCATGATTCTTATACATACCAAGCAATGATTCAAACATTTCCAATACATCCTCAAAGTGGGTTACTGACCCTGACCAACCGAAAGTGGTCACATCTTGTTGCCTGTCATGTATCTTGAATTGTTCTTCGTTTGTGTCTATTCCGTTCGGTACGATGTAAACATTCTTTATTCCAATTTCTTTTTTTATAGCATCGGCAAGCAATGAATGTGTAGTGGTTACTGCTAACGCACCTTTGGCAGCCGTTGCTATTTGCCCAGAGTGATTCATCTTCTTTGCTGCCAGTCTTAACACATGCCATTCGGGAATGCGATAGTCATCATCTAAGTCAAGTATATACGGAACACCTGCCTGTTTTAATTTTAAGATAACCCCTTCCTGATTGCCTGTCTTACTTATGAACCTGTTTGCGACAACCAAATCATGTGCTTGCAAGAAGTCTATTTCTGCCGTGTCGATTTCGTTTACCTGACTTATCTCAACTGCATGATTTTTTCCCATATTTCCATGAGGAATCCATAGCCTGTGATAATCCACACCGCTTAATTTAGGGTATTGGGTTATGATTAATACTTTCATTGGAGTTGTTTTATTTTTTCTTTAACCATTCGGAGTGCTGAATAACTTATGCCTGTGGCTCGTTGTACTTTCTTCATATCACCTAACTGGTTGTAAAGCAACACAACCCTATTTTCAAACTCGGATAGATTGAGCATAAACTTTTCTGCCTCACGGATGAGGTTTTCTTTTTCTTGCTCTGATGTTTGAAATGCTTTAATGTCAATCTGTGGTTTATGGATAATGCTGCCTAACTTACCTCGCTTGCTGAAGATATTAAATGCTACTCTGTAAAACCAAAAGTTCAAAAACTTTAAATCAGGCAACCTATGCTCTGGCATTTCCAACACCTCAACGCAAACCTCTTGGAATATGTCATCAGCATAATTATTGTTTATCCGCTTACAGATTTCTTTGAAATTTTTATCGGTTGTGATTCTGTGAATTATATGCTCTCGGTTGTTCACCGATAACAAAATTAAAATCTTTTTCTATTAATCGAAAATAAATACTCCTTTGTTAATAAGTTTTTATGCGCATTTTCGTGGCATAATCTACACAATGCGATAAGGTTATCTGGTGCATCTTGTTCCTCTTTGCGTTTGCTGCCAAACTTGGAACGTGGAATAATATGGTGAATATCTACGGCAAGGGCATTGCAGACCTCACATCTTATGCGTGTTGATTCATCTGCACCTATTGAGGCAAGATAGTTACGGATGTGCCGTTGCATAATGTTGTTTCAACAACTCATTGTAAGCCTCTGCCTCTACATCTTTCTGTTTGTTGCCCATATTTAACATTTTAATTTCAAATTTAATGCTTCGCACTTCTGATATTAATGAGGTTTTATTTAGCCGAGTGTTTAATTCAGCATCTAACCTCATCTGCACATATTCGCATATTTGATTAAACCTTGCAGGATTAAATGCAATCTTGCCTTGCTTGATTAATTCTTTACATACCACATTGCCAAAGTCAACAATGCTGCCAGTTCGTTTATAGTTATCATAGCAGGCTGCAATGGATTTCTCTATTATCGCCTGTTTTTCTTCGTTTGTAGGCTCGATTGTCGGTTTAGGCACATATACCTTAGCCTGCTTTGCAATAGTTTGTTTATGCTCATTGTATTTAGTCAGGAAAAATACAAAGTTTGAGGTTGATAACCCACCCACAAAATCGCCATATTTTAGTTTAACTCCATTCTGGATAGCCTCTGATACCTCTTTTAAGGTCATGTTTGCGAAATCACTCTTTACGCAATGTGCAAGGTTGCTCACCACAAAATCCAAATCCTCTTTTGTGGTCTTAAAGTTCATAAACTTATAGGCCCATGAAACAAGCAGGAGGAGTTGAGGTTTTATATCTGTAATGGCTATATGCCTTACTGGGTTGGTGCGGACTATTTCGGTGTTCATTTCAAATACTCCTTCATTAGTTGAGCGGTTGCAGAATTGATTGACTTGGTGCGGTCTTTTATTGGAAACAATCCCAACCAACAGTTGAATGTCGATTGGTCGAGAATCTCGATTGCGTGTTCCATATCACCTGCACTTAATTGGATTAGCTTTTTCTTTGCCAGTTGCTCGGCATAAGGTGTTAAAGGCTTTTTCATTTTTACTCGCATAGCAATATATTCATTCCATGCGGTTGTAAGTTCATTTTCCATTGTTGAGTAAGTTTATAATTATAGAATCCTGATAGTGCCTGTCGCAATCAAGTTGCCTAATTAGGCTACTTTGTGCCTGATTCATTCCATATTGATATGCAAGTATAACACTTAGCACCAATATTACAATGGGATATAAAGTTTCTTTTAGTTGTTTCATTTCAGTTTTTTTTAAGCCTGCCGAGCCGAAGCCCAGCAGGCATTGATTTTACTTTCTTTTCAAAATGTATTTCGCCACTTCAACTTCCTTGCCGTAGCGTGTTTTAACTTTGACCAACTTAGTGGCTATCTCATAGCCTGCCCTGCGAAGGTCAGAAATTCTCGCTGAACATTTCCAACTGCCATAGCGTTCAATGGCCTGCAAGTTGGTGATGCTTCCGTGTCTTTGTAAGTGTTTCAACACATCTGAGGTGAAACTGGGTTTTGATTTTTTTGCGGTTTTCATTTTTTGTAAAGGTTAAATTTATTTAAAAAAAAGGATATGTCTTTGTATTGTTGGTCATGCTTGGGCATACTGGTTATGTAGTCAGTTGCATGAAGAACAGTTGAATGGTCTCTGCCTCCGAAATGCTCACCGATTTGTTTTAGAGAATACGATGTGCATACCCTGATTATATACATTGCCATTTGCCTTGCCATAACAAACTCACGTTTTCTGGATGGCGATTTCATATCTGCAACAGTAACTCCGTAATGGTTAGCAACTGCACTCACAATATGGTTTCGTTTTACTTCATCATTGGCATTGATAATCATATCAGATTGAGCCATTACTTGATAGATGTAGTTCATATTAATTTTTTTTTTAATGTTATGATAATTTATTTTTTAAATGTTCTATAAATGATTCCATTTTATTTATGTAGTAACTATCAAACTTATCGTAACCCTCGTTATTGTGCTGCCAATTAAGAAATATAACGGCACGCAATCTTTGAGAGGGGCTTTTTGCCGTGTTAGTTAGCATATCAGCCTTTATCTGTTCCATTAATTCCTTTTCTGTGGGAGTAAATGTTTCGGGCTTTATAGCTAAAAAACAAAAGGAATTGTTAAGGGCTAATAGCTTACCGCCTTCTCCCTCTCCAAGTTCATGCGTTCCAAAGGTTAGTTTAAGGGTCTTGTCTTTGCGTGTAGCCACGCCTTCAAGTTGTGCAGGTACAAGTATCATATCTTAAAACTAATTGCTATGGTTTGTTTTCCTTCTGTAAATTGTGCAGGTGGTATCATCTCGCCAGTTTGAGGGTCAGGAATCTCCGTGCCTAACTTGTACGCTTGCTTGGCTATTTCGTTCAGAGCCTTTAACCTCTGCTCGGTTGCTGCTATGCTTTGAATGTGGGCGTAATCCCATTTGCCTGCTGCGCTCTTTAGTTCTACCATTGCTCCTGCTTCTTGAAACTTCTTCTCTCCGTACTTCATAGCCTCGTCAATAGCGTATTCCTGTATTTCCTTGATAACGCCTGCGGATAATTCAGCTATGCGTTTAATTGATATGTAGGCTTTAAGTGCATTGCGCTTGCCTTCCGCTACCTGAAAGCTAAGGTTAGTGATGTAGTCAATAACATCGTTCTCTGTTGTAGCAGGCGGGAGTAGCTCGTTCTCCCGTTCCTGCATGAATAAGTCTTTGCTCATAGTTAAAAAGGTAAATCATTTGCATCTTCATTATCCATAGATTGCGAGGCAATAGATTCTGTTACATGCGGAATAATAGCAAACTTATATTCCTCTGATTGCTTCATCTTGTCCTTTAAGAAGTCAGGCAGGCTATCAAATTTTTCTAAGTTAAAAGGGTTATAATTAAACTCAAATGATGGATTAACCTGTTCTGGACAAGTCATACCCTTTGGTAAGGTGCTAACGCTTGATATTTCAGCGTAAGTATTTCCGTTCTTAGCGGTCTTGTGGATAATAGATAGCAAACATGGTTTGCCAAGTAATGCCGTTACGTCAAAAGATTCACTTTCTTTTTCTGTAAATCCCTTGCCTCTCCAAGATTCCAAGAACTTACGGAGCGTTGCCTTCTCGTTCATGCTCAGGGTAAATTCCTTGCTGATTGAATAAGGTTGCTCACCATTTTCTTCTTTAAAAATCTTCCTTTCATTAGGTAGTTCCCATGTGATGCGTACTTTGTTGAGTTTTTTAGTCTGACCTAAAATGTTTTCTTCGATTGTTCCAATGTGAATCATTAAATAACATCTTGCAAGGTAAGTTCCTGCGGATACGGGTTCGTAATTAGACCCGCCTTTGTTTGTTGCTTTAATTGGCATAATTTATTTTATTTAAGGGTTATTGTATTTATGAGTTTATTGAAAATTGTTTCTGCTGCTTTGAAATTATCTCGCATAATTACTTCATCATATCCATCTTGTGTTATCACTACACAATGAGTGGATGTGCGAGGTTTATGTTTGATGGTTATTCTGGGTGGTCCGATATGGATGCACAAGGCAGGCCAATCTTTGTAGTCTTTCATGTTTTTCATTAGTTAAATTTTTTCTTCATCGGCAAATGAATAATAACTGTCAGCAGTTAAAATCAAATGGTCAAGTAAATTTACATCGAAAATATTTAATGTTTGTTTAATTTTTTTTGTAATTTCAATATCAGCATGTGAAGGTAATAAATTTCCAGTTGGGTGATTATGTGCTACTATTACTTGTGTTGCTAAACTATCAACTGTGTATTTAGCAATCAACCTAACATCAGCCACTGTTCCAGTTATCCCGCCTTGTGATATTTTAGCATAACCTATTGTTAAATTTGCTTGGTTTAATAAAAGTACAAAAAAACTTTCAAAAATTTCAATATCATTATTATAAAATTGTTTAATAAAATCAGCAGATATTTTGCTGTTTGTAATTTTTACTTTTGGAAAGTCTGTTTGGATTTTTTTTAATTCGTAAAGTGGAGTTGTTTTCATAATTTTTAAATAGTTTTTATAAATATAATAATATTATTTAATTAAACAAATTTATACAGGAGTTATCTCACCACCATCTTCCATATATTGCCTGATAATATCCTCATATTGTCGCATATCTAACTCATCAAATGGGATGCTTCCAGAATATTGGATGTGCAATCCGCTTGGCTCAAATCTATCCTCTATCCAATTAATCGGGTTAGTGTAGTAGTAATCTTCAATCCTCCATACAGGAATCATACAGGTTTGCAAATCGCCTCCATTAACGCAGTATTCTACTTCAATTAAGGCCTTGTCGGTGTGTGTGTCGATTATCTCAATCATAGTTTTTTCAGTTTTAAAAGTTCTGTTTCCCAATCCTCAACCCAGTGCATCATATTGGTGTTATCAAACACCGCAATAAGTCTCTCTAATGCTTTAATTCTATACCATGTCGGAAGTTCCTTATCATATTTGGCAGTCGCACCCAAAAATCCAACAATGTTATAAAGTTCCTGCGTTTGCTCAATGTTCTTATTGAGTGGTTTGCCATCAATAGCTTGCAACTGGAAGTCGGCAGCATAGGCATACTCATCTGCAAGAATCTGTTTTGCCTCAACTAAGGTGTTTGCACCAATATCAATCGGAGTTTGTCCGTAATGTGCGAATGAATATACTTTCATAATGCACCCCTCCCTTTATTAAATTCATCTTTGTCATCTATATCAAACAAACCTTTGATTGCAGATATGCAGATAAACACATACCCAATGACTAAGGCTAATAACATAACACTATCCATAGCATCAAGTTTCGCCATAAACTCGCTGATTTGTTTCATAGCTTTATCCCTTCCGATTTTAGTTTTTCAATGATAGCTATTTCAACAAGGTCGCTTAGGGTTATTACACCTTCAGAGGCAAGTCGCTGACTGTTTAATTTTAGCTGCAATCTTTGCAGAGCATCTGGCATTCTCTTATCCAGATGGAAAGTTTGGTTTTTTCTATTGCTCATTTGGTTATAATGGTTATAATTGTTTCCAAGTTACTTGCTACATATATGGCTGCCCACCATAGGACTGCGCTGAAGGAGTAGCTGATAAGTTTTTTAAATGTTCTCATATTGTTTTGTTTTGATGAAGCAAAGATAAATAGATTTATTTAAAATACAATAGTATTATTATAAAAAAGAGCAAAAAATATGTAACTGCTTGATAATCAAAGACAATAATTTTATTTTTTTGTTAGGTAAAACCCTGCAAATACACCCAAAACAAAGATAAGCAGCAACGGAAATCTATACTCTTTGGCAAGTTGCCAGAATGAAGGCCGTTTATTTTGCATAGGAACGCTTATCTCTTTGCTGATGTATATTGTATCGCCTTCACATTCTCCGTTTATGTATATCGAATCCCTTACCTTTCTGTAAACAATCTTTAACTTGTCCTTAAATATAGTAACAGAATCCACAGATTCATGGAATATGGTGTCGGTCCTGACTGTTTCTGTCCTGATTGTATCATGCACCATTACTTTAAGTGTATCTGGAGTGCAATATTTTTTTTGCATCCTTTCCCTGTATGCAGCGCATGAGGTTAAACTAAAATAAACCCACACAATCAATGCGGTTATCAGCAGCCATTTAATTTTTCTTGCCATATACTTTTATTCTTATTTCTTTTCGTACTTGTTTCAACTGCCATTCAAGGTCTTTTTTCAGTTCCATCAACTGCTCAATCGTTAACTCTTTTAATTCCATTGTGCAAATTTAAGCATATCTTGCCGTAATATATATATCAAGTTTTGGACAATAAGATTTTCTTATCCTGCCAGAAACTAAATCTCTAATCTTGCACAAACCTGCCTTTGTTCCTGCAAACAATTCTACTGCTGCTCTCTTTTGGCTCGGATAGGTGGCAATGAGTTCTTTTTTTTCAATGTCATATATCTTGACTGGTGTTTCTTTTATTTCTATC
>Ga0181363_1000229_pt1 | contig 16482 bp, 11 predicted proteins | sample Fa13NDMLBSN_FD_130109 | JGI IMG/M metagenome (GOLD analysis project Ga0181363, IMG submission 130109) | Freshwater viral communities from Lake Michigan, USA - Fa13.ND.MLB.S.N | ecosystem: Environmental > Aquatic > Freshwater > Lake | place: USA: Michigan | collected 2013-09-23
GATGGGTTCCATGCTTTTAATAAATTGTATACATCTTTAGATAAGTTGGGAGAGTCATAAACAAAGCTTTCTTTGTGTACTACATTACCATTTCTCTCAAATGTAACTTCTAACTGATTGTCAGTTATTCCTAAAATATTTGTTAGACCCAATGTGGCATCACTAATATCGGCTGTTTTGTATTTTAGCCTTACGCCATATGGTTTTAATTTTTGATTTAATTTACCTAAGTTATCTATTCTTAATGTTGAGTTTTCATCATCAACATCAGAAAATCCAAGTGTAGTATTTGCGTGTTGAGGGGCGTTTTTGAGTAGATCATCTATATCTACACCATATTTAAATAATAAATCTTCTTCTTTTCTTTGTTTATCAAGAACTTCTTTTGTAGGTGTTTTGGCATTTAATCCATATTTACTATTTAGATCTTTTATTTGTTTTATATTGTCTATAAAAACAAAATCTTTTTTACCACGTTCTCTATACTTCCACTGGCCAGTATTACCATCTATATAGTATTCTCCATTGTAGTCTGATTTAATGTCTAATTTAGAACTAGTTGATGCTTGTTTTCCGTATCTTTTGTTTAGTGCATATACCTCCTTTGGGTCTGTAACAGGTTCATAATAAACATACTTATCTAATGCTATTTTCTCTAACCTTCCAGTTTTTAAATCTGCAATTTTTTCATCAGAGCTTGTTAATTTAAAATTTTCAATTCTTTTTTCCCATATATTTTTTTCTTCATTATATCTCCTTGAAAATGTAGATTTTCTTGTTAATTTTCTGGGATCAACACCCATTTGAACTTGTTTCCAGAAATCATAATCTGGTACATCAGCAAATACATCATTTTTTATATCTGCACCCCTAAATAATCTTTCTTTTATTTGATTAATTTGTTCTGGAGTTTTATTTTTTAATAAATTAGGATTTGCCCTAAAATATTCTGACACTTCAGCAGGAGTCATGGCATCGTTTGGCAGTTTATCTTTTGCCATTAATTTATCGCCATAAAGTTGCTCGTATTCTCTTTTATTTATTCCAAATCTTCTTTGATATATTTCATCTACACCTTTATATAAAAAGTCTTCATCAGTATAAAGATTTGAATATTCTGGAAATTCATTTAGCCATGCAGTATATGGATCTTGAGCTACAACTTGATATGCCCACAATCCCTTTTCTGGTAAGTAATCTTTATAATCAGTAGACTTTACTTCATATTCAGTTCTTGGTGCTACTCCAGATGTAACATCTACCCATTTTTGTTCTTCTGGTTTTGTTTTTGGCCTTGAGCTAGTAGTTATTTCAAACTTTTTTAACTCTTGAAATAATATAGGATTTTCTTCGTATAAACTATCTAATATGGAGCTAGATCCATTTTTTACATATTCGTTCCATCCTGCCGCTAATCTTGTTCTATAAGGATTTAATAAATTTATATAATCACGAGCCATCTCAGGAGAAACACTTTCTGGATCGTTTACTATTTTATTAAAATCAATGTTGCTGTATTTTCTTAAAAATTCTTTTCCACTAACAATTTTATTAGCACTTGAAATATTTGGCTTATATATTATTTGCTTTTTTAAAAATTCTCTTGTCCATTTAGGAGGTTTAGTGGTATCGGTATCAGTTCTTTTAAATTGTATAACACCTTCCACTGAAGAGCTTTCATCAACACTTGGAATCTCTGGATTTATTCCTTCAAACACAGGAACAATCTCTTGGTCTATAGTCTCATCTATGGGCAGGTTTGTGTCTAGTTCTTCAGCCATGTTTTATCTAATAAGTTGCCAGTATGTTTCATTTGCACCTAATAGTTTTCCTAAATCTTTTACACCATTTATAGTATATTGATACACAGGAACTAACTTGTCTTTTTTTCCAGTTGCTATGTTTGTTTGATATTCGTTTTTGAAAAGCGCATACTTACCATTAGACACTTTTATTTCATAGTTAGGATTATTTGTGGTTTGTCTTATTTTTTGAGTAAGTTGTGCTGGACCTTGATTCCATAAAGAAAGAGCTTCATTATACAATGCCTGTGTAGCTTGTTGAGCAGCAGGTGTTTCTTTGGGACCACCTCCTCCTCCACCACCCTGTGAAGCCACAGTAACCTTTACCTCTTGTGGTCTATTTTGTATTTCGGTGTTTTCCTCAACTCTCTTGTAAGGAATTCTACCCATAATTTGTTCTTGAATAATTTTTCTAGCAAGCTCTCTTTGCTCATCAGTTATTTTAGGCTGATATGTGTTACCCTCTCCAGTTCCAGAAAAAATCATTTTGCCGCTAACTTCTTCAGCAATTTTTTTCTTTTCATCGTCAGTTAAAGCAGCCGTTTCAGCTTTTAATCTAGTTAGCTCTGCCGTTTCAGCTTTTGTTCGGTTTTTACCTTTTTTTTCTAATGCCTCTATACTTTTTATAACTTCAGTGTTTTGTGAAAATAATTTTCTAGACTCTTCTTCTTGACTTATATTAGCATCAATATTTGATTGCAACTCAGTTTCATCACCATAAAAATTCGCTCCATTATATCTAGCTAAAACTTGTGAAACCATCCTATCGTTGCTGGTTAAAGCTAAAACCTTTTGAGTTAAAGCTTTTTTAGTCAATGGATTATCTAGTGGATTACTAACTATAAAGTTACCTTTTTCATCAGTATAACCACCCAAAGACTTTGTAAAATCTACAACCTCTTTCTCAAAATCAAAGTAATCGTCAGTAATGTTAGATGGGTTAGCTATCATCATGCTGTTTGTTGATTTCTGAATAGTACCATCTGGATTATACTTCGTTATGTATCCATTGCCAGTCGTTGGGTCAAACATGTATGTTTGATTCTTTAAGTCACCAAGATATGCGTGTTGCTGAGAAAGATAAACCTCATATTCTGACGCTAAAGGTTGATTTGTCTTTGGATCAATCTGTTGTCTTTTTAATAGTTCCTGGTTTGTGGCATCAAAGTTTTTCATGCTGTTAGCCATTGTTGACCAGCTTGTATTGACATTATTTACAATAGACCTGTACTGCTGTGGAGTTATCTGACCTGCCTTTAGTTGTTTGTTTGCTGAAACAATTGTATTTCTTCCACTCTCTGCACCAACAGCTATATAGTCATTCAGACTTTGAGACTTTAACATCTCTTGGCTATTGATGTCCTTAATAGAGTTTGTCATTAAGTCTTCAAGTTCCTTCTTCTCTTTCTCCCTCTCTTCACCTATTTCTGTTATAGCACCATACAGACCGCCAATAGCTTTTGACCAGTCTACTGCTGCTGCTGGAACATATGTTGAATAACTTTTATTACTTAAGGCCATAATATTGGTTTAAATATTCGTTTGATCCTTTTTTATTTTGATTAGCTAAACTATAAGTTCCTATTTTTAATGGGTCAAGTTCTAGTTCTTTTGTAAATCTATCTGTTCTAAAGGTTGGTGTAGATTTTTCTTGATTTAAAACAGGGCTTTCTACAGTGCTAGGCATATCGGTAATTTCACCAGCACCAGACATATCTGATTTACCATATAGTCCCTTTAATTTTGAGGCCGACTTTAATCCTTGAGCAGCAAATCCAAAAATACCCTCAATTGCAGCATTTCTGTTTGCCTCAGCTTGTGCTCTTCTCAATTCAGCATCTTGCTTCTCTCCCATTCCTATGTAGAACTTTCTCTCAGCCTCAGATGCATTAATTCCCTGCTGTGCCTGTGCCTGCATTGCATCTCTTTGATATTTCATCTCATCAAGTCTTGCTGCATTTTGTAAGTCACCCTGCTCTCCAGCTAAGGCCAACTGACCAACTCCACCAATTACACCCTCAGCACCTGCACCCTGTAGCATATTGATAGCCTGAACGTCTCTCTGTGCTTGAGACTGTTGTGCTAATTGTGTACCTAAAGTGGGGACTTGTAGTTGTTTAAATGCGTTCTGTTCCTTGATTGACTTTAGCTCTTGACTTGCTTTTTGTGATGCAGCGTCAGCTTTTTTCATTGCCTGATTCTGCTTGATTGCTTGTGCCGCACTGACACCCATGCCACCTAGGGCTACTATTGTTCCAGTTACTGCTGCCATTTCTTATAACTTTATAATCATTTCTGTAGTGTTCGTTGAGCCTTTCTCAAATCCACACTTTTCATACGTCTTAATTAACGCACTATTCTTTAACGTAGAGAAAGCATAGTCATAACCATTTTGTCTGCAAGCCTCAACGAGTACGTGTATTAAGTACTCTATAGCGTCTTGCCTGTCTGCCTCTCTATAATGGAAGTTTGAAACTATAAATTCAATCCAAGCAACTTTTGAGTTTGTCATGTACAAAAATCCTGCACATATGTCAACCCCTTTATTCGATATCATAAAACCTCCCTTACCATTTTCTGGCAAGAAATCTCTAGATATAACTGGCCATCTCCAATCCTTCCACCAGTCACACAGTATATGATAATCGTCTTCACTTAAGTATCGGACTTCCATATCACAAATTTACATAAAACTTTTGAATACTGATGAGCCTATCTCAAATAATTCCACCAAGGAAGAATTGCTCGTTGTAAGTGTTACATCCATGTAGTATCCACGAGCTCCATATGACTCAGCAGTAGAACTTTTTATGGCTAAAACGTTCTGACCTGATGGAGGTAAAGTTCCTGTTGAGCTAAGATAAATAATTGGATTTCCAGATGGATCATTGTTGTCAACAAAACCAACATCACCAACATAACTTAAGGCACCACTTGTAAAGTACATGTATATCTGATCTGGAGGCGATACGTCTTTTATTTGTAAGTTATCCTGTGGATAGCTATCAATTTGTACATAGTTTGTATAAGGAGGTGCAGCAACACCAGTTTGTAAAACATTACCTATTCCAACAATTCTGGTAGACAATGTATCGTCTAACTGAGATACGCTTATTAATGCAGGTCCAACTGGGTTTGAGTTTCTTCTTATAAATGCAAAGTAGCTACCCTCTTTTAAATCAAACCACGTATTATTTATGTTTCCAGATATCAAATCAGTTGTAACAGATACATTCCATGGCGCAGTACTCTCAAGAGATACAGTCTTAAATAGCTTTACCTCAAGTGGCTCATCATTAAATACTGTAGTTACAGTAGCCGTTGGTAGGTTTGAAAACGGGCTATTTGGGTAGTATACAGTTCTAGAAGCAGCAGGGTCATTATGAAAGTATAAATTTCCACCCTTAAAGCTGTAAAATCTATTGCTCACATAAACCATGTAGTCAGGTAGGTAACTCCAAAAAGAAGTCCATCCCTCAACATCGTCAGCATAAGAGGCGGTTAATGGTGCTGGTATCATAATACAAATTTAATGAATTTAAACCAAACAGCTATCTATTGACTTTAACAGCTTGTAATAGTAGTAAGAGCATTGCTTATCTGTAACAACGTCATTACTATTGTATGGAAGCTTATCCATGTACTTAGCCTTGTGGAACATACCATCCTTGTCTGACATAACCCCAGCATTATGAAAAAAATAAACTTTGTCCCACATTCTTGAGTTACAAGTAGCCCAACAGAAGTCAAACTCTTCTGGAACAACAACCTCTATTCCCATCTTCCAGGCAGTCCAAAGTTCTGCCCACATACTAGAAGTCCAAGCCTGTATTCCGTGATTACTTCCGTCATTTCTAACGTGCTGTAATGACATCGCTGTATCGTAAAGTTCAAACGAATATTTCTCAACTAACTCCCAGTATTCAGCACTTAAATTCTTCATTAGTTTTTGAGCACCGCCACTATTGTTTTGGTTTTCCTTTACTGTTTCTTTAGATATACCTACAACATTACACATGGCCTCTAGAACCTCTTCTCCCTTGCTTACTATGTAGTCATACCCAATGTAAGATGTCGTGTCTGAGAAGTACCACTTATCATCGTTTAAGAACTTACTAAAGTCTAGATACTTTGTAAATATAAAGTCAGCATCAACAAAAAAATACGGTGTATTGTCTGGGTGTTCTTTAAAGTGTTTTTTAAGTATATGTCCTTGAATAGCAGGAAGATACTTGCACTCACCTAAAGTATCTTCATAGAAGAAAAAGTTTACACTAGTAAAGTGATTTCTTAACTTATTCCAAGACTCAGGAATCTCATCCTGATAACCAGCTACTACATTGATCTGCTCTGGGCTATACCCATTAATCATGAAGTTCATTATTTGCACCTCAACTTGCCATGCATAATAATCTATCGCTGGTTGTGCTGATAGAAATTTAATTTTATTCATTAACAATTTTTAATATTTCCAGTCCAAATCGTACCATCCCACTCGTAAGCTACAGAGCTTGTGTATGCCTTGTAGTAGTTAGCTGGAGCAGGAGTAGTAAACGCTGCGTCTATGCATATTCCACTAATGGGATCTCCAATTGGTCCATCTATATAAAACGTAACAACAGGCGAACTACAAACAACACTCTCTATGCCATAGTTACATAAAACAGAATAAATAGGTTTAACTGTAGTTGTGGTTGTGGTTGATGTCGTTGTTGTTGTTGTTGTAGTCGTTGATGTTGTTGTCGTTGTAGTGCCTATGCAGCTAGAACAGTTAGCAAAAATAAATAAAATATTAGCATCTTGTACACCTGGTAGTGATGTTGTTATTATCTCATAACAATTGCCATCATCTCCCTTTACTATATCCCCTGCAACTACTGGATACAAGCTTTGGTAAGCAAGCAAGTATGTTGGTCCAGGAGATGTACATAATTCAGCATCATAGTAATATGTTGGTATTGTAGTAGTAGTAGTAGTTGTGGTTACTATACTACAAGGGCTTATGTGTAACACCTGCCCCGTATTAGCTATATGAATGGCATAAGTGTTTACCCCATCATTGGCTATATACCATAAAAATCCACCATTAAATAAAGTAGTACATAGTGGGTCAGTGTATACTATGTCACCCACTAGTGGCATTGTATATGCACCGAAATGATAGTAGGAAATAAATATACCTGCTGAATTACATGCCGTATATGCATCATTTGCAGGATTTGATGGGCTTATATTAAAAGCTGTTATTGGAGGAAGCGTAGTAGTTGTAGTACTTGTTGTCGTGGTAGTCGTACCAGTACACGTTGTACAATCTGCATATATAACTACGGGGTTCTCAATATAAAAGTATGGAAATCCTCCTAACGATACAGACGTTATTTCCCAACAATTTCCGTCAGCAGTTTTAACAATGTTTGTTGGTACAATAACTGCTGATGTAACATCTATCAATATAGCGGTTGTAACTCCATCTATACATGATACAGCCTCATAATAGTTACCAACAACAGGTATAGTTGTGGTGCTAGTAGTACTTGTTGTGGTAGTACTTCCCGCACAAATTGATGTCTCAACAACGTATCCGTTTCTATCTATTTTTACAACATAATCAGACTTATCAATAAAGTACCAGAAGTTACCTCCGTCAAAATATTCTTCAGCCAGTTGATCTTTGTAGACCCTATTTCTTAAGTCTGGAACAGAATACTCTCCCTCAAAATATAGTATTGAAAATGTAGGTGTTATGCTACAGCAATCACTAGCAGTTTCTTTATACTGTTCAACATCTACTGAAAATGGTGTAAGTAGCTCTCCTTTAGATACAAATACATTAATGTCGTATATAGGGCTTGTACCAAAACAATTGGTTGCAGTTACAAAAAAAGAGAAATCTTTTAATTTTTGAGCTGTTCCAGACAAAACACCTGAATCAGAAAAACTCATTCCATTAATTAATGTATATTCAAAACACTGACCAGAAGATGTTGCGGTTCCATCTCCAGATATTAATACTGGTGCAATAGATGCACATACCACACTTTCTACAGAAGGGCTAACTGAAATATATCTACTATCTCCATTACAGTCAGTATAACTAAACACACTAGATCTTGAACCTCCTGTTAAAACATAATTGTAACAACTGCCAATTAAGTTAAAACTAGTTGGAGAACCTATTGACGATAAGGGTATACTTATTTCTTCTCCTACAGTTATAAATATATCACCTTGCGTAATCATTGGTGGTGCAGTTTCAGCGCAATTACAAGCCCCAATTGACTCTACAACTCCATCATTATTTACTAAAACATAGTATTTATTAACTGGACTTGGTACGGTACAAGATGATATGTCAACCATATGATACGCATTATTTCCATCATATGTAGACGCTCCTAGTGGATCAAGATATATATTGTCTCCAAACTGTGGAGTTAAGTTAAACCCATCATGGTAGTAATTAGATGTAGGACATTGTGTACAAACATTTGAGAGATCTCCATCGGTTATATCAATATAAAATGGAGTTAGATACGGATTAACTTTATTTATAATCCATGTGGATGTTGCAATTGGAGAAGACACAATTATCTCTCCATAACCTAAGTCTGTGTTTTTCTTAAATCTTAACGCACCGTTTCCATTATTTACTAGGCCATTATAAGGAAACGATAACTTTATATCGTCTGGATTAACTCCAGCACTTATTAAGGCATTATAGTTTGCCAATGTATTTAATCCTACATAACCAGAATCAGAAACTATACCCCCGTTCCACTTTATTTGAAATCTAGTTGGAGTATCTAATGAATTGTAATTTATTCCAGCAACTCCTAAATATGAACCTAAAGTCCAATCAATTACTCTCTCATCTGTTACACCTATATATGATATATTAGTACTTCCTTCTGCCGTATCGTTATAATTCCAGAACAAGTATAAGTATGGATAATCATTCGGGTTTACAAAAACAAAAGTACCAACAAACTCTCCGCCTGAATATATTACAGGTATCTCTGTAGATATGTTTACCAAAGTATCTTTATCTCTAGCATCATATATTTTGTCTGATACATGATAGTACAACTTGTTGTTTAAGGTTGGAGCTAAGTCTTGATATGTACCTGTTGAGTCACCTGCCTTTACTATTACTGTAGCACCATCATACGGCATAAAATCTACACCACCAACGCCAGTAAGTTGATCAAATAATGCTATATTATTATTACTAACAACAACGTTGTTTATCTCGTAAGTGCTACTTCCAGTGTACTCAAAAGATTGTTTGGTCATCATATCTTATCCGTTTATTAGTGGTATTAATTGAATTGGAGCACTTACTCCTCCTTGAGTTAATATAAAGTCTTTTGTTAAGTTGTTACAATATGTTACTCTAAATATAACGCTTCTAGGTGAGTTTGATGGATTAGAGGAATAAGCTGCATATATAAATTGAGAGTATGAACCGCTTATTGTTTGACAATTTACCCAGCTAGTTCCAAATCCATTATCTTCTATAGAAATAGACCAACTAGTCATGCTATTTATTGAAAACATAAACACGGCTCCAACCGATACGCTTGAATTTACACTCTTAATAGTTGGAACTAAATTAAGATCACATGATTCTTTTAATCTAGATGAAACACTAAGAACATATGTTCCATTGTAAGGATCAAAACCACCAAACTTATAGTTAGTAGGATTATATTTCATAGTGTCAATCCAAAATGAACCCATTCCTTGATTAGATATAGGAATAACTTCAGTTCCTACTAACTTTAAAACAGAACCTCTTTTTTCATCAGCAAAGTAACAAACATCCCCCCATGTAGCAAAACTCTCTGGATTATCGCTTATTCCATACTCTCCTGGATACGCTACCTGATTTCCAAGAACCTCTGGTATAGATGCTATCTGACTTCCTCCAACAGCATCATACAATAAGTTTTTACCATACAGAACTGATGTAACTTTATCTTGATGTAACGTTAATAAATCAGTATCTCTAGCCTTTAACTTTTGTACGCTACCATATCTTTTATCTAAATTTTTAAAGTTTGCTAGCGATAAATTAAATTCGTTTAATCTATTTAGAGAAGTAGTAGCCTGAAAAACACCACTATATGTTAATGATGCAAACTTGTGTTCCTCTTCGTAGTCCTCAATTAAAGTTGTAGTTCTTATACTATACTCCATTGTGGGCTGATTGAATCCATCTTTTATTCTATAGGTTTCTAATCCAGACGAATAAGTGAACGCATTGAAATCTCCATTAGAGTACTCAGGATAGTTTAGTTGAATCTTAGCTGGATTTGTTACAGATGTTTGGTCTTGCTCGTATGTTGTGTATGCAACACTTCCAGGGAAAGATGGAGATGTTGATATAGCTGGGAATATATCTATAGAGTATCTATCGTTTATACCTGTAACAGAATATGCGGTAATTGACGATACACCATTTGTGTTAAGATATATAACATCACCAATACTGAAGTAATGAGCCCACTCCTTACTAGTCTGTTTTAATCTAGTAGATAGAAGAGGACCTGGTTGTCTGACATCAAAATACCATCTAGATATGTGTTTACCATTCTTAATAGGATAAGTTCTAGATAGTTCATGAAATATATCTACATCTGTTTCTATGGGTACAGTTTCACAAATTATTGATTTAGATGGAGTAATTTGATTAATACTAAATTTAACTTCAAATAAATTTTGTTTACATCCATCTCTATTTCCATAACCCATCATAAACATTGAAACTCTTTGTGAAGTTGGATTATAAATTATTTGATTTGTCTGACTTCCATTATTAGGATTAATCTGCAATAACGGCCCTGTTGTTTCTCGAAACCAAATTGGTTTTGCTCCTTGATTATTGCTATTGTTATTAGCTCCTTTAGATATAAACGATGTCCAAGCACCTGACTCAACAAACCATTCCTCTATATTTTCATATTGTTGAGGAGAAGTGAATGTCTGTGGAGAAGCGTATGCATTATTATTATGTCTATCATTTAATACTTGAATTGTTATTTGTGCTCCAGCATATACTGGACCAGAAAATACACCAGACAATACCGCCATACCTCCATTTAATCCTTCAGTATAATCATATACACTTGAATGTGTTATTGAAGATGATCCAAAATAATTAGCTCCCCATGAAGATGATGAACCAAGAAATGGCTTATTTGTTCTACCTCCAACTTTCCATTTATCTCCTACGGCAAAATTATTACTGTTAAATTGTATAAAAAATGCAGCATTATTAGCTGTATTGTTTAGAGTTAAACCTGGAAATGACCCATATCCTACTCCAGTAGGTGTTAATATTCTATAAACTTGACCAACTACTATTGGTATATCGTTTACTTCTATCCAGTTGGAAACACCAAATAAGTCTACAGTATAATTAAATTTATTACCTGGTTTTATTTCTATCGTATATCTTAAATCCTTACCATAAAAATATCTTTTATTTATTTGATTACTAGGAATTGGTAAATTAACTCCTGGCGATGTATTACCAGTGAATGATGATGTTATGGTAGTTGAAAGTGCTGTAGCATCTGATGATAATGAACCATAAAATACTGGTTTTGATGTATATCCATAAAAAGCATTAACACTAGGGTCATTTACTAATGCAGTTACAGAATTTCTTTGATTTCCTACACTACAATTAGTAGGTAATATTTGATTTGTACCTTGAGTTGTATTGGTATAAATTTGAGAACTATTTACTGGTAATATAGATGTGTCGTTAGCCTCAATTTTTATTTTAAAATATAATCCTGCTGGGGCATTTGTTATATTATTAAATCCAGCTTGCTTCATCTCAACTTCCAATATTTTATATTGTCTATTTGAGTATGTAGGCGTGGTAGGTGCTCCCTTTTTTATAATTATATAATCGCCAACACCAAATTTATCTCTATCTGATTCATTAATTAAAAAATATCTAAAAAGACCTTGGTTAACATATAATCTAGGAAATATATTGTAATAATCTTTTTTGCTTTGTTTTAAAACTAGTCTGTAATTTGTGGCCCAACAAGGAGGGGCATGTTTTATTTCAACATGTAAACTATTCGCATAGTTAGATTGTGTAGGAGGTATGTATACAGCATTACTTAGATTATTATTTGAATTGCTTAGTGGAGGCGTAATAACCGTAGTCATTCTCCCGTACTCATCAGTATAGACTATACCTATCTCATAATCTCTATCACTTCTAAAAGATCTTAGCGGAGCCGTTCCAGTAACAGGGACAGAAAAATAATTTACCGTAAAATCAATCTTTATATCTACATTATTACAATCAGATATATTTCTAAATTGCAAGTAGTTTCCATATATCAATCTGTTTCCAATAATATCTTGAGATAAAGCTTTTAGTGGAACATTATCAAACAATCTTGTTACTTGATCACTTGGTAACGTTGAATATATCTTGTTATTTCTAAATGTAAATGAGTATGTAGTGTTATCAGATATGCTTAGTTCATCTTTGTTAAAAGACTCAATAATCATTACGTTTAAGCTTCTTGTATCTCTTACAACTAGTTGTATTTCTTTTACAAACTCATTCCCAGTTTCAAAATATATGTCAACTCTATTTATGTTGTTCACCATACCAAGATTATCTCCAGTCTCGTAATCTATTCCAAAATTACCAGCCTTAAATCCAACCGCTGAAAAAGGTGCTAACGAACTGTACTCATTGTCAGTATATTTATAACGATAAGAAAAATAAACAAACTTTTCTTTTAAGTTAGTAGAGTCAGGGTTATTGTCCTGAGACATTATAATGTAAGGTGCATTTAACGGAGGAGCCATTATAACGCTTATGTCATTAGCTATTGATGGATCATCAGCTGTATATCCTTTACATCTATTTATATTGATTCTTCTTGGTGGATTATAATTGTCAGTCCAAAATAAATAATTATTGTTATCCTGACCTTCTATATAGTTTATCCCTGTCACAATATAATCGGGACTAAAATTAAGCGGACTTCCTGGGCTTGGTTTAGAGCATTGTAATACCCTTACTGTCTGTTGACTTAATACATTATGCTCAAATATTGCATCAAATTCATCGCAAGTAACAAGCCAATAAATTAGATTTTTTGGTTCATAAGCGATTGCACCAATAACAATGGGATTTGTAATAGTAGCTGACGTAACAAGTGCGGATATTGGTGTTCCATTAGGAAATTGAGGCGTTACACCGCTTAAAGAATTCCCATAGGCGTTCTGTATTGCACCTACATCTCCTGCCGCATAACTATTTACAGTTATATTTTTAGCATATCGATAATAACCATTGGGCAATAACCTCTCATCGAGGTCTTGATTCATTACTCCCTTTTGAAATGTTCTACTAATTTCAGCCATAACTATTTAATCCATTTGTCTCTACCCCTTAAGCTCATCAAGAGTCTAGACGGATGCATGTTACTTAATCTTATTTTTGCGTTTCTTAGGTTGGCAGATTTCTCATCTCTAGCCCTTCTTATTGCGTATTCTTGAACACCAGTCTTGTTGTTAAGTATAGCCCACTTTAGGTATGAATATATGTACTCCTCTGCTAACTTGTTTATGCTTATTTTAGAGTCATCACCGTTTTCCATTCCATCTGATATATATTCTAAAACAATTTTACCATATTCAACTCCACTAGTAAAATCAATTACGCCAGCAGCTTTGTTGATTGTGAAACGAGGATTTTGGTTTGCGTCTTCGGTGTTTAAACCAAAACGACTACCCACGTTGTATCCAAAATACCAATCTCCTTCGTATGCCCATCCATAGTATCCATTATACGGTCCTGCTCCAGTGTATAACTGCTTGTCTTGTCTTAGTATATCTAGCTTAGATGTCCCTGTAACAACTTCACCATTGGAGTCAAAAATAATGTCAAGATTATTGTCTTGCAAGTATGCGTTTGCTGTTATCGCATTACGACTTTCCACTAAAGGAATTAATACGTTACCCTTTAACAATGATATTCTAACATAGTTTATATAGTCTGGAGGAAGAACCATTTTGAGTTGTTCTCCAAGTTCTAACTCCATGACTTTTATATTTCTTAATGCGTCATAGTTTATTTCTTGTATCGCTCTTTTAGCGTGGAACCTGACTGTATATATTTCAACGTTGTTTACCAACTTATCATTACCAACATACATTAACATAAAGTTGTTAATTATGTCTTTTAGAGTAACATACTGATAACTACCCCAGTTAGCGTCTTGAGGAACCGTACCATTATTGGTGTAATATTGATAATTAGTTATGTATGACATTTATTATTGTGTTTGCTGTACTGTTTGTAATTCCTCTGCTTTAGCATCCTGTACAACCTCAGACTCTCTAATAGAAAGACCTGAATATTGTAATATCTTAGTCACTAAGTTAGGTAACTCATTATATGGCAACTCAAAGTCTTGAAACTGAGCGTTTGTTGGGTCAAATATTGGCTCTCCACCAGCAATTGTTGTGTAAGTCCAGTTTGGATCAGATGGTTGTCTAATGTATCTAATCTGTAAATTGGTAGCCGTAGGCGCACTAACTATATTCATTAATGAGTTAGGATATACAGTTAAAACTCCTGGTGTATATGTGGCCGTACCAACAGAAACATCTGAAGTTAAAATATATGCTGGATAATCAGCCGTAGGAACGGTCAAATTAGAATTTATAAGATTAAGTATCTTACTATGATCTACCCTATTTACTTCAACACTATTGTTGTATACTACTTTCTCAATATAATAACAGTTAATTGGAACTTTAACGTTTGCTCCAAGAGCATTATACTGAAGTGTGTCATACTCAGAAAGCCTATCTATTACCTCTGAAATTCTTTGTGCTATGTTTGAATATCCTTCACCATGATATCGTGCATTCTGTTTGACTATAGCATTGCTATATTCATACATATACTTTTGAAATATATCTAATTGCGCCTGTCTAGCATATGTATTGAATTCCATAGGAGTTATGTATCCCCTATTGTCTTTATTCAATATAAACATAACGCTATTACGAACCTCGTTAATCATAGGAATGCTTTTTACAAAGATAAATAAAAAAAGGCACTTTGTGAGAGTGCCTTTCTTTCAAAGATTAATTACTATTAAGAAATAGCAATGTTAGTTACATCCACTGGAGGAGCTACTGTGTAAGCAACATTAGTCCATGATGTTTCTAAAGCAGCGATAACTTGATTTTGAACAAAGTCACGAAATTCTAACCCAGCTACAGAAGCATGAAAAATCGTAACAACATCAGTATTAGCATCAGATCCTTTGTAAGCAATAGTAGTAGTTATAGCAGATGTCTGCTCAATCAAAATAATTCCAGTACATGAAACTAATTGATCTGTACTACCAGAAATAGGGAATTTTAAAAACTTTTCCATTGTGTAAAAATTTAATGGGTGAATAATGCTACAAATATACTAATTTTCTGAGAATTTATTTTCTAAGAATTTATATAAATCTAGACCTTCATCTGATTGTAAATAAGCAGACAATAGATACACAGGATCTTCTCCAAATGGAACGGTAAGAAGTTTCTTTTTATTATCCTTAAGATTAAAATAAATCTCCTTCTTATTGTTTCTAAATGCTAAATATCCATCAGATAATGCTCTAGCAGCATAGCTAGTAACCTTAATGCTTGGATCATTTACTGCCTCCATAAAGTCTTGAGGATATCTCTTAGCATACAACATCATGTCTCTTCTAATTTCAGGTGTCTTCATCATATCAATAGAGCCACCTAGAAGAAGTCTAGCAATTGGCTCTAGCTCCTCAAAAGACATTTCTCTTGCAATTAACTGAGCATCAAGAATATCATACATTTGTTTTATTTCTTGTTGAGCGTCTTTCTCTTGATCAAATTCATAGAATTCTACTCCATTACCAGGATGATAGTGCAAAAATTCCTGTAGTACTGGGTTATTTTTTGGAACATTTAATATCCCATCTTCAAAAATTATTGGTTCAATAATTACATTATCACCTTGCTCATCTTGAAATGGAGAGTTTGAATTTCTTGCATAACGAAGGGGTCTATTAGTATTTGACTCTTCATCATAGTATAGTAAACGTTTTCTTGGAGTGTCCCTTGATGAAAGGAAATAGGTTAATGGATTTTTACCATTCTTTAAAAGATATGTTCTATCTTTTGGATCTAAAACAGATTTTCTTGTTGTTTTCATTTGATATAATTTAATTTATTAATAATAAAAAGGGAGAGGCACTAGGCCCCTCCCAATTTTTTCGATTATCCCTTGAAGATAACGAAGTTGTTAGCACCTAGTGTACAAAGAGCTCTCTCTGACAAGAAGTTTACTTGCATTGCATCGAGGTCGCTAGTTGCAGCACCACCTGCGGAACCAGTCATCCAAGTTTTGTATCTACGATCTTCAGCCTCAGAAGCTCGGTAACGAACGTGTAAGAATGGTCTTCTAGCGTTTTTACCAAGAACTTGATCGTAAACAGTCATTGTTCCAGCAGGAACCAATACTCCGTTTACTACACCACCAACTAGACCTCCACGAAGAGTTGCATCGTTAAGGTATTTCCAGTCAGTTTTGTAGAACTCGTATCCTCTCTTGAATCCAGAGAAACCAAGGTTCAATGCCATCTCCTCGCTA
>Ga0181363_1000230_pt1 | contig 16480 bp, 13 predicted proteins | sample Fa13NDMLBSN_FD_130109 | JGI IMG/M metagenome (GOLD analysis project Ga0181363, IMG submission 130109) | Freshwater viral communities from Lake Michigan, USA - Fa13.ND.MLB.S.N | ecosystem: Environmental > Aquatic > Freshwater > Lake | place: USA: Michigan | collected 2013-09-23
AACTACATTATTATAGAAACTTCACATGATTCATCCTATGACACAACTCAGAAAAAATTCTTCCCTGATAAATTCATGTTTGTATCAAATTGGCAGATTGAACAATATAAGGATATTGATATTCCACGCGTATTAGTTGAATACCCTATTGAATATATTGATCGCCCTGACCGTGAAGAGGTACTGCATAAACTACAGTTAGATCCCGCTAAAAAACATATTTTACACGTTGGATTATACACATCTCGTAAAAATCAAGCTGAATTTTTTGAATATGCTCGCTCAATGCCTGAATATGAATTTCATAGTTTAGGTAATAGAGCAGATAATTTTAAATGGTATTGGGAACCATTATCTAATGATACTCCTCCAAATTTAACATGGTGGAATGAACGAACAGATGTAGATGCTTTCTATCAGGCGATGGATTTATTTTTATTTACATCTAGAGGTTCAATTAATGATAAAGAAACAATGCCTTTAGTTATTCGCGAGGCAATTTCATATCAAATCCCAACATTAATCTATAATCTTGAAGTATATCAAAACTATTTTGACAAATTTGATACAGTTAATTATCTTGAATTTGATAGTTTTGAAAAAAATTGTGAATTAATTAAAGAAATTGTTGAAGATAATACTACAATTAATATTGATCAAGAAACTATTATAATTTCTACATATCCTATTCAACAAAGTGTAATAAATTCTACAAAAGAATGTATTGAATCCTTTAAACAAACAGGTAGAAAAATTATATTAACTTCTCATGTTCCTATTCCCGAAGAATTACAAGAATTAGTTGATTACTGTGTTTATGATAAAAACAATTTGTTAACTAAACATGATTTTTATCACCATTGTTGGGTCGATTACGGTCATTTTAAAGTAAATACAATATTGCAAGGTGAAGATAATGATGTATATCATGGACCTGCTGTTTATACAAATTATTATAATGCAGCTTCATTAGCTAAAAATTTAGGGTTTAAAAAATTATATTTTATTAATTATAATTATATTTTAAACAATCCTGAATTCATAAATGAAATTTCTATTAAATTAAATAAGAAAAAAGCATTTGTTGATGAAAGAGAATATCCTGAAGGAATGGTAAGTAGTACTTTCTTTATGGGAATTCAAACAGATTTGTTTTTTAAAACACATGAATTTGTATCAACATCTGATCAATATGATAATTTAAAAAATAAAGTAGGTAGTTTGTCTAATGGATATGAAAATCTCTTTTATTTTTCTCTCCAACCTCACAGAAACCAAATACATATAGAATCAGGAGAAAATTGGGATCAATTGATAAATGAAAATTTTAAACATAATAATTTCTCCAGAGTAGAATACACTACAGTTTTGCCAACTAATGTTGAAAATCATTTTGCTATTTTTTATCAAAATTCAAATGAAGTAGATAGTAGAATTTTAGTTGTAGATGCTTTTGAGAATGATAATGAAATTTTTAGTGAAACAGTTAATGTTGGTAGTAAATTTGCTTGGTATAGATTATATTATTTTGCTGGTCAAGAAGTGACTATTAATTTTAATTTTTATGATGCTCATGATAATAAATTTTTAAATAAAAAAACTATTATTATTAATCAAGATTATATCGACAATAAACTTCAATCAAACGGATTTTTAGAAAAAGTTTTATGAAAATATGCCAAGTTAACCCCGGTTGTGGAATACCAATCCCACCTCCTACATGGGGTGCTATAGAAAAAATTGTATGGGAATTTACTTGTAACCTAAAAGAATTAGGTCATGAAGTAGATATTAAATTTGCTGCTGAAATTAACCCTGGTGAATATGATATTGTTATGGTTCACGTTGCTAATTTAGCTTTAGAATTAGCAGATAGAGGTATTCCTTATGTATTCCAACATCACGACCACCATGCTTTCCATTATGGTAAAGATTCAGGGGTATATAAAGAAAATAGAGAAGCAATGGCTAAATCTATTTTTAGTTTAGTTCCTGCTCGTTATTTAGTTGAATATTTTGATTTACCTAATGTATATTATTTTTCACATGGTGTAAACACAGATATTTTTTATCCGAATGAAACCCCTCCAATATCTCATAGTTTATTGATGTTAGCTAATAACGGTTTAGGAGGATATGGATCGTATGATAGAAAAGGATTTGGATTAGGAGTACAACTAGCAATGGCTACTGATTTACCTATCACAATCGTTGGTCCAAAAAATAATGAAAATTGGTTAAAAGATAATCCTTGGGTTAGAGGTTATCCTAAATTAACAATAATGTGGGAACCTTCAAACGATGATTTAAGACAAATTTATAATTCTCATACTATATTTTTACATCCGAGTGAATTAGAAGCGGGACATCCCAATTTAACTTTATTAGAAGCAGCCGCTTGTGGTTTACCTATACTTGGATGGATTGAAATGGAAACTACATTTCATGGATTATGGAGAGCTCCTCGTAATTTAAAAGAGATGTTAAGAGGTTTAACTGATATTACTCAAAATTATAAAGATTATAGACAACGTTCTATAAATACTGCTCAAGAATTATCATGGTTTAATCGTTCAAAAGAATTAATAAATTTATTTAATAAAAATATATGAAAGAAGTTTTAATTGATGAATATAGTAATACCAAAATATTAGCTATTCCCTATAAAAAACCAGAAAATACTTATAATGTTAATTTTGTTAATGGTGCTTTTATTGAAATTTTAGGACCTCTTCAAAAAGAATATATTGTAAAATTTATTAATAGTAAAACAAATAGAGTGTTATTTGAGAACACAATTACTAACAATATGTGGACTCAACCTAATATAAAATATTTAGTTAAATGGCGTATAGAAGTTTATGATAAAGAAGATAATTCAAAAGTTTTTGAACATATTTTTAATCCTGAAGGAAAAAGAATTTATATCCATATAGATTCCACAGCATTAGGAGATACATTAGCTTGGTTTCCTGTTATTGAAGAATTTAGAAAAGAAAATAAATGTGAAGTAGTTTGTTCAACATTCCATAATGAATGGTTTGAAGGAAACTATCCAGAATTACAATTCGTAAAACCAGGATCAGAAGTAAATAATTTATATGGTATGTTTGCTATTGGTTGGTTTTATGATGATAAAAAAGTAGTGTTTGATAAAACACCTATTGACTTTAAAAAATATCCTTTACAACAAACCGCTACTGAAATATTAGGAATGAAATATAGAGAAGTTAAACCTATAGTAAACACCCCTAATAAAAAAACAGACATTGAAGGTAAATATGTTGTTATTGCTCCTCATGCTTCCGCTCATGCCAAATATTGGATGTATCCAAAAGGTTGGCAAATAATTATTGATTATTTAAATAGTAAAGATTATAAAGTTATTATGTTAACCCAAGAACCTTTAGGTGATGATTGGCATGATTCAAAACTTGGTGGAACTTTAACAGGAGTAATTAATAAAACCGGAGATTTTCCTTTAGAAGATAGAATGATTGATATTCGTGATGCAGAGGCATTTATTGGAGTAGGAAGTGGAATGAGTTGGTTATCATGGTCATTAAATACCCCAACAATTTTAATTTCAGGATTTAGTTATCCATACACTGAAATGCAAGATTGTGAACGTATATTCCCTGATAATCCTAGAGTTTGTAGAGGATGCTTTAATCGCCATTGGTTAAACCCAGGTGATTGGGAATGGTGTCCTGATTATAAAGATACCCCACGTCAATTTGAATGTACAAAAGTTATTGAACCTTCTCAAGTAATTAAATCTATCAATAAAATTCTTAATCTTTAAAAATTAATTAAATATTTATTGTGGACAAATTTTTAACACCTGAAGAGTTATTTTTAATAAATCATCTAAATTCCCAAAGAGAAAAAATAAAATATCAACTTGGAAATTTAGAATATGAATTACAATTATTGAATCAAGAAAAAAATAAAGTAATTCAAGAGTTGCAACTTTTAGAAGAAAATTTTATTAAAGTAGGAAAAGAATTACAAGAAAAATATGGTGAAGGAGCTTTAAATTTAAAAACAGGTGAATTTAAAAATAAGTGACTTTTAAAAACTTTCAACATATTTATAACAAAATAAAATAACTCATAAAATGGCAGAAGCATTAATATCACCCGGTGTACTTGCAAGAGAAAATGATAATTCATTTATTTCACAAGGACCTATTAGAAACAGCGCCGCTATTATAGGCCCTACAGTTAAAGGTCCTGTAGAATGGCCTCAGATTGTTACATCCTATAGTGATTTTACTAACAAGTTTGGATCTACCTTTATTTTTAATAACGGAACAGGTAGTGGAAATGTACAAGGTTTCTTTACTTCAATTGCAGCTTATAATTTCTTTGCAAATGGTGGTGAAACATTATTAGTAACTAGAGTAGCTAGTGGATCCTATGCCCCAGCAACATCTTCATTCATTTCAGGAAGTACAGCAGGAGCTATTGCTAGTGGTAGTGCATTTACATTAACTACTTTCTCTGAAGGTACTATAATGAACAGTACTAGTCCTATTGATATTAGTGGTTCATTAGCAAGTGGTTCAGTAGATAATATTAGATTCCAAATTGCTAACTCTAATACCTCATCTGGTACATTTGATGTGTATATTAGACAAGGTAATGACAATACTGCTAATCCTATTATTTTAGAAACATGGACTGGTTTATCATTAGATCCTACAGCTCCAAACTTTATTTCTAGAGTAATTGGTGATTCTTATCAAGCATTAGATACTGTTAATAATCAAATGGTTTCTTACGGAGTATATAAAAATAATTCTAGATATGTTTATGTATCTAGTATTAACCCATACTTCTTAATGCCTAACTATTTTGATAATAATGGTAATGCAAATGCAGCTTATGCTCCTTATATGCCTGCTAATGTGCCTGTAAGTGGTACATTTGGTGCTGCTACTGGTACAATTACTTCAAGTGCTTTATTCTATGAAAATATTAGTGGTGTAAACACTCAAGGATTAGTAGCTAATAACTATACAAATTCAATTGCATTATTAGCTAACCAAGATGATTACCAATTTAACGTATTAGTAACTCCTGGTTTATTTGGCTCTAATGCAAATTATAACGCATTACAAACTACAATTATTAATAATACACAAAACAGAGGTGATAATATTTACGTAGTAGATTTAGTACCTTATAGTTCAAGTGTTGACACAGTAACTTCTCAAGCTCAAAGTAGAAATACTTCATATGCTGCTGCTTACTGGCCTTGGGTTCAAACAATCGACCCAGATTCAGGTCAATTTGTGTGGGTTCCTGCTTCAACAATGATCCCAGGTGTATATGCATACAACGACACAGTAAGTGAACCATGGTTTGCACCTGCAGGTATTAATAGAGGTGGTTTAACTCAAGTAATTAGAGCTGAAAGAAAATTAACTCAAACTCAAAGAGATAACCTATATACAGGCAACGTAAACCCAATCGCTACATTCCCAGCAACAGGTGTTGTAGTGTATGGTCAGAAAACATTACAGAAAAAAGCATCTGCTCTTGATCGTGTAAATGTTCGTAGATTATTAATTGCTCTTAAAAATTATATTTCAGAAGTAGCTCAAAACTTAGTATTCGAACAAAATACTATTGCTACTAGAAATGCTTTTTTAGCAGCAGTTAATCCATACTTAGAAACAGTACAACAAAAACAAGGTTTGTATGCGTTTAAAGTAATTATGGATGACAGTAATAACCCTGCAGAAGTAATTGACAGAAACCAAATGGTAGGTCAAATTTATATCCAACCTACTAAAACGGCTGAATTTATTTACTTGGATTTCAACATCTTACCAACAGGTGCTACTTTCCCAGCATAATTTTTTAAATATTGAATATTTATAACAAAACAAATAGATAAGCAAAATGGCAATATTAGATTCCAACGAAATATTTTTCACCGCGTTTGAACCAAAACAGGCGAATAGATTTATCATGTATATTGATGGGATTCCATCATACGAGATTAAAGGTGTAAGTGCAGTCACTGTAAACTCAGGTACTGTTCAATTAAACCACATTAACGTTCAACGTTATGTTAAAGGTGTAACTAAATGGGATCCTATTACCTTTACACTATTTGATCCTATTGTACCTTCAGGTGCTCAAGCTGTAATGGAATGGGTACGTTTACACCACGAATCAGTAACTGGTCGTGATGGTTATTCTGATATGTACAAAAAAGATTTAACATTTAACGTATTAGGACCTGTAGGTGATATCGTTTCAGAATGGATTTTAAAAGGATGTTTTATTACAAGTGCAAACTTTGGTGAATACAACTGGGATACAGCAGATACAGCAGTAAACCTTACAATGGTTGTTCAACCTGATTACTGTGTATTAAATTTCTAATAAAAAGAAAAATCAAAGAAAGCTCGCAATTTTTGCGAGCTTCTTTTTTTCTCATATATTTATATATGATAACAAAGTTATATTAAATAAAAATTATGGAAGAAAGCAAATTTAAGTTCCCTACAGAAATGGTAGATTTACCCTCAAAAGGTTTTTTATACCCTGAAGGACATGTTTTATCAAGCGGTAAAATTGAAATGAAATATATGACCGCTAGAGAAGAAGATATTCTCACTAATCAAAATTATATCGCTACTGGAATAGTTTTAGATAAATTATTACAATCTTTAATTGTTACTAAAGTAGATTACAATGATTTATTAGTAGGTGATAAAAACGCAGTTCTTATTGCAGCTCGTATTTTAGGTTACGGTAAAGATTATGTTTTTGAATATCGAGGAGAAGAACATAATATTGATTTAACTACTCTAGAAAATAAACCTTTTGATACATCTACTTTAGAAAAAGGTGTTAACCAATTTTCATTTAAACTCCCCAATTCAGGAAATGAAGTTACTTTCAGAATAATGGATGGACATTTAGAAAAGAAAATTGAAGATGAAATTAAGGGTTTAAAACGAATTAATAAAAATGTTTCTCCTGAATTAACTACTCGTTTAAAACATTTAATAACCTCAATAAATGGAGATTCAGATCCTAAAATTATTAGGGATTTTGTTGATAATTATCTTTTAGCTAGCGATTCAAGAGCATTTAGAGAACATATAAAAAATACTCAACCCGATATTAATTTAAAAGTTCCAATAGAACTAAATGGAGAACTAGAAGAAATTGAAATGCCTATCGGAGTTAACTTTTTTTTCCCTGACTTCTGAGCAAGCGTCCTCTTATAGAAGTGCTGTATTTACACAAATTCATGAAATAGTATTCCATGGTAAAGGAGGTTATGATTGGTATACAATATATAATATGCCTCTATCTATTAGAAATTTTACATGGAATAAATTAAAACAGTGGTACGAAGAACAAGATTCAAATAAAAATGAAGATGTAGTAGCTAAATCAATTGCTGCTATGAAGGAAGCAAGTTCAAATATTCCTAAATCTAAAACAAATGTTCCCAAACATGTATTGAAGGCATCACAAAAATGATGCCTTTTAATATTTATTATATATAATATAATTTATAATGGCTAAACAATTAACAGGAGACGAATTAAAACAATTTAAAAAGGATCTTACTGAACTTAATAGACTTAGAAAAGAGTTAGGCAAAGACCCCATTACATTTGAAGCAAACGTTAATTCAGTTAAAGCACTTAATGAATTATTAGACTCTACTAGAGATATAGTTAATGATTTAGATGAAACAGTTATTGGGCTTTCAGTTCAATGGAGAAATGTTTTAGGAGAAGTTAAAAAAACTAATGAAGCTCAAAGATTAGGATTAGGTTCTTTAAACAAATTAAAAGACATTTCAGATAAATTAAGACTCTCCCAACAAGGTATCTCAGAGTTATCTTCTAGAGAATTAAGATCTTTACAATCAAAAACAAAAATAGAGTTTGAAAATCTTAAATTAACCCAACAAATGCTTTCTGCTAAGAAAGCAAGTAATGAAGCTACTAAAGAAGAATTAGAACTTTTAACAGAAATTGAAGGTCAAATAAGTGACAATACATCAGCTTATAACAGACAATTAGATGTTATTAAGTTGATGGAAAAACAAACAAGACGAGTAGAAAGAGCTACAGGTCTTACGGGTCTTGCTTTAAAAAGCGCTTCAGGATTCCTAGATAAAATAGGAATGAGTGATTTTGGAGGCGTATTTGAAGAAGCACGAGAAGCTGCTAAAGCAATGGCCGAAAGACTTACAGAAGGAGGTACTAAATCTGTAGGACTTATAGGAAAAATAAGAACTATGGGAGCTGCTTTTAAAGTGGTTGGTAGAGAAATTTTAAAAAATCTTACTGATCCTTTAGTATTAGCTGGTGGTGCTATTTCTTTAATGAAAAAAGCGGTAAGTTATGTAACAGCTGAATATGAAAAAGGTAAACAAGCTGTAGAAAGAATTAGTGAAGAAAATACTAATGTGGCTAGATCCCTAGGTTTAGCTCAAGGAGCTGCTAGTAAATTAGCAAGTTCTGTTGCCGGGATGGGTCCAACAACAGAAGCTTCTAAACAATCAGTAACTGCATTGTATCAAGCAATGGGTTCAACTGAAAAATTATCTACTAGTACTCTTAAAGTATTTGTTAAATTAAACACATTTGCTGGAATGTCAGCTGAATCATTAGCCAAATTCCAGAAATTTGCAAAACTTGGAGCTCAAGATGCTGGTAAAATGGTTACTACCATGGCTAATACAGCATTGCAAGTTATTAAAACTAACAAATTAGCTATTAGTCAAAAAGGATTATTAGAAGAAGTATCTAATGTATCAAGTATAGTAAGATTACGATTTGCCGCTCAACCAAAAGAATTAGTTAAAGCAGTAGCTGCTACTAAAGCTTTAGGTCTTGATATGGAAAAAGTAAAAAACATAGCTGATGGTTTATTAAATATCGAAGATTCAATTGCTGCTGAAATGGAAGCAGAATTGCTTACTGGTAAAGATTTAAATTTAGAAAAAGCAAGAGAATTAGCATTAGCCGGAAAATCAGAAGAAGCTGCAAAATTAATTGCTGATCAATTAGGAGGTGCTGCTGAGTTTAGTAAACTAAACGTAATGCAACAAGAATCCTTAGCTAAAGTATTAAATATGAACCGAGATGGTATGGCTGATATGCTTGCCGCTCAAGAAGAAAATAAAAGTGTTAATGGAGATTTAGTATCTGATCAAAAAGATGGACTTAAAGCTATGATGTCCGGAGTATCAGAAGCTGAAAAAAATGCTAATATTGAAAGAGCTAGACAAGAAGCTTCTATTGGTTTTTATAGAGAATTATCACCATTAGTACATTCATTAGAAGAAGCATTTACAAAAATAAAAGCAACTTTAAACGGATTATTTCTTGATTTAGTAGTAAAACCAATGGTTAGTTGGTTAAAAGGTCCTGAAGGAAAAGCTTTTATTGAAAAACTCCCAGAATATGCTGAAGCTTTTGCTAAATCTATTAGAGCAGGAGCAGAAAAAGTTGGTCATGCCGTTGGAAAAATAGCAACCTTTATCAAAGAAAATCCTTGGTTATCAGCAATTGCAAGTACTCTTTCTGTAGGAGCTATTGGATTAGCTATTAAAGGCATTCAAGCTCTTAGAGGTACTAAAATGATGCCGATGTATGTTAAAATAGCTGGGATGGATGCTGGTGGAGTAATGGATATGTTTAAAGGAAAAACTTCCTCATCAGGTCCAAAATTCGATGCTAAATCAGGAAGATACAGAGATCCAGCAACCGGGAAATTTACTAAAGCTCCTAGTGGAGGTGCTAGTGGTGGAGGAGGTGCGTTTGGTAAAATAGGAAATTTCTTTGGAAGTATAGGAAGTAAAGTTGCTAACTCTAGTGTTGGTAAATTTGTAGGAAATGCAGTAAGTGGAGCTAAAAATTTAGCAGCAAAAGCTATTGACTTTGCCAACCCTATGACATATGTTAAAAAATATATGCCTAAAGTAATGGAAAGTAAAGGTTTTAAAAAAGCTATTAGTTCTCTTCCTAAAATAGGTAAAATAGCTTCTTTAGCTATGATAGCTCATGATTTGTATTCACAAGGAAAAGGAGTAGCAGATGCTGCTAAATCCGGTGTTTCACCTCAAGATATAGGTAAACAAGTAGTAATGGCTCTAGGTGATCTAGGAGGATCAGTTATTGGTGGTATGTTAGGAACCTTAATTCCAGTTCCGGGAGTTGGTACAATGCTAGGTACGTTCTTAGGAGGTTTAGGAGGTTCAGCATTAGCTGGTTTAATAGCAAACAATACTGATGTATCTGGAATAGGTAATTGGATGATTGATGCATTTGGTGATCCTAAAAGAGCAGGAAAAGCAGAAGACTTTATTTTACAAGATGGTAAAATGACTAAATTTAGAAAAGACGATGTTATCGTTGGTGGTACTAATTTAGGTGGAGGAGATAATGGAAAAACTATTCAACTACTTGAAAGATTAGTAGCTATGGTTGAAAAAGGAGGAAATGTTTACATTGATGGTAATAAAGTTGGAGCTACTTTAGCTTTATCAAATTATAGACAACAATAATTTTAATTTTTAATATTTATAAACAAAAAAACAAATACTATGGCACTTTTAGATTTATTAAAAAAACCGAGTTCGTTAAGTTTAGAGGGACAAACCCCTAAAATCGAAAATCAACAACAATCTAGATTAGAAAAAACATTTGAAAAACAATCTAAATTAGATTTAGCAACTCAACCAACAAAATATATTGATAATCAACCTAAATAATAATTAATGGGTTTAGTAAAAATCCTTACCGATCCTAATTCGTTTAGGTTCTATGCGAATGGAGATCCTTATATTCCTTATAAAGGTAAAGGATATGTAGCACCTCCAAGGGAACTTTCTTGGGAAGATGGAACTGCAGATCCTAGCCGAGGAATTATGGGTAATGGAGCAAAGTCTAAACCATTAGTAACAACACCTCTTCCACCTTTAAATAGTGCTCAAACACCACAAACTCTTATTGATGGTTTATATAGAGGTCAAGGTGTATTATCTAGATCTACTTTTCAAGATACCGAAAGAATTAGTAAATTCTTAATCACAGAACAAGGATTACAATTCATTGCTAAACAACAAGCATTACTTCTTGCTCAAAATATAAGACAATTTGGTAATGATGTAAGACGCTATCAACTTATTAATCCTGCTTCTTACATAGAAAATACAGCTTTAGCTCCTACTGGAATAAATGTAAGAAATACTTTTAATTTTGGTTTAAATCCTACATTTACTCGTGAAGGTACTTATGGTGAAATGCCTACTTTTGCTAATGAAAGACAAAAAGCAGCAGCAAGATCAGCAAGAAGTAAAGGAATAGTAGATTCTATAACAACAAGTCCTTTATACAATAGTAAAAACGGTCCTAATAAAGATTATCTAACAGATACTGTACCTTTTTATATTGTTAAAATTAATAATGATGGAAGTGGAGATAATACTTACATCCATTTTAGAGCTTATTTAACAGGACTTACGGATAATTATGGAGCCGAATGGAATGAAACAAAATATATGGGTAGAGGTGAAAAATTCTTCTCATATAGTGGATTTAGTAGAGATTTAGGATTTAGTCTACAGGTACCTGTATTATCTAGAGCAGAACAATCCTCAGTATATAGTAAATTAAATTATTTGGCATCATTAATGGCTCCTGATTATACTGAAGGAGGTTTTATGAGAGGTAATTTAGTTAAAATCACTATCGGAGATTACATTACAGACCTACCAGGTATTATTAGAGGTGTAAACTTTACATATAATGATGAAGGTGGTTGGGATATAGCAAGAAATGAATTAGGACAACTCGAATCAGATGCGTATATTATGCCTAAAATGATTGATATTCAAAGTATTAGCTTTACTCCAATTCATAACTTTATACCTCAAACAGTTAGTAACGCATTTGTGGTATCCGGAAGTGGTAATAACGTTAATGCTCCATTTATTACATTTGGTAAAACAACAGGAGCAGGAGGTTCAGGTAATAATCCTGGAGGATATAAAAATGCTCAAAACCCTTCTTCAACTAATTCAAATTTTGGATTTTTAAGATAAAATGAGTAGTAGATATAACAATATTACATTAATACCTTTTTCTGAAGCTGAGGGAAATAAAATATTTCCTATTAAGAAAAGTGTTAGATATCCTGAGTTACCTAAGGATATAAACGATATTTATGCTATTACTACTTTAGGTGATAGATTAGATTTATTAGCCCAACAATTTTATGGTGATGTAAATCTTTGGTGGATTATAGCATCAGGAAATCCCGATATAATTCCTCAAAATTCTCTTTTTATTCCTGTTGGAACTGAAATAAGAATTCCGTATAATATATCATTAGCACAATCACTTTTTAATACATTGAATAGGTTATAATATGAAAAAAAACGGAAATATTACCGGTGAAGTTTTTGATGAAGAAGTTACTAAACAAATAGTACTACGACAAAATTTTTTAGGTGCTCGTTATAAAAATGATGCTAATTTAGTATACACTAATAATAATAATGCATTTTTAAGACTAGCATCCTCCGTTAATGTAGGAACTGCTCCTGTTTCTAATGAATCTCAAATAAGTGGATCAAACCTAAGTACTACTCCTGCTCAAGAAAAAGCAACTAGTGATTTACTATCAGCTGGTATAAACAAATTAACTGAAAGAAATATACAAAATAAAAATCTTGTAGGAGCAAATCTTGCAAAAGCTTGTGTTTTATTTGGTGGTGTAGTAGGAGTTGATAATCAATTAAATCCAATAAGACGATCTGGAATAGTAGATAATGGAGCTAGTGGAACTTACGATTATATAAATACAATAGCAGCTTACGGTTGGGGTGGTATTTCAAGTAAAGGTTTTGTTCCTATGCCTTCTATTGAATCAGCAGATGTTAGTTTTTTTAACAGAGGTGCTCTTGCTAAAGCAAGTGTAAAAATTAAAGTTTATTCTGTAGAACAACTTCAAATATTTGATCTTTTATATTTTAGAATTGGTTATACAATGCTTTTAGAATGGGGTCACAATATTTGGATTGACAACCAACTAGCATCCGATACTAACAATATAAATCCAATTAAACAAAGAACTGAATTTGCAACAGATCCTTTTGAATTATTTTTTAAAGAAGGAACTTCCCAACAAAAAATAATTGAAGCTATTAAAACTCAAAGACAAAAGGAAAGTTACAATTATGATGCTATGTTAGGTAAAGTTACTAACTTTACTTGGAAATTCAATGATGATGGTTCTTATGATATTGATTTAAATTTAGTTGGTCTAGGAGATATTATTGAATCTCTTAAAATTAATACAGCTAAAATTATTACTAAAGGAGCAGATATTACTCCTTCACAAGCAAGGGCAAAAACAAAAAAGGCAGTAGAACAAAAACGCCAACAAATAGATCAAAACAAAGACAAACCACAAGCAAATGCTAATGTTGCTCAAAAAGCATTTGATGCTGCTCTTACTTCTTATAACTCATATATAACAACTATAGGTTTACAAGGATTAATAACAAATACACAAAACACAGCTACTAATGAAGATAGTGATATCGCTGCATTATATCAAAATCAATATGTTACTGATATAAATAGATTTTATAATCTTAATTCAAGTTCTGATTTTTTTAATCTGGGTTATGATGCCGGAGAAGCAGCAAAATTATTTGGTAATATAGCAGCAAAAGGACCTGCTGAAGATAATAATTTAAATACTGATTCACAATGGTATAAAACAACACTCAGAATTAAAACAATTTTTAATACACTACAAACTAAGTTAAATGATCTTCGAAAAAAACAATCAGAAGCTGGTGTAAAAGCAGATGAAGCTTCTAAAGCAGATGAACAAACCCAAGCAGAATTAACAGCATTAGAAAATACTTTAAAAGCAGTTGCTAAAGCCGAAGAAGTAGCAAGTTTATCTCCGGATACTAGTGTAGAAAATAAAAATAAAACAGCTCTTAATCTTCAACTATATAATTGGAGAGAAGCTGCTAAAGCAGGAAATGATAAGTCAAATTTATTTAAACTTACAATGACTGCAAATTCATCAAATCCACAAACAACAGGAGCTGCTACTTTATCTTTAAATTTTTATTATGTAAGACTAGGATATCTTTTACAATGGATTGAAAGTAATCTATTATATTATGATACTTCTAAACCTTCTACTCCTTCAACAGGTTCTACACCACCCCAAACAGGATCAGCAGTTGATCCAAGTTTATTACCTCCACAAAATGCTAATGCTATATTTAATATAGATTATGATGTGGAATCTAATTTTTGTTTAAGATTTCCTACCCAATTTTCCTCAGACCCTAGAGTATGTGTTATTCCTAGTAATTATGATAACAAAGAATTAAATGCATCATGGAATATCCTCCCAGAAATAAAAGGATACGTAGTTGATGGGAATGATTATATTGGGAAACTAATGAATATGTTTATTAACATAGATCATATTGCTAGTATTATTGATAGAAACACAGATGTAAATGGAAAAACAAATTTACTTAGATTTTTAACATCAATTTGCAATGATGTTAATGATGCTTTAGGAAATGTAAATAAATTAGAACCAGTATTTGATGCTGAATCAAATAAATTAAAAATTATTGAAGGTAGTAGTTTAGAAAGAGTTCAAGATTCACTTAAAGCTGCTGAAAAGAAAAATAATCCTATGGCCGTATTTCAAGTATATGGGATAGGTACAAAAGATATTCCTTATGGAAGTTTTATTACCAATGTAGATTTTCAAGTTCAATTACCACCTAATATGGCTGCTATGGCTACTATTTCTGCTCAAGCAAAAGGAAATATTGTTGGTGAAAATGCTACTGGTTTATCAAAACTTAATACTGGATTAGTAGACAGATTAATTACTGTAAAATTAGATAAAGAAAGTATTGAAGGTGCGGCCACAGGAAAAGCAGACCCTAAAGTAATATTTAAAAATAATATTGAATATATTTCAAAAACCATAAAACAATTATATCAACAAAAATTATTTGCCCCGGATACTATAGATAGTATTCGTTCAGTAAATAGAGATATATCATTGTATTTAACAGGTAACGATGCTTTAGAGGATAACATGCCAGCACCATTTTTTATTCCTTTTAATCTTTCATTAAGTATGAATGGCCTTTCAGGAATGAAAAACTATGAACGTTTTTCTATTACAGAACAAATCCTCCCTTATAGTTATAGATCAGGAAACCAAGGAGGAGTAATTGATTTCTTAATTAAAGGTATTAACCACTCTATTAGTAATAATCAATGGACTACTAAAATTGAGAGTATTTCAGTTAGCTCTAATAGAAAATGGTCTGAACCAGGACTTCAATCCCAACAATAATATACAAAAATGCCCTACTATCCAAAAACGAAAATTCAAACTAATCTATTCTCCAATGGGGAACTGATTAAGTCTTCTGATTTTTCCAATTATATAGGTCCTTATTATAAATTATCTACTGGGGAAAAATATGTCGGAAAAGATCCTCAAGCTTTTAGATATCCTGAATTATTATTAGACCCAATAAATGTAACTGCTGCCCAAGGAACTTCAACCTCTCCTCTCATTACCCAAAGACAACCAGCATTTACAACTCTTACAGGTAGTGGAAATTATTATGAAAATCTAAAAGAAGATTATACACCAAAAAAAGTACCTGTACCGTTTTATCCTCAACCTACAGATCAAGATTACCAAGTAGGATATTTTACAAGATATTTTGCTAAAAAATCAAATTCTATTAATTATACTGAAATTAATCAATCCACTTTTGAAAATTTAAGTTCCCATAACGGGGAATATTTGTGGCAATTGTATAAAACAACTTCTTTACCTTGGCAGATTAGTGGTGATATAGAAAAAGTATTTAATACTAATAAAAATATAATTAAATTAGAAGAAAAAAACGGTTTTAGTGGATTGTCTAGATTCTTAAAAGAAGATTATATCAAGTTTTATCAAAAGTAAGTTTGGATGATCCCAAATTGTTTCTTATATTGCTCCAAAATGGTTATAAAAAATGTTTTGGTTAATAGAAAATAAGGAGCAATTAAACTATCTTATGCAAAGAAATATTTCTGAAGCATTTGTAGAAATAATTCCCTATCATAATAATGTTCACCCTGCATTTAATGATGTGTCCTTAGTGTATCTAAGACCGTCTAATGAACGAAAGGGTTATATGATATGTATTGATCATAGTGAAACGTTAAATGTAAGTAAAACGGATGTAAACGCGTTATTAACGCAAATAGAGTGTCTATGGGTGCGCGATAAGAAGAACGCACTATATTACTTTCAAATTAAGAGCTTGCGCGATATAAACATACTCATTCCTCCGTATATACAAGATCCAACACCAACTCACAATTATTTTTACCACAAGTATCCGGATTACAAAGAAGTCAATA
>Ga0181363_1000231_pt1 | contig 16391 bp, 25 predicted proteins | sample Fa13NDMLBSN_FD_130109 | JGI IMG/M metagenome (GOLD analysis project Ga0181363, IMG submission 130109) | Freshwater viral communities from Lake Michigan, USA - Fa13.ND.MLB.S.N | ecosystem: Environmental > Aquatic > Freshwater > Lake | place: USA: Michigan | collected 2013-09-23
AAGAAAGGTGGGCGGTGTGATTCCCGTCATGCCAGTGGGTCAAAAAAACCACCCCCCCTACGTCAGGATAAAATGTGGATAACTTGTGGAAATGTGGATAACTTGTGGATAACTCGCGTTATCGGACATAATCCGAGAACTTTCAACTTAGAAATGTTTATCCGTGATTGTGGTGTTTCACGTGGCAAGCATGGCACAAACTCTCGAGGTTGTTCCAGTCATCCCAGCGGTGCGGCGCGTCTTTGCGCGCGACGATGTGGTGCACCTCCTCGCCGGCGAGGCCGCAACGATTGCACGCCGGGTTCCGCATCAGCCAGATGCGGCGCATCCGCTGCCAGCGTGAGCCGCTGAAGCCGGCTGCTCGGTCCTCGTCAAACCGCTTCGGGGCTGTCCATCGCGGGTTGAACGCTTCGGGCACGGGCGTATTCCTCGACCACACGGGGTAGGTCATCCAGGCGACACAGAATCAGCCAGGGCTTGTGGCTTGACCGCATGACAACCAACGGCGCACGCTTGGTGCGCGTCGAGTCGGAAACGGCCTGATCCATGAAGGCGTAGGGGTTCAGGCGCTCGGTTCGCTTGACCTCGATGTGCAGGCTCACGCCATCGCACTCAAGATCCGGCAGGCCCGTCTTCCCCGTGCGTTGCGCTGTCCGCGAACAGTCAAGCCCGATGCGTCCAAGCGCTTCGGCTGCTTCAAGTTCTCCACGGGCACCTTTCGTTCGGCTTCCAAGTCCCATAGCCGCACTATATGGCACTTATCCACAAGTTGTCAACAGGGCGCCTATAGGGGGGGTTGACCACACTTGACAGCCCGGATACGCTCTTGGCGCGACTCCAAAGGAGCGCTGAGAGCGTACACCGGACTTTCCTGAAGCCATGCCTCCGAGCCGCACGTCGAGATGATCCGTGCGGCTTGTTTATTCGTCCTCGGCGGCGTCGCATCCGGGATACCACAGATCGGTGGGATCGAGTGTCGAGTCAAACGCGATATCGGGCGGATCGAGGTGGATCACCCGTGGCGCCGGCCGTTTGAATGACCGCGTCTCGGCGTTCATCACCAGATAGCCGTCCTTCCGATGCCGCAGAAACGTCACGTGCGTGTCGGTGGCCCGTCCGATGGCCCCTGCTCCTGCACCGACGTCCATCGTGCTCTTCTCCGTCTGCGTGCCCTTGGTCGTATGGTGCACGACCACGATGGCTGCGTTCGCCTTCTTGGCGATCCGGTCGAGCTGGTTGTAAATCTGCGTCATGTCGGCGTTCTCGTTCTCGCGCATTCCCGGCGGGATGAAGCGATAGAACGCGTCTAACGCGATGACGTTCCACGTGCCTGCCGGCTGCGCCTCGACGGTCGCCTCGACGTCATCGAGGGTGGCCCATTCGCCGCGCAAGGTCATGAGGTCTAGACGCTCCCGGCACTGGTCAGCCGTCACGCGCATCTGCCGCGCGACGTCGTGCAGGCGGTTCTCCAGCGTTTCCGGGTGCAGCTCGACGTCGATTAGCAGCACGCGCCCCTCCTTCACGTACAGGTCATCCTGCCGCTTCCCTGTAAACCCGCCGCCGCTGACCATTCCCATGACGAGCCTAGACAACAACCAACTCTTTCCGGTCTTCGGCGCGCCGATCCAGTTCATGATTTCCCCACGCCGAAGCAGACCGCCTACCAGTTCCTCCCGCATCTCGGTCGGGTATTCGCGCTTTTCAAACGGCTTGAATTCAAGCAGGCGGGGCGGCTTGACTTCGACACCTCGGGCGCGGGCCGGCCGAGTCGCGCTGGTCTCTAGCGCTTTGCCGACCGTGTTCGGAATGTAGTCGGCCCTCATGGCCTTCTCGCTCCGTCCCTCCTCGACCATCTTGGTCCGCAGGGCAGATTCGATCACGGACGCCGGAAGGCCCCTTTGAGCCATCGAGCAGACCAGCCCCCAATCAGCCGCGGAGGCGTCGCCAACGGCCACAGGCGCCGTCCTAGGGGCTTCGACGCGCTCGGACGGCCTCGGAGCCTCCCGCAGCAGCCGAGCCCGGCACAGGGCATCCACGGCGGTCTGGATGTTCGTGACGTCCCGGCCGTAGAACACCGCCCGCCCTGTCACCGTGAAGTAGCGGCCCTTCTCGTACACCTCGACCTGTCCCCGGCGGTTCACCGCCCATTCGGGAAGACGGCACTCGCGGGCGATCACGTGGACGCCCGTGCCGCTGACCGACCATTCGGCGTAGGCGTCGTGGCTAGTCAGCCACTCCCACGCCCACGGCGCCATGCCGTGCGGCTCATTGGCGTCGGCGACGTCATCGAGATCAATGCCGAACCAACCGTCGCCCAGGGCGAATCCGAGCCCGGAACGCGTCGCCTCGGCGGCGGTCCAGAAGTCCCGCCATGTCTCGTGGTTCGTGCTCGACGCCTTGACGTCCGAGTCGCCGATGTAAGGCACCTTTGACCACTTGCCATCACGCAGTTCAGGTCGCCAGTTCATCCACCTCTGGGCGGACACCAGATCCGTCGGCAGCTGCTCGATGTCCCATCCGATGCTCGGCTTTACGCTTCCATGCGTCACGTGTGGTGCCTCCGTAAAAACGACCACCCCCGGCGGGTACTCCGGGGGTGGACGCTGCATCAACGCGATGCGGAGGCTCGCAACAGCCTCGAAAGGGTTAGAACGGAACTTCGTCGGCCTGGATTCCGCGGGTCGGCAGCGTGCCGCTGCGGATGTCTTTGAAGTTCCAGAAGTCGCCACGCTGCTCGAGGTAAACCTCGACCATGTCGCCCTTCGAGAACTCGGCAGCCTTGCGGCGGATCGCCTCATCGAACGTCGAAGCCCACAGGTCGGACGTAGTGCCAGGTAGGCCCTTGAAGCACAGGCCAAGTTTCATGGCGGGGCCGCGCTTGGTCTGCACTTCCTTCTCGCTGACGGCGGCGATCTTCGCCAACTGCCAGCCGGCCGGGCTTCCTGGCGCGGCGGGCGCTGCCGCCTTGGTCAACACAGGTGCGGCGGTAGTCTCTCCCTCGCTGTACAGCACTCGCAAGCACTTCATGATGGTGGACACGGCTTCAGCCTTGGTCATCTCTAAAACCCTCCTCGGCCTCCTGGCCGCGTTGTGGATCTGAATCATTTGCCTCCGTGAATCGACGCTGCACTTCCGCACTCAGTTGGATCACCAGCGACGTCGTGGCGGTGTGTGCGATGTAGTGGGGCACAAGCAACGGCGGACCATTTTCCTCAACGGTGTGGTTGCACTCCATCCACATGACGCAATCTGCCATCAGTCGGTACAGCCTTTCGTCCGACATCTGCTCGAGCCAGTTGCGCTGCATCGCCTCAACCTGATCCTGCCTCGCCAGGTTCCGAAGTCTTCGCGGGTTCATGCGCCCCCCTCTGCGGGCTTCCGCATCGTCAGGATCAGCGTCTCAAGCGCCGAGATATGCGCCTGTGCATCTCGCAGCAACTGGGCGAGTTTGCGGTCGCCTGCCTCGTTGACCTGAGCGGCGTACCACAGGCGGTCGCAGATGTCGAAGTGATCCGGCGAGCGTTGAGGCGTCGGAAGTTGGCGGTTGTGGTAGGCGTAGCTGTGCTGCCAAACGTCGCCATGCTGGTTGTACTCACTTGTGCGGGGGTCATGCGTTGTCATCGGTTGCCCCCTTGAAGCAGTCCCAGCCGCGTCCGTCTGCCACCTCACGTGCGGTGCGCTTGGTCTGCAATGCAACCCACTCGCACACTTCCCGCCTAGCCTCGTCGCGCTCCTTCCGCAGCCGCTCGATCTCCTTGGCGGCTCTGAGAAGCTCAATCGGGGCTTTGCCAGCATCAGGGCAGTGTTCATCTAGCCAGTACGACCAAATGCGGAGTTCATCCACGATGTCAACAGTCATCGCTGCGCCCCCAATCGAAACCGCCAGTGCAAAGCGCGAACACGAGCATGAAGATGACCCACATCATGCACGCACCTCTTTCACTGGCTTTGCGCTCTTCTTCTCTTGGCGCTTCAACGCGAGACGCACAGCGTGGCGCACGGCCTTTGACCGTGACACCTCAAGCACCTTTGCCAATCGTGTGATCTCGTCGTGCGTCTCGTTCGAGACAGTCACCACTGCATAGCCCTCATTTGGCATCTTCTAGCCTCGTCGCGGACTATGTATTCTGTTAAGTGGGCGGGTCCGCGCCGCGACCACTACAGGTTGGGGTAGTCAAGGTACGGACCACAACGGCCCGTTGACTACTGCACTTTGCAGTCATCGGCCACCACCTGTCAAGTACTTCAACCTTTCAGATCGGGATTTTTCCGCATTCTCCCGAGTTCCGTGAACCACGCGATAAGTTCCCGTGTTCCACGCGGCGCTTCCGACGCGGCAAACCGTGACGCCGTCGGCAGTTCGGACGGTTCCCCATACGTCGCGGTCAGACGAAACGGACACACGCAATGCCTCAAGTGCAAGCCCTGCAACGGTCGCCGTTGTGTCGCCTTTGCCTGCCAACCATCGGTACACGGTGCCTGGTGCGACGCCATCACGGTGAAGCTGCTGCGCCAACCAGTAGCGAGACAGGCCGCGTTCCTGCAGGCGCTCAAGCACGATGGCACGGATGTCCATGCCTTTACTGTAGGCCGGACTTGTTCACAAACGGCACGGCATGGTTCAGCGCCTGCCGGCGGGCCGCGCAGCCGCCGCAGGCCTTGATCACCCGGTGCACGCCCACGGCGTCGAGCGCCTTGTGCACGGTGTCTCCCAGGCCCCTGCTTGGGCCTTCGTAATGCGGGCAGCGGGCGCACGTCGCTGGATGGACCCCTGTACCGGACGTTTCTGCGGTCGGGTGCACGCACAGCGGAAAGACGAAGTGGTTGCAAGTCATACCACGGTGATCGTGATGGTTTGTGTGCAGACGTCCACGAATCCAAGAGTCGCGCTGCAATCAACTTGGCCGCCCTCGGGCGGGTAGCACGACCAGTTCCACGTCACGTTTCCGGAGTTGCATTGCCCGCTGGGAAGCCCAAAGCAGTCCATAGCGTTGCAACTGCTCTGCGTCGTAAGCGGCTGAAGGCTTGTGCTTACCACGTTCGGCGGGTTGTACGGATCGTCGCAGCCGTCGAACTGCGGCGCGCTCACGGCCTCAAGCCACGTCGACGCCGACGGACAGCCACACTGGCCTGACACCTCGAAGCCGTTGAGTATCCAGCTGCCCTGGATGTCGAAAGCGGAGTCGGAGACGCAGCATCCCGGCGTGTACACGTAGCGGTCGTTGACGGTGTTCAGCGTCTCGGTCGCCGGCCGATATCGAATCGACGGACGCACACAACCGCAAGACTCGCAGCATCGGTATTCAATGGCGCCGCTTGCGCCGGCAGCCGCTCCGATGGCGCGCGCAGGACCGTGGCTGCGGTACGTCTTGCTCAGGCAGAACTCGACGGTGTTCTCGCACTGCCATTCGGCGGTGCAGCCCTCGCATTCCTCGGGCTGCGGGTCGTACCACCAGTTGCTTCCGGTGTCTGCCTTGTAGATGTACTCGTAGTAGTTGTAGCTGACGTTGGCCTGAGCGGCGGCATAGACGCGCGGTATCGACCCGCGGCAGTTGTTGCCGCTCTGAGCGAATGCGCCCACGCTCTGTATCGTGTACGTGTAGGTCGCAATGACGTGTGTCACGCCATTCGACCACGTGCGGGTGATGGTTCCCGCGTAGACGATGGTGATGGCGGTCGGTGCCACGAACGTTGCACAGTCCGTCTGCATCTCGCAGCAGTCCGCCGGCAACGCTTCACAGCAGCACCAGCGATGGTTGCTCATTGCTCGGCCTTGGCCGCTTTGCGCGCGAGCTTCGGCTGCGGCAGGAACAAGCCGATTCCACCAGTGAGCGCACCGAACACAAGAGCTCCAAGCGGGAAGCTTGAAGCGGCCTCCCCTGCCGCGTTCACGCCGAGCGAAACGAACGAATGAATGAACGCATAGCGCTCCTCCGCATCAGCGTGCGCCTGGCGGAACCGCTCGGTGTTGCTCTCGACGTAGTAGGTCCAATCGGCCCACACCTGATCGGCTTCCGCAAGCGTGATCGGCGCCTCGAGGTCGAGCGGGTTCAGGATCGGCTCGGGGACATCGACCCGCACCAGTTGCCGCAGGTCGCAGCCCTGCGCGGCGAAGAGCACGATGATGATGGACGCGGCGAACACGATGTAGGCTTTCGCGGTGCTGCTCATGGCTTCCGGCTCCTCAAGCGCTCGAGCTCAGCCTCGAGGTGCCGCACGCGCTCCGTCAGGGTTGCGATGGTCGTTTTCAGATCGCCGATGGTGGAATGCAGCCACGCGCTCGCGCCAAGCACGGCGACGAAGGGTGCGAAGAGCTGCGCGAGTTCGGCGAGAGTCATCCGGAACCCTCCGGCCAGTAGTCGCCCGTTGCGTAGTGCACCACGAAGATCGAAGGCGTGCCCGTTCCTGCGGCCCTTACTGTCAGCTGGGGGTAGTTCACGAGGCCGAAGTTGTGACGTCCTGCCGCGCAGAACATAAACCCAGCGTCATCATTGGCCTGCCCCGCCGTGCAATGACCGATCATGAAATCGGATGCGCAGCTCACGCTCACGTATCGCATGGGTTCCATGCCTCCGGGCAGCGCCTGTAGCGTCGTCCAGTTTCCGGTGCGTGGGGTAAGACCAGCCGCGTTGCCAAAGAAAATCGCCATTACGACACCCCCCGCGGTCCTTCGTCAGTGACCGCAAACGACATCACGTAAATGTAGGCGGTGTTGTCCGATCCTGCGTTCCCGTTGTCCCTCACCGTGATGCTGTTGTAATCGACGACGCCGAGGTCGACGCGCCCGGTCGTGAAAAGGTTGCCATGCGTCTCGAGCGTCTGTCCAGCGGTGCACGTGCCAACTCGGAAAGAGACGTTCGCGCGGGTGCCGGACGTGTTGGTGGCCACCACGATCACCCGCCGCATCGGGTCGGTGCCCGACGGCAGCGTCGGGAGGGATTTCCAGTTGCGGTCGATCCCGTTCATGAGCATTGGTGTTGCGAAGATGATCGCCATTTAGCAGACTCCGTCGATTGCGTTTTCAACTGCGAAAAGCCAGATGGGCGACCCGTCGTCCCGCCGGCCCGGAAAAAGTAGCACGTACATCCCGATTGCAACTGGCTGCACCGCGAATCCCGCCGGGATGTTCGCGGGGTTGATGTTCGGCCCCACGAACGTTGTGGTGTTCGCTGCCTCGGTCACGTTCAGCGCCTCGCCGAGGTACCACGGCTCAGGGGACGGCACGCTAAAGATATAGCGCGTCGTGTTCCCGATGTTGGCTTGTGTCCAGGTGTACAGCCATCGGTTCACCTCGGGCGCCGGCAGCGCCGTGTACCCGGTGATCTTGCCGAGGATGAACGGCACCGTGTCCATCTGCACTCGCGCGCGAGATTCAGACGGCAACGCAGCGGCCATCTGCGCCGTGTTCGTCGCCTGCACGCGCTGGGAGTGCGTCTGGATCATGGGTAGGTGATGAACGATCCTTCCTTGGCGATCTGGGCGGCCGCGGTCGGGTTGTTCGAGAGATCGAACATGAGCCCGAGATTGGCCGTGGAACGAACAAGCGACTTCCACGTGACCGTGGTGGCTGCGCCGTTCGAGTCGATGGCCGGCTTGCCCCACACGTCGGTCTTGGGCTGCTGTTCGCAGCCGTACCAGAGGTCCCACCGCAGGTTGAACGTCGCGCGGTAGTACTCGTCGCGGATGTGCGCGACGCTTCCCGACTCGCAGTACACCTGGTTCGCCGACCAGTGCAGGAACGTAGCGCTGTTCCACTTGCCGGACAGGCTGTTGATCCTGTCGTAGACGGTGACGAGCGTCATGCTGCTGTTCTGCGCGGACGCATCGAACACGAGCGACACGCGCACGGTCATCTGCGGAATGAGCGCCTGAATCGGCTTTCCGGCGTAGTCGACCTTGGTGCCGCCGATGTCGGTGGTCGTGTTGAGGTCGGCCGCCGGCTGCGTCGAGAACGACGGGCTGCGGTACATGAGGACGCTGCGCGGCGTCGCGTCGAAGTCGACCTCCACGGGCAGCAGCAGCGTGTCGAGGCCAGTTGCCTTCGCCCAGGTGTAGAGCTGGTCGTAACGCGCCGTGACGTCGAACACGGTGTTCGATGACCCAATGACGGGCACGGCGTTGACGGCGCGCAGGCGCATCATTCCCATCGGCTCGGTCTTGACCATCGTGGCGCGCAAGGAACTCAGCGGCCGCCCGAACGCGCCTAGGACAAGCGCCATGTCTGCGGCGCTCTCGACGTCTACGTTTCCGTCGAGCTCGACGCGCTTCGTCACCGTGTAGGTGCCAGCCTGCTGCGGGCCTCCTTCGGCGAAGTTCTGCGCGATGATCGCGGTTCGGGTGATGGCTGTGGGAGTCGGCATTACTTAGAGATCCACCTGAGCACGTCGTAGGCCCATCCGGGGAACTGGTTGGCGATGCCCATGGCCTTGTTCACGTCCGCGAGCGATTCGCCGCTTGCGAGTTGCGAACGACCGAGTCGCCCCGCCTCGTCGACGGATGCGCCACCGATTAGCGCTCCAAGTTCGGTGGCGATGGCCTTCGGCATCTCGTTGATCATGAACTCGGACAGGCTTCCGCCCTGCGAAGCGAGGCCTTGTTGGAAAGATTCCATAAGGCCGACGCTTGCGCCGACGCCAGTGGTCGGCGCGCGCGCGGCGATCGCCTCGGCAAGCATCCTGCTGAATCCAGATTCTTCGATCCGGCGGCGCTGATCCGTGCGCGTTTCCTCAAGGGCGGAAATGGCTCGACGCCGGACGTCGGGAAGCCCCTGCACGGCGCTCACGCCAAGCGACGCCGCGCCGGCTGCAAGGCCGAATGCGCCGAGGCCGAGGCCCATGCCGCCCATCGCGCCGAGCTGCGCGAGGCCGCCCAGTTGTGCAAGGCCTGTTCCGGCAAATCCGAACTGGCCGGCGATTCCACCCACGCGCGTTGCCTGCGTGCCGAACGAACGCAGATTCTTGCTCGTCGCCTCGGCCGCGGCGTTCAGCCGGTTGAGTTCTCTTCGCGCGGCGTCGGTGGCCGCCTGGAGGCCCTTCGAGTCGCCCGTGATGGCGATGTTGATCCGTGAGATCTTAGCCACGCTGCGCCTCCTTCACGGCCCTGTCGACCTCGGGCTCGACGAAGCGCACGGCCAGCGCACTGAGTGCGGAGCGGTACTTCTTGATCCAGTTCCGCGGAGCGCTTCTACCGATGGTGCGGAAGTTGAGCGCCCTGCCGCGCTCGCCGCGCTGCTTGAGCAGGATTCGTTCCTCAGTCGTGGTCGCGCGCTTGATGGCGTGGCCGTTCTCAAGCCATCCGTGGTACCAGTGCGGCGTGAGGTAGGAACCGTCGATGCGCTTCACGCCGACGCCGATCCACGTCACCAGCCCCTTGCTGTATCCCTTCACCTTGGTGGAAACATTCCACTTCAGGTGGACATTCGGCCGAACAGACTTCCGAACGTATTCGGTCGAAGTCGAACGGCCAAACGGCCCGGTGGCCTCAAGCGTCTTTTTCGTGAACTTGCTCCACTTGCCGAGGCCACGCCGCATCGCGTTGCGCGCGTCCTTCTTCTCAAGTGAAAGCAGGCGATGGTTAATCGCTTCGAGCGCCTTTGTGTCGATCTCGCAGCCGACTGCGAACGTCCTACCCCTGAAGCTTGATCCTGCGAACGATGTCATGGGACATAGCCTTGTGTGACTTCAGGGCCAGGAACACCGACAGCGGGGTGTCCATCCGCACCTCTATCTCGGCCGCACTCAGGATTTCGCGTGCGGCGCTGGCAAGTCCAAGCCTTCGACGTACAGCGGTTCGATGATGCGCGCGAGGCGCAACACCATCGGCGCGCTAAGTTCCTTCACGAGATCCATGCTGCCGAACTCGGGCGTGCCCGCGGCCGTCACGACGTGGTTCAGCACGTACCACGCAGGCATGAACTCGCCGCGGCTCTCCGCGTCCTGCGCGGCGATGAGGTGCGCCACGGTCGGCCGCTTCAGGTGGATCGTCCGGCCGTCGAACTCCACGGCGACCGGGCGGGCGAGGAACGATTCAAGCAGGCTCATTCGGTCACCGTGATGGCGTTCTGCGAGAACTGAAGCGTGGCGGTCAGCCGCGCGATGTCGTTCGGCGCCACCGACAGCGCGGCATCGACCACGAAGGCGTTGCCCTTGATGCTGTAGCCGGATGCCCACACCACTTCGACGTCGGCGATGACGCTGCCGGCTTCGATGTTCGTCAGGATCGCCGCATTCGACGATCCCGACTCGTAGAACACCTCGAGCTGCACGGTGCCCGTGAGAAAGCCCTGCGTGGTGTGACGGTGCGTGTCGCCGACGGCGGTGATGTCGATCTGGTTGCGCGCGAGGCTGACGGTAGCCGTGGCGACGTCGACCACGGTCGTGGTCCCAAACTTGACGCTTGCTGCGGTAGTGGGTGATGGCATGATTTAGGGTCCGTCTTGATAGAACGTGTAAACGCTCGTGCAAAGGTAAGGCCCGGCTTCCTCGCCAGCCTCGGGCTGCGGTTCCTGAATGACTCCGAACTGCGTGCAGACGTGCCTGAACGTCAGCGAAATAGGCAAGAGGTTTCGCACCTCGGCGTCGAGCGACGCCGCCCCGGCAGCCGAGTCGGCGACGCACGTGAACGTGACGCTGTAGGTGCACATCGCGTTCTGGTTTCCGAGCGTCGCGCGCGCGCCGTCGAGCACCTCGAACGTGATCGCCGGCAGCGCGGAAGTCTGGAGCCGAGTCCCGTAGTAGATGCGGCGCCCAGCCGTCGTTTGACCGTCAAGCTCAGAGATTATGTCCGCCTGGAGACTGGTGGCGCTCATGTCACACAACCTCCGTGCAGTCGATAACCGCGACGCGGTTGGACTGGTCGAGGTTGCGGATGCCGTTGATGCGCAGCTGCTTCGCGCGGTAGACGAGCCGGTCGATCTGCCGCACGTTCAGCCGCGCGATGTTCGGCCATCGCGTGCGCACCTCGAACGAACCGACCGCAGCGACGCCGTCGCCGAAGGCCTGCTCCACGGGCATCGACTCGCGCACGTCGCACCGCATGAATCCAGCCGAGGTGTACCCGCTGTTCCGACGGCCGTAGCCGTCGGGGTTGTTCGACTGTGCGGTGAGCACCTGCACGTTGAACCGGGTGAGGCCCGACGAGATCATCGGAACGTACCCCGGATTCGCAGGTGCTCGAGCATGAACTGACCGCCGAGCGGCACGGTCGTGAGGCCAACCGGCTGCGCGGCCTCGGGGTTGTTGTAGTACAGCCCGACGAGGCTGATTATGGCTTGAACGACCTCGTTCGGCTCGGTCGAGTAGCCGGCCACGTAGGTGACCGTGATGAGCGTGCCGTCCTTGATGGCCGGGCTGCTCAGGAACTCGAGCGCCTTGATATCGCCCGCCAGGTCGACCCAGTAATCCGTGCCCGCGACCATCGTCTGGACGTTCCCGGCCGGATCGGTGTACGTGACGCTCGTCGTGCTGACGTAGGGGTAGTCGGCGAACGCCGTGCGCGCGAACTCGCGCAGATACATCGTGCGCGTCGCCTGCGTGAGCTTGATGCCCGTGTAGTACTCGACCCACGACGTGGCGACACCGATGAGCCGGGTGAGCTCGGCGTCATCGTCGGTGTAGTCGATCTTGAGCGCCGTCTTCACGGTCGCGAGGGAGACTGCCATAAACCCCCCTGCACGGTTTCCCGTGCAGGGGAGTGGGGAGAAGAAAGGATCAGCAGGTGATCGCGGCGAACGCCTCGGCGAGCATGACCTTGGAATCGGTGCGCGCGTAGGTGTACAGCGTAACGCGATGGTTTGCGGCCGCGCTGTACGGATCGACGAGCGACGTCATGCCAGTGCGATCGAAGATCTCGAAGTACTGGAAGTCTCCGACTACCGCAAACACGTTGCCGTTGCTGGTTGCGGTCGGCACGTACTGGCCGACCGAGTACGGCACGCCGTACAGAAGGCCCGGCGCGCCGCCGACCATCGTCTGCGAGTTGGCCGGCGCCTGCGTCCAGATGTACTCCTGGGCACCGCTGGTGGTCACGCTGTTCTTCAACTTGCGCGCGACGCGCACGAACGTGTCGCTGACAAGCCAACGGAAGCGCGGCGAGTTGCGGTACTGCGGCTTGACAAGGTGCACGGTGTCGATGACGTTGTCGGCGCTGATCGTCGTGACTGCATTGCCGCCAAGGTCAATCACCTGCGAGATTGCACCGCCGTTTTTGGCGATGCCTTCGGGCTCTGCTGGCGTTGCGCCCGTATCACCGATGGTGTAGAGCTCTTCCATTTTCAGGCCGAGCGAAAGGCCGATGCGCGAAGCCACCCAGTCGAGCCCGCTGCCGATGCCGTTTTGTCCGATTGCGTCCTCGATGAACTCCTGATTCATCGTGGTTGCGCAAACGATCTTGCGCGGCGTAATGCTGATCGCAGTCCCGAATCCCGGGTCAGCAGGAGTAATCGCTCCAGCTTCTGCAACAACTGCCGACGTTGGGAGTGCGCCCTCGACCGTGATCGTGCGCTTGGAGTCAATGCTGGTCACAGGTGAAATGCTGCGCAGCACGTTGACCTGATACATCTTCTCGACGATCCGGCGCTCCATGTCGGTCGGAATGCCGGCGCCTGAAGTATTAGTGGCAAGAACGCGAAGTTCCGCAGCGTCGCCGCGTGCAACCGCGTTGATCCACCGAATGGCGTATTCCTTGGACGAAACGTCGTGCACGTCCTCGCGCTTCGCGGGAAGCGCAGCGCGGAACTGCGGCTGCGCGCGCTCGGCCTCGAGCGCCGCGATGCGCTCATTGGCTGCGCGAAGCGCGGCGCGGTCCTGCGCCTGGCGCTCGACGATGTCGAGGTCGGCGTCGATGCGGGCGATCTTCTCGCGCTCCTCGCCGCTGCCTCGGATCTCGACGTGATGGGTCTTGGCGCCAGTGCGCGACGCGAACGCGTCGAGCGTCTTGCGGTACTCGTGGACGGTGTTCTCAAGGTTGTCGAACTGGTCAGACATGATCGGTCATCCTGTGCTTGTGGATTTCCAGCCGCAGACGGGCGGCTTCCGTGAATGCCGCGGACACGCGCCGCAGGCTGGAGTTGGTCTTGTCGCCGTATGCAGCGTCAACCACGACGCTCAACTCAACGAGTCGAGCGGCAGTCACGGTGCGTTCGGTGCGCCGGGGATTCCATTCGTCGCGGTCAACGTAGAACCCAAACGACATTTCGCCGCTCAGGTCCCCGCGTGCGATCAGCTCGCGCACGTCGCGGCCGATGCTGGTGTCGGCGATGTCGGCGGTAAACCGCAGGCCGGCGGTGGTGTCGGTCAGCTGCATGGTGCCGCTGCGGGTGCGCGCGAGGAGCGCGCCGCCGTCGTGGTTGAAAAGCAGCTTGATGTCGGCGCCGCCGAGCTCGCCGAACGCACCGCGCGCGATCTTCTCGCGGAACTGCGGCGCGAAGGGCTCGCTGATCTCGCGGGACCACTTGCCGTATGGAATGGCGAGGCCGGACAGCGTGCGGCCGACGGGCCTGTCGATGGCGATGGTGCGGCGTTCGATCATGCCATGCCCTCGCTGGTGTTTGTGCCGATGTTCGTGACGCCGCCGCCGGTGCCCATGTTCTTTGCCACGATGGGCTCGTCGAGGCCGGGCAACGGTTCGAGGTCGAGCCATTCGCGCGCTTCGTTGCGCGTGATGACGCCGCTTTCAACGCCTGTGCGAAGCGCGGCCATCTGCTCGGCGAGAGGTGGCCGGGAAATCATGTCTGCGTCGAAGTGCAGTTCCGCGAACGGCGCCAGCTTCGCGGTGATCTCGGCCGACCACGCGGAGAACCAGTGCGACAGGCAGGCATCGACGTATCGCCTGGAGCTCCATTCCATCGCTCCATAAGCACCGGACATCTGCGACTGTTCGCTCAGGTATGTGGTCGGAACGCCGTAGATGCGCGCGACGTCCTCGACGCTGTATCGTCGCGCGGCTGCGATGCCCTGATCGTCGAGCGTGCTGCTGATGCGCTCGACCTTCATGCCTTCCGAGAGCACGAGCGGCTTGCCCGCGTTCTGCGAGCCCGCGTGGTGCTTCACGAAGTCCTCGGCGACCATCGCCTTCGCCGGTGCGCCCATCGGCCCGGGGTGCACGATGGCGAGCTTGGGGTTCCCCGCGTTCTTCATCACCTCGAGTTGCGCGGATTCCTGCGCGGCGAGGATCTGGAGCGAGGTCCGGCAGAGGCGGATCGGACTCTCGCCCCAGAGCCCGTCGAGCCCGGCCGCGCGGATGTGCAGCATCGACTGCATCGGCACGTCGCCGTACTGGCGCGTGCGGTAGAACGGCTCGGCTTTCGTCAGGTCGAGCGACACGCTTTCGATGTCGACGGGCAGCAACTCGAGTAGATCGCCGCCGACGGTGCGGTTGATCACGGCGAACGAGTTGCCGTACAGCAGCGCTTGCATGGTGAGCGAGCGGCGGAATTCGAATCCGTTCTGCCAGCGGTTCGGCTGCGCGAGCAGGCGCGACACGATGTCATCAGACACCTCGAGCGGCGTGCGCGCGACGTCGTTGGCGATCAGCGTGGCCGCGCGGTAGACGGGCGTGAACGCAAGCGCCGTGCTCGGCGTGACCGACGGGATACCAGCCGAGTCGAACGTCGGCAGGATCACCCCATGCGTGGGCCAGTAGCCGACCCACCGGCGCAACAGTTCCCGCAGCATCGTGGCATTAGGAACGCCGCGACGTGCGCGGACTGCATCTAAACGGTTTTCCGTTTGAAATATTCTTCGGCTTCTTCGTCGTAGCCGCTGCGCTTCGCGCCTCCCCAGACGTGGCACGCAATGATCGACGCCACCAGCGGATCGATGGCGCAGTACTCTCTCGACTTCACCGGGCGAATGTTCCCGTTCTGGTCGCGCTTCGCGTGCGCGTCGGCACAAGCCCGCCGCAGGATGGGGTCATCGCCGACCACCAGTTTTGACCCGGCCCAGAGGTTCTGGAACAGCGCGCAGCCGGGGCCGAAGGTCGAAATCCCCATTCGGTAGGACATGATCGGCACCCCGTCGGCCTGCAACTGCTCGGCCAGGTACTTCGAGCCCCAGGCGTCGTAGCCGAGCGCGCGCACGTCGAACTCGTCGCGCAGCGCAAGAATCGTGGCGCGCACGGCTTCGTAGTCGATCTCGCGGCCGGGCGTGAGCGTGATCTTGCCGTCGGCCGCCCAGGTGCGGATCGGGTAGCGGTAGTCGAGCTCACGCTGCGCGACCTCGGCGCGAGGCCACCAGTAGTGCCCGCGGAGCGCGACGCGGTCGCCGTCGAGCGGCACGGCCACGACCAGCGCGGTCATGTCGAGCGTCTTCGAGAGGTCGAGCCCGAGCCACGCGGGACGCCCGCGCAGGGCCTCCCAGTCGACCGGCTGACCGCCCGGCCACAGGCTCATGTCGAGCCACCCGCCCGTGTTCTCGTCGCACCTGGCGGCGTGATAGCGCGCGAACTCGCCTCGCCCCATCGGGCTGCGCTTCATCGTGTTCCACGAACGGCGCAGGCTGACGGCGTCCGGCTGGCCGTGCTCCAGACCGGGATTCGCCTTGGGCCAGTTGGCTTCATCGTCCAGGGCGTCGGTCGGGTCGAGCCCGTACAGGATCGGCACCACGGTGTCATCTTCGAGCTCGCCGCTCAGAATGGCCTCGCCCTGCTTGACTAGTTCGGCGTAATGGTTCTCTGGGTTGCTGCCCGGTGTGGTGATGATGACACCCGTGGATTCCTTGCGCTTTGCTCCGGTGGTGAGGAGCTTGGTCAGGAACCGCCCTTTGAACTCGGCCGCCTCGTCGGCGATCCACAGCGACGGGTTCAGGCCGTCGAGGCTGCGCTCGAGCGCCGGGAGCGCGGTCATTTCGCAGTCAGCAGTCGGGCGCACGATGCGATTGAACCGCACCAGCAGCGTCGGGTCTTCGAGCCGTCCGGCCATCGTGCGCGCGGTGTTCAGGCAGATTTCCGCCTGGTCTTCGTTGTTGGCGATGACGTGCACGCGGCGCCCGTCGCCGGCGAGGAGGTCCCACAAGGCCAGCCCGGCCATGAGCGTCGTTTTGCCGTTGCCTCTGGCGACCTGAACGAGCGCCAGGCGGCAGCGGCGCCGACCGTCGGCGAGGCGCCAGCCGACGATGTTCGAGAGCGTCCAGAGTTGCCACGGGTGCAGCTCGAAGGGTTTGCCGGAATCCTCGCCAACGAGCGCGAGGCGACGGAAGTGCTCGGCGAGGGCATCGACGTGCGCCCAGTCCATACGAAGGTCCGGGCGGTCGAGGTCGGCGAGGTAGCGGCGCGCGGCGGCGTAGATCCAGCGGCCGGCAGGCGTTGAGCCGTTTGCGACGGCCGTGGCGTAGGTGCGGCAGGACGTCTCGGTATGTTCGCCGGAGGCGGTGTGTTCCTCCCCAGATCGGAAGAGC
>Ga0181363_1000233_pt1 | contig 16227 bp, 17 predicted proteins | sample Fa13NDMLBSN_FD_130109 | JGI IMG/M metagenome (GOLD analysis project Ga0181363, IMG submission 130109) | Freshwater viral communities from Lake Michigan, USA - Fa13.ND.MLB.S.N | ecosystem: Environmental > Aquatic > Freshwater > Lake | place: USA: Michigan | collected 2013-09-23
AATGACAAAGTTCCTTCTATGTGTATTTATACAGATAGTAGAGGTAACTATAAGTTCAAAGATTTTTCTTCAGGTTTTGGTGGTGATGGATTAAACCTTGTAATGCATTTGTATAATTTAGAGAGTAGAGGTAAAGCATCTTTCAGAATAATGGAAGATTATAACACTTATATTTCTAACAATACTTATGTAGCTTTAAGTTACAAACCTCACAGTAAATATATTGTATCGGATTATGAAATGAGACACTGGAATACATTGGATCAACAATATTGGAAAAGTTTTAAACTTGGGTCTTCTATTTTAGAAAGCCATAATGTATTTCCTCTTTCATTTTATAGCATGATTAAAGAAGATGAAGGTATTATACTTGATTCTATAAATATTGCTGGTAATTTTATCTATGGTTATTTTAGAGAAGATGGTACTTTATATAAAATTTATACTCCAAAGAACAAGGATAACAAGTTCATTAAGGTAAAAGATTATATACAAGGTAGTGATCAGCTTGAGTATAAATCAAAGTATTTGATAATTACTTCTTCACTAAAAGACTTAATGTGTTTTAAGAAACTTGGAATCTCTGGTATTGAAACTATTGCTCCCGATAGTGAGAATAGTGTTATACCGGAAAACTTTATGAAACCTCTTCTATCTAAGTATCAAAAAGTAATTGTACTATTTGATAATGATGAACCAGGTATAAAGTCAGCTCAAAAGTATCAAAACAAATATGGTTTTGATTATATTAATCTTACTATGTCTAAAGATCTATCTGATTCAGTAAAAGACTTTGGTATTGATGCTGTAAGAGATAAATTATTTCCACTATTAAAACAAACATTATGCATTTAGAAAGAACAATGGATGAACTTGAGAGGAATCTTGATAATGTTAACAGCTATTTTGTTGACTTAAGAGATCAAGTTGAGAGAGAGTTAAAAGATTACAATAATGAAATAGCTGAGCTTAAAGAAACAATAAGCAATCTTGAAGAAGATGCAGATACTGCAGATACTCAGATACAAGAGTTAATGTATCAGAATTCTATGCTTCAACTTGAGTTAATGGAAGTTGCTGGACAATTAATACATATGAGACATGAGTTGGATATATCAAGGAAAGGAGTTTGAAGAAGGTGATATACCTGTAGGAGGTATTGGATTCATCTATATTATGACTGCTATTATAGATGGTAAGTCTGTTGCATACATTGGTAAGAAGAATTTCTTTGCCAATATTAAAAGACCTCTGGGTAAAAAGGCTCTGGCAATGTCTACGGACAAAAGACTTAAGAAGTACAAAAGAGAACTGAGACCTGACTTTATGAGATATTACAGTAGTAATAAGATTCTTAAAGATGCTCACAAAGCAGGAGTAGTAATTAAGAGAGAGATTCTCCGGATATGTCATTCTCAGATGGAGCTAACATATCAGGAAACAAAGTACCAATTTTTATATGAGGTGCTTGAAAAAGAAGAATTCTTAAATGGAAACATATTAGGTAGGTTTTATAAATTCAAATAATTATGACAGAAGTAGAAATGGCAAGTCTCCTTTTTAGGTTGGCTGATCTTGGTATTACAGGTGTTAAAGTAAGATATGATGGTGGAGGAGACTCCGGCTCTATTGAATGGATGGGTTTTACAAAAGAAGAATGTGAAACTCCAGAAGATGTAAATGATAATATTGAAGATTGGGAAAATGATGCTTATCTAGCTAAAGTAGTAGAAAGTGATGATTATAAGTTAGTTGAAGGCTTTGCATATAAAATCCTTGACGATATAGAAGATTGGTGGAATAATGAAGGTGGTTTTGGAAGCTTTTGTTTTTTAGTTCCTTCAGGAAAATATATTATTAATAATTCAGTAAGAATTACAACTACTGAAGATTATTTTCATGATGGAGATTTATTTACTAGAACTGTAGAATAATGGGTATAGATGAATTTAATGAATGGATTGAAGGTTTGGACCTTCAAACATTAACAGATGAGTTAAAACAAGAAATAATAACAAGAGTAGAAGAGTTATATGATGATGCCAGATCAGAAGGATATGGTGAAGCTAAAGATCATATGATTCTTTTTATAGAAAATGATATGTAATGGCACATCCTTTAGAACACTGTAAATCCTCAATAAAAAGATGGGGTGGAGAATGGAGTGATTACATTGCAATTCATAATTGGTTTGATGAAACCAAAAGTTGGATTGGACACAGTAAACACAGAATGTTTCGTCACCATAGTGAAGGTATATTTGAATGTGAAAAGAAATTTGGAATGTCTTTTACTAATTCAGATGGTAAAACTGTATATACTAGATATGTTGCAGAACAACATGTTAAAGAAGATTGCAACGGGTATATTCCTACTGCAAAAGAATGGGTGGATAATATAAATACACCGACAGAATGGATGATTAAAACACTTAAAATTGAAGACTAATGGAAAATGTAAAAGAAGTTGAATTAAAAAATGAAAAAATTAAAGTTGTTTTTACAAATGAAGCAAATCCTGATGAATCAGAATTAGTAATAACACTTTCTATAACAAAAGATGGAGAAAAGAAGATAACTTCATTAGAATTAGATCCTTCTCTTATTAATAGAGAAGTATCGTTTATGGGTGAGATGTATATGAAAACCATTGATGTTTTATATGCTGTAAAGAAAATATTTGATGCAGGTGACACATATGAAGGACTGCATGTATTAACTAGAGCAGAGTATAAAGAGTATGTAACAAAAGTATTAGGCTATAAAATTGAAGACTGATGATTTTTGGTAAAGAAGAAACAAGAAATCTGATTAATATGCTTAAATCTTCAGATGCAGATAATCATATCATGGCATTTGAAAGTTTGAAAAATGTAAAATTTAATAATTACATAGGAGAGATCCTTGTGATATATAAGTATACAGGTCATAATCTTGCTTATTGGCAAGATAACTGTGCACCTGTTTATAAAAAACTACTTAAACTACTACCTGAAAAACCATTAACTAGTCCGGCAACATTAAGTTTGATAACGGCACATAATGGTTCTAAAACTTCAATAGAGTTATTCATGGAGTATTTTGTAAGAGACATGACTAAGATGTTGGAACAAATTGGGTACCCAACAGATAGTTTTGAGATTAATATAACCTTGAAAGACAATGGATAAACAACAAAGTCTTAGTAAAACAAGTAAAGAGCTGATGTTGAAAGAGCCCTATTATGGGTTCTTTCTTATTATGCTAAATAAGCTATGGGATAATAAAAGAGTTCCTACAGCTGGTGTAAGCAAGAATGGTATTAACTATCAACTTACAATCAATTCTGAATTTTGGGAAAGTCTTAGTGAAAATCACAGACTTGGATTATTGAAGCATGAGTTACTACATATTGCTTTTGGACACCTAACTACATTCTTTAAGTTTACAGACAAGAGACTTGCTAATGTAGCTATGGATATGGAAATCAATCAGTATATAGATAAGGAATATCTTCCTGAAGGTGGTATTGATATAGATAACTATAATGATATAGAACTAGATAGAAAAGCCGGTGCTAGATATTATTATGATAAACTGAAACAACTTCAGGATGAAAAAGATAAGAATGGTACCTGTGGTGATTCTGATATGGATCAATTACTAGAAGATATACAAAATGGTAATACACCTGATCATAGTACTTGGGAAGATTTTGAAGATCTTACAGAAGCAGAAAAAAAGTTAATTGAAAAGCAATTACAAAAAGTTTTATCTGATGCTAAAGAACAGACTCTCAAGAAACGTGGTACTATTCCAGGTGAAATAGAAGGTGTTATTGTTGTAGAAGAGATTGTTCCACCTAAATTTGATTGGAGAGGTTTTATTAGAAGATTTACTGGTGTAAGTACAAAAGTATTTACTAAGAAAATTAGAAGAAAAGAGAACCGAAGATTTAGTGACAATCCGGGTCTAAAAGTAAAGATGAGACAACATATGTTGTTAGCCATAGATACGTCAGGTTCAGTAAGTGATGATGAACTCCGTGAGTTTATGTCTGAAATTTATCATATCTACAAATGTGGTGTTGATATTACTGTAGTACAATGTGATACAAGTATCAGATCAATTGAACCTTATACAGGTAAATTTGAGATGAAAGCTTATGGTAGAGGTGGGACTGAGTTTGATCCTGTCCTAGAATATTTTAATGAAAACCTCAGAAAATATACAAGCCTGGTGTATTTTACTGATGGTGAATGTTATACATCTGTAAGACCAAAAGGCAATGTTCTTTGGGTCCTGTCAGAAAGATCATATATGAATGACGATTTACCAGGTAAAGTAATTAAGTTAGAACTATAAAAAAAAGAAGTATGAGCCAAGTACAATTGAATGTTGATGAATTAAAGAATTTTATTAAGCATATGGTTAAGAATAACCAGCATATCCAGTCTGAAGGTAAAGTACCTGTGGCTATTAATATTGAGGGTGATGCAGGTTTGGGTAAAACTTCTGCTATTATGCAGTTAGGTAAAGAACTTCAAATGGAAGTTGTAAAGTTGAATTTATCTCAGCTTGAAGAATTGGGTGACTTGGTCGGTTTTCCTGTTAAAGAATTTCAAATTCAGAATGCAGAAGGTAAAACAACTTGGATTAATGAATCTCAGATAACTGCAGCTACTGCAAAAGGTTATAAAGTTGTAGATAAGAGAATGTCTCATGCTGCTCCTGAATGGATTCAGGGTAAAGGAGAAGGTGGTTTCTTAATTCTTGATGACTATACTCGTGCTGATGCAAGGTTTATGCAAGCAACTATGGAGATCTTAGATAGGCAAGAATATGTTTCTTGGAAGCTACCGAAGAACTGGCATGTAATCTTGACCACTAATCCAGACAATGGTGATTATAATGTTACCAGTCTTGATGTTGCTCAGAAGACTAGATTTATCTCAGTTGAGTTAAAGTATGATTCTGATGTATGGGCTAAGTGGGCAGAGAAAGCAAACATAGATGGTAGATGTATTAACTTCATGTTGATGCATCCGGAGTTGGTAACTCAAAGAGTTAATCCAAGATCTATTACTACTTTCTTTAATGCTATTAGTTCTATTCCTAAGTTTGAAGATGATCTACCTTTGATTCAAATGATTGGTGAAGGTTCTGTTGGTCCTGACTTTAGTTCAATGTTCACTATGTTCATTAATAATAAGTTGGATAGAATCATTAGTCCTGTAGACATCTTGACTAAAGATGAGCAGTATGTCATGAACTCCCTTACTAATGCAGTAGGAAAAGATGATGAATTCCGTGCTGACATTTCTAGTGTTATTGCAACCAGGATTATAAATTATTCTCTTGCAGTTGCAGATAAAGGTGCCGTAGGTAAACCTATCATTGATAGAATTGCCAAGTTGACTACTGACTGTGATGCATTTACAAATGACCTTAGATATTATATGGTCAAAGAGATTGTAAATGGTAACAAAACTAAATTCTCACAATTGATGATGAATCAAGACGTGGTGAAGATGGCTGTCAAGTAAATCAAACGTAGAAGGTTTCCCCTTTAAAAATCCATTATTATAATTAAAAACAACCATAGAGGGAGGTAATACTCCCTCTTTTTAATTAATTCTATGAAACACTATTTAAAAATTGAGATTGAGTCTAATAGCTCCGAAATCATGATGAGAGTTGAGCCTATTTATTGTAGTCTAGATGACACAACAATAAATATCAAACAAGATGATTATGTCCCTACTAAAGGAGATAAATTATATTTTCTTCCAGGAGTAAATATTCCAAGAGTGAAAATGAAAGATTTGACCATACAGTATGGTATTAAATCTGTAAGAAATATTGATGATGCAACACATGTATTTGCTGGTAGAAATACAGGTCCTAAAATAATGGATCATAGTTGGATGTATAGAATGCCAACTGAAACTTTCAGAAAAATATTTGAAGGAACTTGTGAGCATATGGATGAGTATTATTCTGAAAATGTAAGAGAAGCATTAGAATATTATCAAGAAGATGTTGTTTTATTTGATTATGGTACAGCAAATGAGATTAGAAATACCGGGAATAAAATTCTAGAAGCAGTAATTGATGAAGTTGCAATTAAATCTTGTAAAAGTTCAAAGACTATATATCGTGTAAATGATGATTACAAATCATATTTTCCAGCTATTCTCAGCCTAGATATTTATGATGAGTCTAAACTTCTCAAGTATATAAACGGTGATGATGCAGTTGTAATAGATTCAGTAATGTTTGAGCAATTATCTGAGATGTTTAAGAGTCATGATAATGATAATCATATCTTGGCTATGGAGATTATGGCTAATTGTAATTACATTGACAGTTTGTTGTATATTGAGTTTTTATTCAAAGATTATTCTTCTCAGATGTCAAACTGCCATACTAAGAATCATGTGAACTTTAAGTCACTCATAAGTTTCCTAGGGAAGAATAAAAACTATATGTCTACTAAGATAGATGATGTCATGGATTCTCTAATCCGGAAACAAGTTCTATCTACAGATAAGATTGATCTTATTCTAGAAAGATATGGTTATGAGATTGAAGCTGATGGAGGAACTAAATATTTTAAAGTAAAAACCATTACTATTAATGAAGATGCTCTTAAAACAGTAAATGCTAATTATACTTATGAAAGAATTGAAGACTTTATTCCTGAAGGTGTAGATGTTGAGATACCTGAACTTCATGGTAATCTTGATGATTTAAACTCAGGGGTTGCGGGGGTGGCTTCAGAGGTTGAAGGGGTTGAAAATGACTTTGAAATCTCTGATGATGACATAGAAACTGCATTACTTAGAATTGAGAGAAATGAACTCAAGACAGAGTTAATAGAATTAGAAGAGTCTACAGGGGACCCTGAAGAAGAATCAAATAACAATCAAATAGAAGAAACAAATGACGGAGATGGTTTTGAATGGTTCTGATGAATTAGAAAAGTTTTATCAGAAAAAGTTTTATTTCAGTTACAGTGGTTTAAATAAACTACTCTACTCTCCTGCTGCATTTTATAACCATTATGTGCTCAACCAAAGAGAAGACAGTAAGGATGCTCACCTCATAGGAGGGAGTGTCCTTCATTGTCTCTTGTTTGAAGAGGACAAGTATGATGACAAGTTTATAAGCATGCCAGGAAAGTTTCCTACAGATAGTCAAAGAAAAATTATTGATAATATTTTCCGGATACATTGTGGTATTGGAAATAATTCATTAGTTTTGGATGATTACTCAACAGATATACTCACACAATTACTTACAGCAAATCTTTATCAGTCTCTTAAAACAGATGCTCAAAGATTAGAAAAGATTCTCACTGAAGAGAACAGAGAGTATTTTGAATTCCTTAAGAAAAGTCTAGACAAAACAGTAGTAGATCAACCTACTTTGGATGGCTGCAAAGCACAGGTAGAGATACTAAAAAGTAATAAAGATGTAAGAGCTTTATTACAACTAGATAAAACTAAGGAAGATGATCACATTGAGGTATATAATGAGTTGCATATCAAAATGGATCACCCCAAATTACCTTTTGGTCTTCATGGAGTTCTTGACAATGTAGTTGTTGACAGAGAATCTAAAACCATCTTTGTTAATGACTTAAAAACAACCAGTAAGTCTATTCAAGATTTTCCTGAAGCTGTGGAGTACTATAAGTATTGGATACAAGGTGTTATCTATCTTATACTAGCTGCAGATAAATTCATGAATGATGATACTGAGAGACATCTTTGGAAAGTTCAAGTAACTTTTATTGTAATTGACAAATACAATTTAGTTTATCCTTTCCAAGTGTCACATGAATCAATGAGACAGTGGAAGGTAGATTTTAATGAAGTTCTTAAAATTGCTGAATGGCACTATAAGAACAAAAAATATGATCTTCCATATGACTTAGCAGTTGGTAATATAAAATTGTAAATTTTATGGCTTTAAGTTCTGTATACAGTAAGTATTTTCAAAAGTCCAAGGTGTTTTTATATCCGCTCCTTGGTATTAAAAGAGGTGTAAGTGTAGTTCCAGTAGAAACATATGTCTGTTGGAAAAACCATTATACCTCTGAGGATATGAAATTAATATGTATTTATGATGTAAGAACAGATGATGAGTATAAGCAGTTTGAAAAAAATGTTTTACTTAATCATAATAGATTAAATGATTACATTAAAGTAGGTAGTCAGTTAATTCTTACATTTGATTTATCTGATTTGGGTGACGATTGGGATCACTTTATAAATGGAAGATATAGTAAAATAAGTCTGAATTTAAAGCAAAAAATCCTTAACTTCTTTGATAAGTATAGTGGCAACTATGCATATATGCACAGCTATTTAATACCTGAAAAGTATTTTGAAAACTATGCTGAACTATTAGATGTAGATGTCAAAATGCTTATTGAAGTAGGAGAACTATGTACCAAGCCTGATTTAAATAAAGAATCATTAGCAATAGAAATTGCAGACTTGGCTAACATAGATGAAAATAAATTAGTAAATTTGTTAAAACCAACAGAAAATGAGTGAGTCAATGATGTTAGTTCAAGCCACATGGCAAGAACAACAAACTTTTAGAATGGTACCTATATCAGATGAATGTCCTTACGTGGAATGTATATTTGATCCGGGAACAAAAGTTTTTGTAATTATCTCTAAGATAAAGAAAACAACACTTCACATGTTACCTAAATTGGATGAATATGGTCAACCAGTAACAGGTAACAAAGGAATGAAGCAGGAAAGACATAAGATTGAAGTATTTCAAGAATTTTATGTTGAAGATACTACTGCTACAGAAGAAGTTATTAAACACTTTGCAATAAATGCAAAGAAGTTTGATTATAAGAAATTTATGTCCGAGCAAGCATAAATATTTCAATTCTACCAAGAAAAGGGAGTGGACTACAGACACTCCCTTTTTTTTATTAACTAAAAGGGGGAACAGCTTAACTGAACAAATCTTATGAGAACACATTGGGTAATGGACTATGAAACTCTTAGTAATTGTTTCATAGCAGTCTTTGAAGACATTAAGTCTGATCATCAAGAAGTATTTGTTTGTCACGAGTCTAGAAATGACATTGAAGAACTTGTTCACTTCTTAAATAGGAACAAGAACTTTGATGAATGGCATGTTAGTTTTAACGGTCTTGGGTTTGACAGTCAGATTACTGAGTATATACTTAGAAATCAGGAAAGTCTTATTCATAACTCTGGGGAAACTATTGCCAAGTATCTATATGGTAAAGCACAAAATATTATCCAGAGACAGAATGACGGGGAATTTCTAGAGTTCAGTCCAAGAGATCTTCAGATTAGACAGGTTGATGTATTTAAACTCAACCATTGGGATAATCCGGCCAAGAGAAGTTCATTAAAATGGATTCAGTATACTATGGATTGGCACAACATTATTGACATGCCGATTCATCATACAACTCATATTGTTGAACAGCAAATTGGTCCAATCATCAGGTATTGTATTAATGATGTTAAGTCTACTAAACAGATTATGCAACTCAGTAAAGAGCAAATTAATCTTAGGAGAGCACTAACACAAGAGTATGATATTGATTTGTTCTCAGCCTCTGAGCCACGGATATCTAAAGAATTGTTTTTACATTTCTTAAGTAAAGCTACTGGAATAAAAAAGTATGATTTAAGACAGACAAGAACCAAGCGGGATCAGATTATATTCAAGGATATCATTCTTCCTTATATTGAATTCAAGACAGCTACATTTCAAAATCTTCTAAAGAAGTTTCAAGATATAGTGTTATATCCTGGTCAAACTAAAGGTGGTTTTAAATATTCTGTACAGTATAAAGGAGTAAAGACTGACTATGGTCTTGGTGGTATTCATGGTGCTAGAGCAAGTAAAGTTTACAAAGCAGGTACAGATATGGTAATTATGACATCAGATGTTGTAAGTTATTATCCTAATCTAGCTATTAAAAATGGTTGGGCTCCGGCACATCTTCCTAGAGAAGAATTCTGTAATCTGTATCAGTGGTTCTTTGAAGAAAGAAAGAAGATTCCTAAATCAGATCCTAAGAACTATGTATATAAGATCATTCTAAACTCAACTTATGGGTTGAGTAATGATGAGAATAGTTTCTTGTATGATCCACAGTTTACTATGAGCATTACTATTAATGGTCAGTTGTGTTTAACTATGTTGTATGAGATGATCTGTGAAGAGATTCCAAATGCAATTCCTCTCATGCAAAATACAGATGGTCTTGAGACAATGATACCTAGGGAATATCAAGAGAAATATATGGAAATATGTGCTCGTTGGGAGAAGATTACTAGTCTACAACTTGAACATGATACATATTCTAAGATAGTTCTGGGTGATGTAAACAATTATATTGCTGTAACTGAAACAGGAAAGTCTAAATGTAAAGGTAGATTTGAGTATGATAACTTGGCTCTTCATAAAAACAAGAGCTTCCTAATTATTCCTAAAGCTCTACATGCATATTTTGTTGAAGGTATTAAACCTGAAAAGTTTATAATGGAGAATCTAAACATTTTTGATTTTTGTGGAGGTGTTAAGATTAAAGGTGATTGGAAATTTCAAGAACAATCCATAGTAAATGGAGAGTATCAAGAGAAAGAATTGCAACATACTATTAGATATTTTATATCTAACTCTGGTAGTAAGATCATAAAGAAACATCTTACTGATGGCAGAGATATACAAGTTGAAGCCGGTAAATGGCTACAAACAGTGTACATTAGTCATAAAGAGCAACCTCTCTCTGAATATGATATCAATTATGATTATTACTTAAACAAGATTAGGAAAGAGATTGAGTCTCTTGACCCTAGTACAAATCAATTAAGTTTATTTTAATTATGCCAAAGAAAATTCAAAACACAACAAAGGCACATTTGATCAGTGTGCCTTTACCAAATCATGGTACTACTTATACAGTAATTAGTCACCAATTTGTTATTGATTATGCCTATACAGCCCTTGCTAATGCAGGGTTTGGTATTGTAGATGAAGAGTACAGATGTACTGCCGATGGACAAATTGCTCAGGGAATTTATAAACTTCAGTTTAATTCTGATCCTGAGTTATCAATGATGTTTGCTTGGACAAACAGTTATAATAAACAAGTAAAGTTTAAATGTGTGATTGGTGCTTATATCAATCAGACTGGTTCAGTTATGATTTCTGGTGATATTGGTTCCTGGGTTAGAAAGCATACAGGGTCTGCAGATACAGAAACAAAAGCTACCATAGATGATTATATTTCTAATGCACATATGTATTATACTCAGCTTTGTTCTGATAAAGCTACTATGGAAACAGTTATTCTTAATAAAAGAAAACAGTCTCAGCTTCTAGGAGTATTGTTTGCAGAGTATGAAATCTTAACTACAGAGCAAGCTAGTATGATTAGAGATCAGATGAAGAAACCATATCATGTATTTGCCAATACAGAAAGTTTATGGGCCTTCTATAATTATGTAACTAATGCATTGCAGTTATCACACCCTAGAAGTTGGATGGAAGATCAGAGAATTCTTCACTATTTCATTTCTACTATTGGTAACTTTAATCAGTGCAGTTCATCTGCACAGATAGTTCAAACTGATGATACTGTTGCTGAACCTGTAGTGGATCCATTAACTGTAATTCCTAATCAGACTAATATCCTCGATCAGATTGCTGAACAAGATGAATTTTCTATGGCTCAATTAGCAGGTGTAAAGGCACCTGAAGATGTGGTGCAAGAAGAGTTAGAAAATGAAGAGGTTTTGCACCAGTCAGAAGAAATAGTACTAACTGAAGATGAGTTAGCTCATCAGTTGTACGGTGTAGATAATGATATAGAAGTATCTATTGCTGCACCAGAAAATGAAGCTGAGGAAGTTCCATTTGACATTGATGAGGATGATGATGCTGTGTTAGATTCATTACTGACTCCATGTGCTGCTCATGATCTAGAAACATCCGGGGAAATTGAGGAAGAAAAATCTGAGGACATTTTTCCCCAAGATGAAATTGTACAGTATACGGATCCAGTTGGTAATGTATTTGAAATGCCTGAGATAAAAGTAGATACAGTTGATCTTAATGAAACTACTAAGATGGCAGTAATTGTTGAAGAAGCAGATTTAAATAATGTCTTTGCTGAAGAAGATAATTTTGATTTAGATTTTGGAGATGATACTGAAGATGATGATTCAATACCTGATTTCTTTTAGTTATTGATTTTTAAGCACGGGAACAGTTTAGGCTGTTCCCTTTTTTTTTAATTTTAAATTATGGAAAAACAATTAAAAGCAGTGGCAGAGTTCCACAAAGCATTTGGACAAGAAGATGGTAAATATCCTAGATTAATTCCTTGGGGTGAGTTTGATTTAAGGCATACTCTAATGAAGGAAGAGAATGATGAATATCTAGAAGCTTGTCATAAAAAATCTTTAGTAGAAATTGCTGATGCTTTAGGTGATCAGTTGTATATCTTATGTGGTACTATACTTAAACATGGTATGCAGCATATAATCCTTGATGTGTTTGAAGAAATACAGTCAAGTAACATGAGTAAACTAGGTGAAGATGGAAAACCTATCCTGAGACATGACGGGAAGATTCTAAAAGGACCTGGATATCACCGTCCAGATATTAGTAAGTTTATTAAAGTTGACACAGATGCATCCAGTAGCATTTAAAAAAGCATTGATGGAAGCATACCTTGCAGGTGCAAGTAGTATGTATTGTGGTTGTTATGAAATGCAAAGTAAAGCTGATGCCAGAGAATGGTTTGATAATGAATATGGAGAACAACAAGCAGAAGACTGTGACTGTTGTGAAGAAGATGATGAATAATAAATGGGAGAGCCTTCGGGTTCTCCCTTTTTTTTTCTTACCTACCTTGAGCTCGGTATGATTTCTTGTACTTTTTACTAGACTTTAACTTACTAGTCTTTGTTTTAGCATGCACACCTGGTCTTGATACCTTATGTTTTTTGTATGCTTTTACTGTTCCTGTTGTTGCCTTTGCCATTGTTTATTTATTTATTATCCTCCGTATCTACTTGAACTTGCTTGGAAGTTTTCTAATACAGTTGCCGGATCTCCAGTACCACCTGTGAATCCTACTACACTGAATATTCTTTTCCAAACTTTCAATGCTCCTTTTTGTTGCCACCAGTAAGGACCTTCATCCTTTTCATATCTTGCAGCCTCATCAAAAGTAACAAAGTTTAATACATCTCCAAAGATTTGAGTATATAATACAACTGTATTGTACCAAGAAGTTGAAGTTGAAGTTAACATTTTAGTATAGTCATCAGCTCCTAAGTTTACTCCAAATATAGTTGGTAGTGGAACAAATGCAGATGTCTCAGCTTGAACACCAAGTACTAATAACAACATGTGATTAGTAAGGAAACCATATGTGTTATATGTATCTTCATTTAGTGCACCTGATCTTGCTCTAATTTTTTTCCATTTATCATCATCATCTGGATCAAATCCTAACAACATACTTGCTATCAAAGCAGCCATGATAATGAATAAACCTTCACCCATGGTTCTTTTTAGATCAGACTTTTCTTGATCTGTCATATAAGACATCTCGGCTCCTTTAGATTTTAAAATTCTAACTAAACTTTGGAAAGCACTTACATAATAACCTTTAGTGTATTTACCAAGAGCCCAATCATATCTTTCTCCTCCACTAGAGAACCCAACGGTTCTAGAATCCATACCCCATCTATTGGTTAACATAGGAGTAAACCATTTTCTCATGAAGAAGAACATTCTATAGGCCATGAATTTATTACCTTCTGGTTGTCCAAATCTATCATAGGCACCAAATAGTCTTCTTGATGTTCCCTGAAGTCTATTTTTAAATGCTTTAAATTTTTCTGACTTAGCAATAACTATTTCTTGACCATCCTCAAACTGGATTTCAGATTCAATATTGTTTCGTTTCTTTAGTTCTTCTACAGTAATATTATACTTATCTGCAATTTGATTTAATGTTTCTCCTTTGGTGTAAATGTGGAACACAGACTTAGTATCCCAAGCAGCATCAACACCATCCTTAAGTTTTATTAAACCATCCTTGTCTAACTCAAATGCCTCAGCATATCTTATATGTACCTGTTTGTTTCCAATCTTTTGATTTACCTTAGTGCCATAAAGGAAAGAACCAAATAGTTTCATAGCAACTTCCATCTCACCATACTTTCTGTGAGCATACATCCATGAACCATTTGCCAAATCTTTTACAATACTTTTAGAAACAGAGTTTCCAAATTTATCTTCACTACTAAAAGTAGGATCAAATCTTTGTATCATCTGCCCACTAAGTGATCCAGGTCCTATTGCATATGCATCTTTTGATGCCCATGTTATCATAGCTTGAGTTGCCCATGGAACTGCCATTGCATAATCCTTCATAGTAACAAACTCTCCACCTATTGCTTCTATCATACTTTGAACATACCCTGAATACTTATTCTTTAAGTCTGATGGTATATTTACAGCAAGTGATGCTCTAGTAGAGAGGCCTTGGATAATGTCTAACCACTTTGCAAGTTTTGGATTTGACTCTTCAAATGATGCCGTCTGTTGTCCACGGTATTCTCTTTCTATCAATGACCTAACTTGACCTAATCTATTATTAGTAGCACCTTTGATTGTAGGATTCTGATAAAGGTTTCTTACATTAAATATACCCTTAGAATATGCATCCATATTCTTAGGTTGATTTGCCGGGTCCTCTAATGTATCAACTATACTTTCTACAATAGGTAAGCTTTCTAATAATTTACCTTGAGTCTTTATTGACATACCATATCTAAACAAACCTGTTATAACATCAGCATCAGTATTGGCTATGTCTAAATTATAAATACCCTCAACTGGAACGTAAGTTATTTCATTACCTTTTAGATCGGTGTTTACTAAGTTGTTTTTAGCATCATAGTTATAACCTCTTTCAAAGTCAGCAGTAGATTTTCCAACTAATTGTTTTCTCCACTCATTAAAGTTTTTAAATCTTTCTCCAATCTTACCTCTTTGCATAGCTTGGTAGATATCCCCAGCTTTAACTGCAAATCTTGGCATGTCAAGATAAAGTTTAGAATAGTTACTCTGACCTTTCTGTACACCAAGATGGAACTTTTTCATTTCCTCAAGTAGTTTAAACTCAGCATTGTTTGATCTCTTTAGATCAAAGAATCTCTGGTTCATAAACCTTGAACTTTTAGCACTGTACTTACTACTTGGATCAAACAATCTAGGTAAGTAGTTACCCTTGTTATCTACATACTGACCTACATACTTGTCCCATGATTCTCCAATAGGTATAGTTCTAAATTCATTCTTTACCTGGTATCTAGAGTGACGAGCATTTGGTACACCATTGAATGTAATTTCTTCTCCGGTTTCGTTGTCTTTAATTTTAGTAGTAAGTATGTAGTCTTTATTTACAGGAACAGTTATTCTATTAGCATAAGAAAATTCATATATGATTTCAACTGCATTGTCTTTCTTTCTTTTTTTGACAACATGGTTTAATTCAAACCATTCTCTTAATGAGTCATCTTCATCTAATAACTCCTGAAACTCATCACTGTTTATGAATTCTTTTACATCATCTACTTTAACTTCTCCTTGCTTTAGTCTAGATAGGTGAAAGTTTAATGCATCCATGTAATAATCAGTAGGAACTTTTTCTGACAAGTCTCCTAACTCAGCAAAGATGTTATTTAACTCAGCAGCCTCAGCTACAGAAAGACCTGTTTGTGCTTGTCTCTGTAACAGTTTAACCATAGCTGACTTCTGTTCATTTGTCAGTTCTGTACCTCTCTTTACCATTGCTGTTAAAGAATTCAAGTATCCAGTTTCTTCTTGAGTAAGACCAGTATTCTTAGCTAAAGTTTCACGGAAGTTAATAGTCTCTTGCTCTAGATCCCGGATCCTTTTTATCTTATCTTCCCCTAATTCAGGAGCTATAGGTTGACCTAACTCATCCCTATAAGTAAATACCAAATCATTTATCTCAGAATAAGCACCTGCAATATCAAAAGAGAGATTCATTTTTGCTTGCAGTTCTCCTAGTCTTGATGTTAGTTCAGTTCTTCTTTCAGCATATTTAGGATCAAACCTTAATGACAAATTTTGTGATTGCCATTCTCTTACTTTCTTATCAAACTCTTTAGTATCTTTTTGG
>Ga0181363_1000234_pt1 | contig 16186 bp, 33 predicted proteins | sample Fa13NDMLBSN_FD_130109 | JGI IMG/M metagenome (GOLD analysis project Ga0181363, IMG submission 130109) | Freshwater viral communities from Lake Michigan, USA - Fa13.ND.MLB.S.N | ecosystem: Environmental > Aquatic > Freshwater > Lake | place: USA: Michigan | collected 2013-09-23
CGCTTGGAGAAACTCATCTCCGACCGAATTCAACAAACCCAAAAGTAATACAACGGTAGTTGTTCACGAACCATTTTTCGGTTTTGGATGGAATAGATGGAATATGTGGGGAGCACCTTCATTCGGGTGGAATAGTTATTCTCCGATGTGGTATTTCAATGATTGGGGTTACAGACAACCAGGTAGAATCTATTATTATGACAACGGAAGAAAAGACACCATAAGAGGACAAAAACCAATTATAAGTTTCGGATTCCATCATACAACAAATAAACAAATGGGAGGGTTCTTCACAATTGGAAACAAAGGATATTTTGTTTTCGATTTCAATACATCTTATGAAAGAGACCGTTCCACTTATTTTCCCTATGGTACGATTAATTTGGTTGATTTCCCATTAATCTCTGATTTGGTCAAACAAAAAAGTTTTTATGTTGGAGTTGGAAAAAGAATCGGTCGATTCGGGGTACATGGAATGATTGGTTCAGCAACAGAAAGAATTTTATATAGAGGTAAGGACGATGTTGGCGAAATAACTTTTCCAAAATCCAAACAGAACTTTCTGACTTTCAAATTTGGTGTAATGAAAGACTTCAAAAACATAACAATTAAAACAGATTTTGACCCAATTGTAAGATATGGTCAATTAGGGGTTGGACTTAATTTTTAATTATGATAACACTTTCAACTAACGCTCACTCACACGTTTTAAAACTAATGTCAGACTCTGGTTTGGACACTTCAACTCACCATCTGCGGGTTGGTGTTAAAGGGGGTGGATGTAGTGGTTTATCGTATAATATGGATTTTGACAACAAGGCCGAACCAACGGATGAAATTATTATTTTATCGGATGGACTAAAAGTTGTCGTAGATAGAAAATCTTTATTATACCTTTTTGGTACTGAACTTAATTACTCTGATGGTTTGAATGGAAGAGGTTTCGAGTGGGTAAATCCCAACGCGTCTAGGACTTGTGGTTGTGGTGAGAGTTTTGCTCTTTAGAATTTCTCCATTCTATCCAAAAACCAAGAGCTACTAATATATTCATCCAAAAGGATGCTATTAGTTCATAGATATCTTTATAAACGTTCATAGTTAGATGTACATGTCCCACAATCCAAAATGGAATTGAGAGATTTGATGCAACCCAAACTATAAAAAATTTAATAAATTTGAAGATACTCATCTAACTGAACAGATTTACTTTTGGATTTGTTTTTGAATTCTGAATATTTTTTTACGGTATTGTAACTGAAACCGAACCTTTTTTTTCCATCCCAAATATTTTCTTCCGTTTTTTCAAATATGATATTCTCAATCAAATAATCGTAGTTGGTATTTTTTCTAGAAGAACTCTTTAATCTTACCTCCAAAACTTTCTCAGTCCACTCTTTTAAGATTTTAGAATATTCTGTGGAACCTAACGAAAATAGTAGGAAAAAGTTGTTAAAATACTTTTGATTGTACCATAAATCTCCCTTCGATTCTATCTGTAAAAACCAAGTTTTACTTTCTTTATCGAGTAACCATATGTCGTTACCGTATGGATGTATTATAAAATTCTTCAAATCTTCATTCAACTTGAAAAAAATTAATTCCTTCAATCTATGACTTATCTGACTCATCCTTATCTTTTTGGTTGTGGGTTCCGCAATACGGACAAATAGGAAGAGATTTTTTTCCTTTGTGAATTGTTTGTGTGTATTTCTTTTTACAATTCACACATTTTATAAATTTGGCATCTTTTTCTTCTGTCATCTCGGAGTTTTGATTAGGTAGTGAAACATTTAAAAAGTCAAAGTCAATTTTCACATTTTTGGTTCTTGGGTCCTCAACAGGTTGGATATATTCCAAACCCATACCTCTAGAGTTATCCAAAAAAACCTCTTGAAACTTTTTATATTGTTCGTTAAAAGTTTTTTGAGATTGTGGAGGATTTGATTTATCCAAATCAGGATATACTCTAACTTTGAAATCTATTCTCGAAGGTGGTCTTTCGGGTTGAGAAAAATCTTCCCCCCAATTTTCTTTCCAAACTGTAGCAACGTTAATACCCTTTACTCCTTCAAATTTAACAAACTTACTTGTATACTTGAATAATAAATCAACATATTTCTGAAAAGCCTTAATCATAGAATATCTATGAAAGGTATCTGCTCCAGGGTGTTTTGTTTTATCGGTTTTTGAGATAAACTTGAACCAATTTTTCAGGTCTTGGTATGAAAAAGATTCATATAGTTTTTCAAATTGTGACTCTGTAACAATATATTTCATATGAGAACTACGCTATATTACTTAATATTTTTTCTATTTTTCTTCCGCCTTGTGCCATTAAACTATTCCCACTATTTTTCCTCCATGAAATTACTGAATCCACCAATTCTTTTTCAGATTGACCTTGCTCAACTTTTTTATTGAAGTCTCTCGCCATTCTTTGAAACCAACCAGGACCATTCCAAGTGGCATATGCCCAATTGTAATAAAGTTTGGGATTGTTATTAATTATTTTTCTTGCCTCAGAAGACAAATATCTTTTTTGATTGTCTAAAAACAAGGGTTCCATTATTTGGGCAACGAGTTTTCTTAATTTCTTATCTAATGAAGGATTGTCTTTCAACATGTACTCATGTTTCCATTTCTTTCTTGCTCCTTCAGCGTCTATAAGTCTCCAAAACTCTTTTCCAGCAGGACTATCATTTTCTAAAGAACCTCCGGCTTTTCTGTCAATACCAAACATTGTTTCACCTGAATTACCATATCGAGAGTCTTTAACTCTTCCGTCTTTTAACATATCAGGGTGATAATAACCTCCCTCCAATTGGTCAATGATTTGGCTTGTTACCTTTTCGAAGTTGTTGGAAACTTTACTATCAACTTTATTTTCTTTTTTCCTACCGATGATTTTGTCAAGAATCTCGTCAGGGTCCAATCCTAATGTTCCCATAACCTTTTTGACGATTGATGCAAGGTCTTGTTCTGTTAGTACAACAACTTTTTGTTTTTTCATGACAATAAATATTTGTGAAAATAAAAAACCCTCATTTAAGAGGGTTTTGATTATTCGACAACCAAGAAGAATCGTTGGTTAAATCCTTCTTTAGAATTTACGACTGATAACATCGCACCATTAGCATTTTCACGGAGTCTCATAATATCAATCTTTACTTCTACACCTTTCTTAAGGTCCAAGGCAACATATCTATTACCAATCAATGTCTTGGTGGATATGTCTGTTTTTGTAGTATTATAAATTTTGTACATGGATGGTGATTTTGCGAAAATAGTTACAAACTCTTCCTCCACACATAAATTTATACTGAGGTCAGATAGTTTTTGATATAATTTCCATTCTTCGGACTCTTCATTCCAAAGGTAAAGTTCAGTGTTTGTTACTTTGTAAAAACTTTGAGTATTACCATAGAATGATATGAAAATCAAAGAAAGTAAGATTAAAAACTTTTTCATTTTTTTTTAGATTACGGTGATTGAATCAATTTTATCTCCTTGTTGGATTAGATTGATAATATCTAATCCATCTACAACTCTACCGAAACAAGTGTGATTTCTATCCAAATGTTGAGTGCCTTGTCTATTGTGACATATAAAAAATTGTGAACCTCCTGTGTTCCTTCCTCTGTGAGCCATGGACAAAACGCCTTTATCGTGAAATTGTTTATCTTTATCCACCTCACAGGGGATAGTGTACCCTGGACCACCAGCACCTGTTCCGTTTGGACATCCTCCTTGAATTACAAAGTTTGGTATTACTCTGTGGAAATTAAGACCGTCATAGAATTTTTTTTCAATTAGGTCCAAAAAGTTTTTTACTGTGATAGGCGTATCGTTGTCATACAACTCCGCAATCATATCACCCTTTGATGTAGAAATTTTTACTTTTGACATATTTTTTTGTATTTTTTAAAAGATAATTCTTTTTTTTTTAAAAAAAAATCGTCTTGATTTGTTTTTTATTTTTAAGTTACTTATTTTTACCATAAAATAAACAATTATGAAAAATATCTTTCTTGTATTTTCGATTCTATTCACAAATCTTTTGTTCTCTCAAGTACCTGATTTAGCAAAAAAAACTTTGACCGGTCAATTGACCATCTTTGACTTTGAAAATCAAAAAACATACATGGTAAACATAGATACCCTGCAATGGTCTAAAGAGGTACTTTCAGGAGATTTAACCTATTACTCAAATAAAGACGAAATGGTTAATAAATTGAATCTTGTTTTCCAAAAAATGACAGATAAGAAAATTACTCATTTTGCAGAAATAAATGAAAGTCCCTACATCTTACCCAGAAAAAAACAATGGGTGATGTTAATAGACAATTACAGAATTGATTGGTGGTTTTCTATAAACGATTCAACGAAACTTGAAACTATTACCTTGGTAAAATATTAAACGGGACTTTAGTCCCGTTTTTTTATTTTGTTACTTGTGTGTTTTGTTGAGGTTGGATATTCAATTTTTGTAAAATCGTTCTCGCCTCTTCAGGTGTAGGGTCATAAACTTTCGTCATACTGTTACCTATTTTCGATAATGATGTTATCAAAGATTGTTTTGCTTTTTCTCCGAAATTTTTTTGTAAAAATTCTGCAAACGCTAAAGGATTTTTTTCAGCTCCAACAAAAAACATAACTTGTGCAGTATTCATTGGTATAGTTACCGCACCTGAACCAAATGAAGTTGGTTTCGAGACAACTATTTCTCCTTTTTGTAACTGTTCAGGGGTTATGGCTTCTGGTGTAGATAATTTGAAACCTCCATTAGGTCTGATTTCCATCATTTGTATTTGACCTTCAACAACACCATCAGAAGGTGCAATCAAAGTAAAGGTTACATAACCATATGAAGAATCTTTTACTGAAATACTTGGATTCGCTATTATCTTACCAGGAATACTTGGACTATAAATGAATTGTAAACGGCTTTTAATTGCGTTAAAAATTTCACTAAACAACTGATTCACGTTTGTTGATTGTTGTACATTAGCTGATGGGGTTGTTTGTTCGCTGATTACTTTACCGGCTTTATAACCAAAAAGATATTTGATTTGGTCTATTTCTGATAGAATATTTTTTTCCATTGTTTTTTTATTATAAATACAACATTACTATCAAAATATCATTTGATAATATTTTATTTGTTCGATAACTTTTTTAAAACCTCGTGATTTTTTTCAATTCTTTTCGAGGTTTTTCGTCCCGATTTTTTACTTCTCATCGGTCTTGGTTTTTTTGCTGCGCTTCCCATAGTTTTTAAATTTCAATATCAAAAAAGTTAGTGTTATATCCCATTTCTTTAAGAATTTCTTTCAGTTTTTCCTTAATTTTGTATCTGTGACTTGACGCAAAACTTTTTAAAGTTATTTTGAAATCACCTTGTCCACGACTAGAGTTGGGTTTAAAAGAAACGGAATGAATGTATTTTCCAACTTCGCTTTGTTTCAATTTTAACTTTATTTCTTTGTTCAAAACCTTTTTTACCCAATCTTCTACGTTTATAAGTTCTGAACCCATTAAATCAAAATCTAATTCTCCGTATATTGGCTTACCTGAAATTTCTATACCTACATACTCTTGTAAAACTTTTCCAATCTCATCAAATATTTTTTGGTCCCTCATTGGTCTTTGTTTCTCATCTGATACAATCATTTCAGGCCAATTTGATATTACCTTCATTTTTACATGGTAGGGAGAATCTTCTGTAAAAGATATATCAATCCATGAGGGTAGATTCATATTATCAATGAGAAATTTTAATATCTTCCCATATTTTTGTGTGAATAATTCAGTAGGTTGTAAACTCGGCAGGTTAATTTTCTCACTTCTTACAAGTTCCCTTCCAATTTCAACTATTTTTCTATGTAAATTCCACCAACTATGAGATTCCTCCAATTCGAATTCATCGATGAAATCGCCCAAGTAATTTCTAACCAATTTGGATAAAGGAGTTTTACTCAAAATATCCTCACCTAGTTTGTTCTTAATCCAAGGCTTAAAAACTTGTAAAAACACATCATAAAAGTCTTCTTCATCATACTGATGTAAGCTACTTGACTCAACGAGAGAATCTATAAGATTGACCAATTCTTCTTCAGTAAGTAAAATTTTGTGTTTCATGTTTTTATAAATATCAAACCATTCTTTTAACTTTATATCCTTTGGACTCCATAAATTGTTTGAAAATTTCTCTTGTTCCTCTATCAGTTAAAGAAAACATTTTTTTTACTAATTCGTGAAGAGAATCTCTTACAAAAAGAATTCTATCACCGATATCATAAGCAATTTGATTTTTGTCTCCTTTACCAAAAACTACCAAGTGCCCGTTATCTTCTATAGGATATTCGGTGAGATAACTTTCCAAAAACAGGAAAATCATTTTGTTGAGTTTTTCCTCTGATATAATGTATTTCATTTGTCTTTATAATCTTTATCCATGAATGTAACACCTATTGTTTTTCTGAATTCACCAAAAGAAGTATCTAGGTAAGTTGCCAAATTTTTGAAATGATTTTCAATTACGCTAATGTGTGAACCATCCATTTTATTTTTATTACTATCTCTGTACTTGAAAGTATTTGGTACAAATCTATCAGTATAGACTTCAACCTCATAATCTCTCAAATCTTTATCATCCCCTTTTCTTACAAATACTCTAAACTCGTAAGGCTTCGTTTCATAATTAGAAACTAACCAATCATTACCCAAAGTATTGTAAATCTTACTCAATTGATTCGAAAGTAATTTTATATTCATTTTTTTTTAATCTTCTTCTACGCAAGTATTATTGTAAATTGACACCAAATTCTCACCAAACCAATTTTTACATATTTCAATCAAATTATTACTCACTTCATCATACCTATCGTCCAAAAATATATCTTCATGAGTTGTGAGAAAATCATCCATAGCCCACTTTATAACACCATTGGCATAATCTTCAGCAGTGGGAAAATCATCACATAAAGTTGGAAAATTTATCTCAGCTTCTTGGATGTACTCCTGTAATATATCCTTTCTTATTCTTCTTTTGACCCACATCAATGGATTATCCTCCATGATAAGTCTTAATTGTTTCTCGGTTAAAATATAATTCATTCTATTATTTTTGTTGAAAGATACTCGTGAGCTCTTTCTCTTGCTAACGTATCGAAATAGTTATCTATCGCATCATTATCTCCAAAATAAACCAAATCACCGTTATCTACACCTTTTATTTCATTTCCCTCATCATAAACTAATCTACCACCACTTTTTAGTTGATAACAATGAATCTGTTCGTATTGGTTCCCTTTTTTTGTTTTGTTACCGTAAACTTCCACTTTAACACAAACACTCTTACGACCTAAACTATCTTTATAAACCCTTTCGATTTGTAAATCGTAGGTAAGTTTCATTAAATCCAAAAACTTCTCTATAGACGCGGCGTTGAGTAACACAAAACAATTTTATATAAATATAATAAAAAACCCCTCTTTGTCGGAGGGGTTGATATTGATATTGGAAATTTTATCATAATAAAGATGAACCAATACTTATTTTTTTACCGTCAAATCTTACTGTATCGACTGCCTTTGGTCCGAAGAAATCTTGAGCAATTTTATCCAAATGAGAAGTAATATCAGTTAAAACCGAAGGGTCGTCAAAAAGTTGGTCATTTAGGAAACTTTCAAGACTCGACCAATCTGAAAAACTTCGAATATTATCATTTAGTTTTTTTACATCAGATGGAGAAGCGAGTCTCATTATCTCACTACGAATCTTATCTTCATCTACACCATCAACCACCCATGTATTTATCATACTTGACGCATCTTTCAAACCTTTTCCCACTGATGATAATTCTGAATCTTCCAATCCTCTCATAGCAATTTGTTTTACTTGAATATCACCAAATCTTTCACTTGATTTTGGTTTAAGTTTTGAAGGGTCATACATTCTACTAATTTTAGATGGTTCATATCTTGTGTTTCTATTTGTGATTACTAATGAACCAATATATTCGTCGCTCACACCTAACTTATCAAAAGCTTTTCTAACAAGGCTTTCCAAGAATTTTTCTCTTTGTTGTGATAATGAGTCATTAACTTGAGGTGCACCTGTGTGAGATGTACCAACATTAATTGTAATAAATGGAGGAAGATTAGGAGTACCTGTTGTTTTATTGAATTGAGTTTCTATAACATCAAGGGTTCCTGACATTCTGATATAATTTGCAATTTGTTGTGATAGTTTCTCTATATCAACTTTAGCCAAAGGTTTACCGTTTAACATATTTGGAACCGCCTTTCCTTCAGGGAATAGGAAATATCCAAATATTTTACCTCCTACAAGAACAGGTTCAGGGTCCATTTCCCCTTCTTTAGACTCAAATATTGTTTTTCTAACTAAATCAATTAATTCTGACTCCGTTAGTCTTACTATTCTTTTTGCCATGATTTTTTTCTTATAAATATATTGTGGGTAAAAAAAATTAAATATCAGGGGTTGTTGCGTTCAACTTTCCACCTAAATCAAATTGACTGAAATTGAAACTTGCGTATTTGGATAACTCCACAAGTTTGCTTTGCATATCCAAAAAATAAGATTCACCATATGCCCTTTTCCAAAGTTCCACTGATATCTTACCCCCATCCCATCCCTCTTCTATTAGAGGTTTGTTATCGATTAAAACATCACAATTATAATCTAAAAAATTTTCTGTAATTGTGTAAGGACCCATGGATTTCTGTTGTAAAACCTCCACCACACTTTTTGTTTCAAATTTTAATACATAAGGGTATACTGATGGCATAAGATTGTCCCAAATTTTGGATAAGACTTTAGTAAAGTCTCCCACAATCTCATTTTCGTTATAATTTTCACTCCATCCCATATTTTAAAATTGTGTTGAATGATAAGAAAAATCCTTGGCTCTTGGATGTTTGAACCATACAAGAATTTTATTCGGATATAAGAATTCTCTTTCGTTAAGTCCAGCCATCTGAAATAAACTTTGTATTTCTTCAAAAATTTCAGTTTGTAACTTTGGTTCTAACTTTTTTTTGGTGATAAATCTTACATCATATTCCCTCACGTTTGTTAAACGATAAGAATCAATATCCGCGATTTTAAGGAAAGGATATTTTGGTAATATAACACTTTCAACTAAAATCCTTATAATATCGTAAGGTGATTTCATTATAAACTTTTTACTTCGTACCCGTAGGTTTCTTGAAACCATTCTTTGAACGTATCGTACCACATCTCTCCAAAGTAACCTTCCAAGCTTTCATAGTCAGAATCATATTCAAAGGATAGAACTGGAGATTTTTCCCGATTACGATGGGCTTGTAATACATTTTCACTACTCCAATAACACTTATCATACCATCTGAAAACCACTTCATCATCTGAATAATCACCTCTATAAAATACGACAGCACAACAATCTTCATTACCATGCTCATCAAACGCACAAGTAGAATTTAAGTCACCGTAGTTTTTATCAAGGTATTTCCAAATTGATTCTTTTAATCTGCTTTCAGAAATTACATATTTCATAAATTATAAATACAAAATTAATAAAAAAACCCACCATGTGGTGGGTTTTGATTATGTGAAAAATATATTATCCGACATTTTGTTCTTCACCTCCAGGTTGTGCTGGTGGTGTAACATTCGCAGTTGCATTTATAAGTGCCTCGATTGGTGCTAAAGCAGCATTTATTGCGTCTTTATAAGGTTGGAATGCTTGTGTATTTTGATATCTAGCAACAGAATCCTTAATTGTTTTGGGAAGGTTACCAATTTGTCTTCTGATTTTCAAAATATCGTAAATTGCATTTACTTCGTTCTGTTGAGCTTGGTTTGAAGCTTTGTTAGCCGCTCTCAAGTCTTGCCTTGCTTGTCTTCTATCATCTCTAGCTGTTCTTACACCTTGTCTAGCCGCATCTAAATCTGCCTGTGCTTGAGTTTGGGCAGTTGTTTGTTCTTTCATTACTCTTTTTACAAGTTCCATCAAATCTGATTCTTGTAATCTTATAACTTTTGCCATGTTTGTGGGTTTAAATATAAATATTCATCAATACCCAAAATTTATTTTCATTCTACAAATCTTCCGTAATTTAGTTTGGACCATAATCTTTCAAAATAATACATGAATACCATCCCTGTGATATTCATTAGGATTGCGTTTTTGAAGTTACCTGTAAACCCTAACGATAAAATTATAAATGAATTTAGAGTGGCAATAACTCTCCAAACAATAGTTTTATAAAGATGTCTTTTTTTTGTTTCAATTACTTTTTTCATATTATATCATAAATTAAAAACCCCACTTTAGTGTGGGGTCAGGTTATTTTTCATTTTCTTCTTTACTAAAGTCTTTTTTCGGTCTCAAAACCATTATTTGTCCAACATAAAGATTATCGGGTGTTATTGGTGTTTCATAAAAATCAAACCAACATCTTCTGAAATCGTATTTACTAACAACTCTCATCTCTTCAAGATATGGGTCAAGAATATATAAGTTTTCATCACTTGCCCCCACAACAACTGAAGAGTGTCCTTCAGGAGGGTCTCCACAAAACCAATCAACTATTACAGGTACACCGGCATTTACTAACCTTACAAGTTCTTCAATTGTAGAGTTATTCTTCAATAAAACTTCAAAACCTAATTCTCTTGCGGCACACGCCATGTCTTCACTTCTACATCCCAATTCATAAGTGTGGGCACAAGCTTCAGCAATATCTTTTTCACTTAAGTAAAGACCATAGTAAGACATTACCATACGAAGTGATGCGGGACCACAGGTACTATCATCGGATTGAAGATAGTGTGGGACATCCAAAATTTTTGGGACGCTGGATTCGTTTATAATTTGTTTTATGAGTGACCTTAAATTCATATATTATAAATACTCACAAAATTTGTTCTATAAATCAGACAAAGGGTTCTGTTCAGTATCTTTTATACTTCCGTCAACATCGAAAACGATAATCTTACCATTTCCCATCTTAACCATAACAATCGGATACTCTTTATCTTTTTTATCCACAATAACTTTCTCTTTGAGTTTCAATTCTTCTTTTTCGTCACCACTCAAATTTGATAAATCGATTACTTTACCTTTAATATTGACAACTTCGTCATTATTTTTAGTATCTTCAACAAGATTCATCATTTTTTTTATTTTCTTTATATTTTCTTGTAAATTCATCATAAAACTTGATAACTTATTGAACGTTTAGTGACCTCGGGAAAACCCGCAGTACTTAATACTGAATAAATACTATCGAGATGTTTATCTATTATTTCGTCAGTGTTTCCTTCATACTCTTTCTTTACTTTCCCTGGTATTCCGAATAAAAAAGTTACTTTGGCACCACCTCTGTTATGACTTAAGAAATCAACAATAAAATCAAAGTCATTTATTTCACCGTCTGTAACTTTTTGTAACATTTTTACAATCACAGGTCTCGACTTTTGTAAATCATCTAAACTCATAAATGTTTAAGATTAGGATTCCGTAAAACTTGCTTTAACTGCAAATTTATTCTCAAACCAATTAGTGATGAAATTTTTAGCATACTCCGAACCAAGTGCAAAAATGTCGGAAAAATTTTTTAAAAAGTCTTTGTTTATCCAAAGTCTTCCATCACTATAATCATATTCCATTAAATCAGTCCAATTATCTTCATCGATAGGTTGTGAAATTAAGATAAACCCGAGATGTTTTGATGCTTGATAATTGTCAAGATAACTTGACATAAATTCATGTAATCTAGATTCGGAGATAATGTATTTCATCAAAAATAAATATAATTGAAAACCCCACAAATTTCTGTGACTAATATATTGAAATTTGAGCTCGTAGAATTAATTCTTTGGGAAAATGATATTCGAACCAAGATTTCAAAAGGATTTCGAGTTCAAGATTATTAATGTTGAATAGGTTCATGAGAGTAAAAAATAAATCTTTATCAACACTTAAATGATGGTCAGAGAAAGTAAAAACTGTATTACCTACAGAATTCATTAATACAAAATCATCCGAACGTGCATTGATTCCTTCCAAAGGTAATCTATGAAGCTCTCCCACGTTTGTTTCGATAAATCTGTCAATCAAATCAATTAGTTTTCTTTCTGTAATAATGTATTCCATTTGTTAGAAATTCTAAAATGTAATGTTCTCTGCATCCTGATTGAACTCCTCGTTAAACCAGTCAATAATCATTGTCATATCCTCACCGAAAAAATCGTCAAGAGTAATAAACAAATCTTTGTTTAGTTGAAGTTCCTTTGTCCAAACAAAATATCTTGCAAAAAGTTTGTACCTACCATCACGAAAAGTCTTTCTGTCTTTATCATAGTAATCAATATATGTGTCATCACCGTTACTATAAGTTGCAGTTCTTGCTCCTTCATCGTTGAAGTTCGGTTCAACTGTGTTAATCATCTTCTTAACCAAACCTAATAACCTTTGTTGTGAAATAGTATATTTCATTTTTTTTTTCTTTACACAGTTAGGATATCTTTTACCAAACATCGTTTTCATCCCCTTTTGGGTGTAACCTTTCCAACATCTTTCCGTTAATTCACCTTCGTTGAATTCCTTTTTTTTCGAACTATATCTTATCAGGTCTCCAACAGGTAGTCCAGAGTTATCCTCAAACCATTTAACGAATATTGGTTCCCAACGCTTTCCGAATAAATCATCAAGGTATTTATATATCCAATCCTGAATTCCAAGCGTTTTACTATCTCTAGTATAATCATAAGCACTTATATCATTAATCATAAAATCAAAATACCCATACCTGGAAACGTCTTCTCTATAAAAATCATGAAGTTCAGGTCCCCAATTATAATCGGGGTAATAGTTACTCGTAAGAAAATCGTATATAAGAGAATTAAGTTTTGATTCTGTAAGAATATATTTCATACATTAAAAAAGATTAGATTTTTCCCATATAACCATACTTTTTAATATTTGGTCATACTTGTCCTGAGTAAGTTGGTCCTGATGTTTTTGCCACCATTCAATCCATTCAGGTGCGGGGTTTTCCAAAGATTTGGAAATATACTCTTGTCCTTTTACAGGATTTTTTATGTTATACAAAGTGATGAGTTGTGAACCTTCGCAGGGTTCTCCAGTCTCCAAATTATGACACTTTGTTATGAAAATAATCCCTTTACTGTATAAATCAGAAAAATTTAGTTTAAGTCTACCATTTTTATCTCTGATTTCCATCAGTACACCGATTCTCAATATGTTTTCGTGTAAGTTCATCAATAATAAATATACTAACCAATTTGTTTAAGGGGATTATTCCAACCATTTTGCATTCAACCCAATATAAACATTTGGTTGAATAAATCCTTCGGGAAACACCGAGAAAGCTTGAACGGTTCTATGCCAACCTTCGCCCAAATCATATCTCCCATCTTTCGTCTTGAATAAAATAATTGGTTCTTGAGATATTCCACGAGATTTCAATAATTCTTTTTGAGTTTGATGTCGTTCTTCGTCTTTTTCGACATCAGACCTAACAAAACCACTTATTCTCTCCCTCAATTCCTTTTGACTCTTGTCACTAAAAATATCCATAGAGATTGGAAAATCCTTTTGGTATTCCCATTCTATATTAACAAGCCAATCGTTTATCCAATTATTGAATGATTCATAATCTTTATATTCATCTACTTTTCTATAAATAAAATCCTTCAAAACATATTCGGGAAAATGAGGAAGTTTCTTTTGCAATAATTTATACCAACCTTCCCTCTTTTCAAGAAGCAAATCCAATTGTCTTTCTGTAATAAGATATTTCATCAATAATAAATATTCCGACCCTTTTGTTTAGATGGTGATACGAGATGACACAGAGTAAGGGTCATTTACGAGAAAACATGTAACAAAGTGAAGGACACGTCCGTCCGAAGGACGGTCGGGGACCGTCGGCCGAGAAAAACGGGGGAAAATACCGACGGAGTCGGTTTCGGTTTGCGAATACAGAGACAAAAGATGAAAAAAAGATACTACACGTACCAATCACCCCCAAACATATTACCCTCAACAACAACGGTGAAATGAATGGTTATATTATCCCCAATGGTAAAGGCCTTTTTCATGTTATACATCTCATCTCTAATATCATCTTCAAATTCCTGTTCGGTCCCATCAACATGAAATATTATCTCAACAACATAGTTCCAATCTTTTTTAACGAAACTCCACTCCCTTCTTCCTGATAATCTTACCTCAAAACTTTCAATCTCGGAGTATTTCGGAACAACAAGTGCTTCGATATACTTTTCAAATGATGTTATGTACTGTTCAGGGTTCATAAGTATATTTTAAGCCAAAAAACCATCGATGACCTTATCATCAGGACCCACAACAACAAAACCCACCTTTTTATCTTTAGGTTCACCGACATAAGGAAAAAATTTATTCATATGAAAATCAATAAGATAATGCGGGTCAAGACCCATCTTATACATATTATCTTTTGTAATCTCGGGGTCACTTACATAAATCTTCACAATAAGCCTATCCATATCATCAACTCTGTATACCTCAATCTTATTTACCATAGGATAGATGGATTTAATGATATTACTGTCAAATAATTTGGTAAGAGTTCTATCAAGATATTTTTCCACCGAGACCTTCTCTTTGGATTCGTTGAGGGGGTTTTCACCACAATTCTTATCCCAATGATATAAGAAATGGTCCCCATACATATGTTTTAAAAACTGCGTGACCTCACCAACATCCATATTTTCAAGTTCCGTATTATATCCCATTGTGATATCCTCAAATTGACTTAATATACTCTGAATATAAGTGTCCCTGTCATACTCACATGGATAAAGATACGGATAAGTTTCTCTAGCGGCTCTAAAAATCTCAATACCCCTCCTTTTAATACTCGGATTAACAGATTCCTTCATAGATGGTTTCTCTCTCCAACTTATTTCAAAATCAAGGGGAATTCCATAAAACTCAATTGGTATATTGAAAAAATTATCAATGTCCGATGAAATCTCCCTTGAAATTCCACTTGAATTTTGTATGGGTGTTTTTTTATTATAATTAAAATGAAAAATAAGAACGGGTACATCCATTGAATGACTCTCATGTGCATAATGAACCCCCTTTTCTCTTAAGCTAATACCGTGTAACCTATCCCCATACTTTAACTTAAAAAAATCAATTATAGATGGGATGAGTTTCACAATCTTCTCCCTTCTTTTTTCCATATCCTCAATCCTCTTTTCAGTCGGAAGTTTCTCCCACTTCCTGTACCAATCAGGTAACTCCCAATCCTCAAATAGACGTTGTCTCATATTTCATAAATAGAAAAATTTTCCAAAAATTTTTTTTTGACTATAGGGGTCTTTTTAAAAGAAGGGGGTCTTGTTTTAGAAAAACAACTTTAATATCTTTGAAATATGAAAACACTAAACTTAACTGAAGAACAAATTCTTCTTATTGACGAAGCACTTAACTTCTATGGTGAAGACATCAGAGGACAAATTGATTTCTTGGAAGAAACAGGAGGAGACCTTGAAGAAATTTCAGACTTCGAAAAAATGTTAGAGGAAATCGACGAAATTCAAAAAGCTCTATAATGAAAAACCCCTCTGTTGGCGAGGGGTTTAAAATTAAATTTATAAATATTATTTTACAATTTTGAAAGTTCCCATTTCCATATTTCCCGATAGTTCACCTGGAACATTTGTATTAAGTTCATAACTTCCATATTGTCCGTCAAGAGCCTTTCCCTCGTAACTACCAGGTCCTTTAATTTTAGCAACAATATGACTTCCGTCATTTACAAGTTGAGTAATTCGTATTTCATACGTTTGGTTGTCTTTATCTCTCATCCCCTTAAGAACCTGACCAACCTTATAGGTTTGATTAGAGTTTTGCTCCTGAAGTAGTGGTTTTACATCCCCAAGTTTTGACTCCATCAATTTTGTAAATTTTGATGTATCAATTTTTATTTTTTCTGTATGTTGTTCACGAATATGATTTTTCTCGTGTTCTGATAAGTCATTTAATAAATGTTTCATGTATTACTTGTTTATCATAAATACCAAAAATTTCCAGAAAATTTTTAAATGAAAAAACCCCTTCTTTTCAGAAGAGGGTCTTGTTTTTAATTTATAAATC